>ERZ1740055.463-NODE-463-length-11133-cov-8.620509_pt1 | contig 11133 bp, 3 predicted proteins | sample MGYA00581747_ERZ1740055 | MGnify/ENA primary metagenome ERZ1740055 (study PRJEB43018, sample SAMN04849739) | marine metagenome | isolation source: floating plastic debris | place: Pacific Ocean | collected 2008-08-28 | study: EMG produced TPA metagenomics assembly...
AGGCTGGTCTGTTCTTTACTTTTTGGCGATTTTAGCCTCAAATTGTTCCTAAATTGTTTTTATTTCCTGATATTTTCAAACAGCACTAAATTTGCCGTAACGGAGTAGTTTACCATAACATTGCTGCGACACAAAACGATTTATCATATGGTATTGCACATTATGTAAAACGTAGGAGCATTCAAGTCTTTGTTACCATTTTCGGCTGCTTTTAAAAATGAAAAAAAAAGCGGTTGGAAAATGTTTTTATGAACTTACATGTACATCTCAATCTGTGTGAAAGAATTAAATAAAATTCTTAAATTTGTCTGATGAAAATTTTAGCCTGGTGATTTTTCTTAGCCTGTTCTTAATTTTTGGGCAGGGTGTTCTTATAAAGTTTGTTCTTATAAAAAAAGCGTATAAGTTACAAGGCAGTAGCACTTTTGTTTAAAACGCTTAAAACAATCTTGTATACATAAAAGATTACTTGCTCTTTTAAAAATCCTGGCAAATGGCAGCTCGTTTTCTTGCTGGTCTTCTGATCAGCTTCTAAGTAAATTTACTTGTTCTGTGATTCGGTATCTGGATGCTTGTAAATTCATCCGTTTTTTGCATACTAATAAGTTTGTTTGATACTACATGCACTGCCGATACACCTGCCTCCCGTTTCTAAACATACGCCATGACCGTGTCATTTTTATTGTATATCAACCAAGAACTACTTTTAGCTGGTGACGTAACTAAGGAACCGCGGAATACACATTTTTTGGGGTCATAGCATAGTAACTAGGTATTCTCAAATTGCCAGATATAGTTTTTGTGGCTATGGGAAGGCGTAGCCACTATGTTATGGTGTAGCTTCCGAATGTATGTAAGAGTGTAACTCCATGCCTCAGTGATTCCGAAAACACTTCGTGGCCAATCACTTTAATTTTTTTTTGTGAATTTGAAGCAAATGGCAGTCGCTTCAAAATTACTCAAAGTTTTTGAAAGATTAGGATTTGGAAAGTATACAGCGAAGCAGAGAATGAAACCAGTATGAAGCCAAAGATGTTTGCTACTGTACTTCAAAGGAAAACATTCCGCCGGTTGTTTGTCAGACAAACGGTAAAATTCGACCTCAAAACGTTAACGATTTCGAAATTATCTTCATCTTAGCAATCCTTGAATTTATTTTAACTACTGTGAAGCAAATTAAGAGAAAAAATGACGATAGAGGATTTTTAAAGTTAAAAACTTAGCAACTGTGCTCAAAATCTGAAATTTACTTCTGAAATTTACATAATGACATTTTAACATATCGCGGTCTATCGTTTGTGCCAGGAAAATAATTTCAAAGAAACGCAATAAACTGCCAATTTATAAACATGAATTCAAAAGATATAATTGTGGAGAATATTTTTTATGTGAAAACTGAATTTGATTCCGATTCATGATCAATTCAACAGTGTTTTTTTGTTGCTGTCACATGCAGCGATGTGTAATAAATCTCATTCATTGATTCAAGTGAGCCAAATAGGGGTAAATTCTCCAAGCATATGTTCAAATTTGAGGCAAAGTTTTACCATAGTTATTAACTACTAACTTTGGTTTTACAGTACAATTACAAGGAACAAAAACTAATAAAAGTTTAGAAAAGTTTGTTAAAGTCTGGTGGAAAGTATCACAAACTACATCTGTTTTGTTTCACAAAAAATCAAATAGAATTGTGAAAAAAAATTGGTTCAAACATGCTTCCATTTGTATTAAACTTTCACATTTATTTACATTTCTACTTGCTGTAGCCACATGCGCTAGACAAGCGCCAACTTTATTTCATCCGTGCACGAAGTACAGGATGCGATATTGTGTGGGGGCTAAAATGTCACTGTTCGTACGGCTGTTAGCACTGCTTTTAGTTTTAGGACTGGGGCGAGCATCTGTATGAACAATTACAAATGGCGGATTTCTCTCAAGCTTTGCATTACGCTTTGTGTGAGTAAAGTCTTCTCTACAGTTACAGAATTTAAAGTGTGGCTATGGAATCGACTTAGAATCGCAGATTATTTTCCATCTTTAATGCTACCTGAGGCTCATTCCGGCAAACTCCAACAAGATCGAGGTAAGTAAACTGTGGAGTTGCTTGGCTTCGAAGGTGTTTGTCAACACTCGATACTTCGTCTCTCAGGCCAGTGATTTTAAAGTTATGCCAAACATTTGAAGATTGGATGACGCTCCAACAGAACCGAATCGCCATCGTGACTGAGGACTGCGGAAGGGGATCTTGGCTTTGCTTAAACGCGTGGCGATCAATCAATCCTTTGAATTGTTAGAAGCAAAATCAGAAGTTTTCACGCAGGCAAAAAATGAAAATTTCATGAAAGTTAAAATTTATTGATCATGAGAAAACAAGTTACAACCTTATTATTTCATTTCAAATGATATTGGCAACTGACGCAATTCACGGATAACTGGCTCACAAACAGCACTTTGATTTTTGACACCTCTCAATTTTTTTTGCGCCAGTCTCAAAAATTCCACAATTACAATACATGTCTTTCTTTGAGATCGTCTTGTTACCCTCCTGCGGTAAGAAAAAACTATGAAAACTGATTTAGTTTGGGTATAACGCTTCTATCGATCCAGAAGTAAAAAGCATTAACTATCGCAATTCATTTCAAGAAAAATCATAGCAGAATTCCTATATTTGAAACAAGTTTCTACGAATTGATCAGACATTATTGTATTTGCATCATTTTGGATTTTACCTTTTCCTGTTTACAAATTTATATGTTCCTTTATGCAGTTCCTTCAAGCTGCCATTTTATGTTCTAGATTTATTTTTTATCATAACAAAATTAGTTAAGCTTTTATTCCAAAACTTAAATATTTCAAGCTGAAATACATGATAAAACAAAATTCCAGAAATTAAGATACCGAAAGTCAATAATATGGTAACTACATTAAATCGTTTTATTTGCCATTTATTCAACATTTAAGAAATAAACCATGTTTTGCATGACTACATAATCACAGCCTCGTGAAAACCGAAGCGAACGTTTGGGAGGACTCTAGAGCAGATCAGTGAAAACCCGAGACACAGTCGAGGGTTTTCACATACTCTAGAATTTTCACAAACTTTGCCAAGTTTTCACCAGCCTATGAAGGCACGGAGAGCATGTTTTATTTCTTTTATAAAATCATTATTTTCCAACTTAACAAAGAGAAAGATGATATACGAAGCGCGTAATGTAAATTTTCATTTCTTTCATGAAACTGGAAATTCTCACAACTTGGAGACAGCCAACGATGTAAAGTAACGTCATTTTCGTGCTTCATAGCGCTATGAAAACACAGTTGTAAACCAATCAAAACGCACTTACTATCCAAATTATTTTATAAATGTTTCTAATTCCTTCCTCGTGTCTTTTTCACTTCATCCATCTTTTCATTTTCATTCATATATTCATAAATGACTCATATTCGTTCATCCTTTTCTTTTATTCTCAAACCGTCTTATTTTTCTCTATTCCTTTTCTTTTCGTTTTTTATAGTTTCCTTTATTTCTCACTCTATCTTTTGTTGATTCGTTTTCTCTCGTTTTCTCTTGTCATACATTTTCAGTTAGTATTCTTAGCTTACCCCTTGATGAACTTTTAAAAAGCTTTAAGCATTTGTGTTTGTTTTTAAAACAATGAAACTATATTCTCGATCTTTTGTAATACAATGTACTATATTCTATAGCAAATAACGCCGTTCGGCAAGGTTGTAGTCGTGGTCATTGTTATGGTCGTGATCGTCATCATTGCATGGTCGTGGTTATCATCATCGTCATAGTCGTAATCCTTAGTATCGTTATGGTGGTGGTCATCATCATTGCACCTTGATATCGCTATAGTCGTGGTCATCATCGTCATAGTCGTGGTCCTTGATATCGTTATGGTCGTGGTCATCATCAAGCATGGTCGTGGTCGTCATTATCATCTTCTCCTTTGTCGTTGTTGTTGTCATCGTCATAGTAGTAGTCATCGCTAAGTTGGTATTCAACACCGCAAGGGTGCGCCTTGGTAATTTGTTGTCATGTTAACGACTTTCGTTACCGGAATGAAATTCTAGGTAAAACTGACTACCTGGTTCAAAAGTAAAGTAAACTTTGTATAATCAAACTTTAAACCACCTTCGCGCTTACATACACTTTTCAAATATTTGAGACCTAAAATAAAAGCGGATTCAACGAGAATTTACTTTTGACCTCTGCACCGGTATCGCAGAGGTCGGAAAATTGAACTTTATTGAAACCTGAGGTGCTTTTAAGCTTTTTTTGAAGAATTTTAAAGTTGAATCTATAACTGCTCGATTGTTCACAGCGTCTTTTTTTACAATCGCAGTATAAAATCATTGTAAAATCAATATTTTACTTTCGTGATAAAAGGTTGTGGCGGTTGACAAAGGAAAAAGCATGCTTACCATGTCTTTCCTTGCAGGTGCAGGCTGGACATCCTATCCTTGACCTCATGCGGCCGTGGAGAACAAAGTCAAACGTTTTGCCTACGTCCGTGTTCTGTTCGTTAGTTTTTGTTTCAAAAACAGTTCTAACTTTTTTCTGACTTTGGTTGAATTTCCGTTTAATTTTTATATTTGAAATTGATTTAAACTTGAAATAAAAAATAAAATTGCATTTTTTCAGCAGTATTTTTGTATTATTTTCATAAAAAATTGAATGGCAGCCATCGGCCACCATACACGTGATTCACCGATGAGATGTAATCAGTCTTTCGTTGAGAGATATTGGGCAGTGACGGATTCTTTGCAGTTAAACAGTTATCTTAATGGGTTGTCATTAGACATGTCGATGGTGAGTTTCAAGCAAGATTTTGCCTGTAGTCGAACGCACTTTACAAATCTATGATTACTACTGTTACTAAGAGGTGAACTTATTTAGTCGTGGAGATATCAGGTACACCCAACGAAACTCCAGTATGAAATATGTTTATAACCAGAAGTAACCCGTGACCTTAAGACCCAAGTACAAGTAACAATATTTGAAGTGCGCGCGCTTTTTCCAACAAACCCGTTGACGAGCTCGAGAGGACAACTTTTGCTTAAAAACTTGTCTTCCAGACAACCAGTTTGCTTTAATAAGTGCGCGCGCTTGAAATCTCATACTTGTACTTGGTTCTAGAGGTATAAAATTGCGTCCGACGACATGATTAGAAATATTTAAAAATGGACAGATGACTCTAAATGAAGCATTCTGCTACGTGGTAGCACGTGCAAAGTTTTGTAAGTTATCAATGAAACAAATTACCAGACGTATAAACAAGATTTTGTTAGAAAACGTAGTAATCGTAGTTACTTGCGAAAACCAGAGCAACCCGCACTAAATTGACGAAGATTTACGTATTGAATATAAAGCACAAACTGAGGTGAACGAAAGTTTCTGTGAAATTACAGCACGTGTCAGGACATAGCATCATAACTTTGAAATAGACATTTGACATATCCCTATAAAATAAATATGTGGGGCAACCGTTTTGGTATCCTTATCTCCACATTTTCTGCACAGCGGCCACAGGACACCCAACCCACGTCCAAGATTGAGAGGAATAAAAATGAACGTTTTAGAAACTTACTTAGACTGTCGATATCTTTTTCTAAAATACGAACAGCTAATGGTATAAAAAGAATACTGACTTTTCTTGATATACATACTTAATTGCTTAGGGCCTGTTTACATGGAGATAGGGTCACCCTCCTAGGAGGGTCATCGTACCAGAAGGGTCAAAACATAGCCCTCCTTTACTTGCAAACTTGACAAGCAAGGGTCACCCCGGGGGTAGGGCTGGCGTCATGGCTGGTTGCTAAACTTCTTAATTAATGAAATGAGAAGCAAGCGTTCTCTTTTGGCGCTAAACTCAGTTTTACTCTCTTTAGCATCCTTGGCTGCAGTTTTCCAGTGCTATGGCTTATTATTATCAATGCCAATAGCTCAAAGGCTTCGTCAAAGCCTTCATTTGACGTCATTTGATGCAATTTGAGATAGTTGTTCCCTAGGGTGAGCCTACATTGCTTAAGTAAACAAAGCGCTGGCCCTCCTAGGAGGGTCTCTCTATATATAGATGATAGGATAACCCTACCACTAAGATTACCCTACCTGACATGTAAACACAACCAAGAAAAGCAATAGATCTAACAGGGTCATTCTATTGGAAGGGTGACCGTCCAAGGAAGATGACCCTATCACCAGATAAACAGGGCCTTATCTAGAGGAAGGTACTGAGTAGTCAATTACAAAGGCGTCCAATGCTCATCTCGATATTTTCACGAGTTTTGGCTAATCCAAGCCGGTAGACTTCGTTTGGTTGGAGCATTAATCCATCGTAAACAGCTCCAACAAAAAATTTGGAAACCTGTGACTCACTGAAATGAAGAAATATACGAAACACCCTTTGTGTTTTAAAATATCCTTTCCACCACCAGGGACTTAATTGCATTTGCATATGTATCTTTTGAAAGAGATTGGCCGTCTCTGCCTCGATTAATTTCTATAAAGGGTTAATTATCACTTTTTTTTAAAAAACACAATAATAGATATAAATATAATTTATATTATATATATAATTTATATAATTTATTTCTGAATAAGTCATGACAAATTAAGAGACATATTAACATACAAACAGTCTAAGAATGTGAATCTGTCTCAGTCGTGCTTTAAACTCTTGAGTTGTTAGTACTTTTCTCGGGAAGTAGAAGCTTGTATTACAGCCTGGGATGGTGTATCTATTTTGGTTTGGAGATTTGAATAGCTCTTTAGTACACAACCCTTTCATGGGCCACCGCTCAGCATATCGACAACTTCGATGAGTATTTACCTAAAAACAAAAACAAGGTGAGATAAACGGTTTAGATCAAGGCCGTTAATTAGTTTATGCATCACTAACAAAAGCATTGCACGGAAAGGTGGGGAAAGCCAGGGACTTACTGTCTCGCTCATTCCGCGATTTCACTAAATTTTCAAATAAGATTCGATTGAACTAAAAATGATGTAATAATTAATGGAAATGACGTATGTCATAGAACTAATTAACCCCAGAAAGTACACATTCAAAGTTAGCTCAAAAAGAGACACCATCGGGTGTAAATTACGTTACTAATGATTACGATATGATTTCAGGTTTCTAGTACTCTAAACCTCCAGTAACTAATTACTCTTTGAATCCTGTATACGATATTAAAGTGTGCGTGATTTGGAACCATTGGTATATCTCGTGAGCTAATAATACACTTACACAGAAGTAGAAGTTGGGGAACAAAAAAACCGAACAAGCAATAAACCATTTTAATATAGTGTTGTTACCTGGAGCAACTGGTTAAATTTCACCCTTCGATTGGCCTCCGTGTAGCATATCGACAACTTGGATCGACATTTACCTAAAAACAACAGCAACAAACATTTCCTAAAACATTAATGTCCTAGATACAGCTACAAACCCCTTTCAAGCAATCGGACGGGCAATCTCTGATGGCTTGGTTGATGGAGATTAACGTTTAAAATATTAATGAAAAAGGGAAACAACTCTTACTTCTGTGCAATTATAAAACTTACCTCAAACACAACAGATTGTTCAAGCTCCGAATTGAATCTGCGTTTCTGAATAACATTGATCTGTTTTTTTAACTATCTTATTCGTAAAGGGAACAAAACGAACAAGTAGCAAGCCCGACCAAGTAGACTTACCTTAAACGCAACCGGTTCCAACCTCCGATTGTACCTTTTGTAGAAGACCAACAACTTTGATGACTTTTTACCTAAAATGTTAGTAGAGGCAAATACAAATGGCTAAAGTTCAACAGTTACAAACTTACCTTATAAAGACGATTGTTTAATCCACGAGGAATGAACATGGTGACCAGTAGATTACCACACAGCAGCACAGGAAGAAGTTTCTTTTAACCTTTGTTTCTGAAAATTGTTTTCTCTGTTCTGTGAAAATTTGACAAGACATAGCACTTAACAGTTAAAATGTCAAACCGTGATTACGTCTTTGACATTTAAAGAATCTGCTGTTCGTACTCTTCATGATGAAAACAGTCAGCTCGTCAGGACTTTCTATTTTTTCATTTTACTCAAATAGCGAAAGTAAAATGTAACAACTCCTATAACAACTTTTATAGGAGTTGCATTTTAAGAATTCTGCTTGCTTTTAAAACAATTTGACAGTAGTGTTAGAAATTCACACCACTGGTACCTGTAACAACATAAATGACATCAATGTGCATGAATGAACTTAACATACCTCAACCAGGCGTTCAGCTGAAATATAAAAACAGACATTTGTGTATTAATACAAGAGATTATGCCGGTATATATAAATTTTATAAAGAATGTTCTTCGTGAGATGTGGCTGAAAAATCACAAGTACAGATAGTACATGCGTGCTTAAACTTAGTGCCTAAAGCCACTTAAGTTCGCGCTAAAAATAAGGCCAGGTTGGTAATGGGGCATTAACCCTTATATTAAATATGGTGAGTCTGAATGACAGCTGTTTTGATCTTATATGGCCTCGTTTTAACTGCATAGCTAACGAACAGACTCTGGTTCTATCAAAATAAAGAAGAGTAAAATCAAAATGTATGCGGGAAAAATACTACCAAGTATTTATTGTGCATGTGTACTACAGTAATAACTTTAAGCCTTTGAAATGGCATTAAAGCCAGTTGTTGGAGGGCATTACCCTTCAGTCTACCATAGGTAATAGTCGCCATGTTAGGGGCCATGGGCAGCTGCGTTGGTCTAAATATGCCTCATAAGCGTGGCATAGACGGTATGTGGCTAGAAAGATGATCTACATACGTCTTGGCACTTAAATTCACTAAAAAGAGGTGAGAGCGGATATTACCCCTTAGTTAAATTCAACACAAAAATGCTCTACTTATGTTGGTATCATAGAAGAAAATTATGATCCATTGCAGTTCTGGGCGGGCGTGGATGGCGCAGTTGGTAAGCTCTCTGCCTTCCGATCATAAGGTCCCCAGTTCTATCTTCGGCTCTGCCGAGGTTTAAAACATTTGTGCGACCTTATTTCCCGCCTTAGCTATCTCAGCTTTCCATCCTTCCGGGGTAGGTAAATGAATACCAGCATCTGCTGGGAGCTAACCTGCAATGGATTAGTGTCCCGTCCAGGGGGAGTCAAAGACTCTAATCCGCTTAACACTACCGAAACCGGAGATAAGCGCCGGCTCCATGGGTCACCTGCTAGCAAAGGAGTTAGCTTTTAGGTCAATGATCAATAGCATTTCACTTAAAAACTTTTAAGCTTTTGAGTAAGCATGTAAGTTTATATCTCACAGTATATAAAGTTATAACTGTATTTTAAATAAACAGAAACTGGACATAAGCGGTGGCTCCATCTGCCACTTGGCTCACAAAGGATTTAGTTTAGCCAGTTCTAAAAGGATAGCAAAGCTAGTTAAGGCCTACCTCCTTCGCAGACTCTTTCAGTCAGTCTTCTCAGATTGGGATCCAACGCGTCGTACGAAGATGTCATAAAAGCGTTTTCATATGGCTCAGGTGAAACAACTTTCTGTATGGTGTTAACGTCAGGATTCGTCCCAACTGCAACGTCATAGACATTGACGAATTTCTGCCTCAAGGACGCCGCGGCTTGAGTTGCAGCATTCACATCTTGGAATCGGCCATTGTGGATTAGAACTAATGACTATGAATGAAACCTTCAGTTAGTGAAGGGCCGTTTAACACCACTCTATTTTAGGGTGTTTGAACCAAAGCTAAGTGGTCTAGATATTTTAAAAATGTCAGTCCCAAATGTTCCAGAAATGTTGTAACATTTGTCTAACAGGAAAGTTTTTATCTTGGTTTAATTAAGACTCCTGAAAAAAAAGGGGATCAATTTCGGAAATTTTGAAAGTTGTAAGGCATCCACAAAAACATACTAGAATGTCGCTGGTGTGGAAAGAGTTCTCTGTCGCCTAATTCTACGGAAAATCTTGACATTTAGATTCAAAAAATATATATATAAAAGAGTTAAATCCTTCGATATTTTTTCATTAACAAAATAGCAAGAAAAAAGTGTCAAAGCCTCTAACCAAGGGATAACATAACTCGATTTGAGTAGGTAAACAAATGGGTGCCCAAGTGTAATTCTGGCAGGATCCACATGTGAACACTTTATTTTTTCAAGTTCCCACGCCAGAGGTTACACACTAGCACGTACACGCACTGGTGTTTGGTTACCAAGGGGGAACATAGCCTTGAGAAGTTCATGTTTGGACTCAAACGTTTGATATTTTTGTTCAGTTGAAAATTATTCTTAAGTTTTAAAATCAAGTCTTATTTACTTTATATATGGTATATTTTTTGTATATATTAAATATACGCTAATGAAGTAGAAATGTATACAATGATGCCAGTAATAATTTGCTGAAACAACAAGCGGATAACAATCCTCAGAACAGGGTAATTATTTTTAGCACATACATGAAAAGCAAGTGATAAGGGGTGTGTCTATATAAAATTAGTTTCTTCGATTTTAATGCTTGCACGTTGCCCTTACAACACCCACAATCAACCTCTGTATATAAGGATTCCTGAGTATAACGCCATCACAGCTTACCCTATTAAAGGTCTGGTCTCTCATCCCATTTGATGCGGTGAAGACATTGTTATTTGCCACATTCAATGCTGATGATGGGCTACTTGGGCCACCTTTATATGTTAGTGCGTCAATTTGTTGTTTAACTCGTTCCTTGTTTGCTCTGGAGTTGAGACTGAGGTCGACGCTCGCCGTGCCACCGAACGTAACCAGTGCAACATGTGTAAAACGTTCCCCAATATCAAATCCATCTATAAAGTCTTTGGCAAACTTCTTCATTTTTGCAAATCCTTTTTCTCCTGCTGCGCTCGATGCATCCAATACTAAAGTTAGATCATGCTTTCCTTCACAAGCTGTTTCACATAAAAAAAGACGTTTTAGAATATAGATTTTAAAAAATAGATTCCAAGACACGTATAATAAGTGAGTGATATTATATCAATAAAAGAGAATAAAAATTATTTCCATTGATAGTAAAAATTATAGGCGCTTTTTATAAGGAAGATCTTTATTTGTCAATAAGATCAGTAAGCAACTAGTATCAATTTGCAGAGGT
>ERZ1740055.464-NODE-464-length-11133-cov-7.763947_pt1 | contig 11133 bp, 5 predicted proteins | sample MGYA00581747_ERZ1740055 | MGnify/ENA primary metagenome ERZ1740055 (study PRJEB43018, sample SAMN04849739) | marine metagenome | isolation source: floating plastic debris | place: Pacific Ocean | collected 2008-08-28 | study: EMG produced TPA metagenomics assembly...
AATTCTTAGTCAGCAGGACCCCATTGATAACAGTACTTTGTACTGAAGGGTTATTCTGGGTAAATATTCTATTTATTATTATTATTAAGTGCGAAAGCAGCTGGGGGTTTTAAAACCGATGGTCGCACCACTAAGATGGATTTCAAACGGAATTAGAATGCGTAGAATCTGAGAGAGTGGAAAGAGAAAAGGATGTACCGTCAATTTGTGAGAGAAATGACCGATACAGCTGAGAAGGAATAATCTTGGAGATGGTTAAGAACTGGTAATCTGAAAGTACAAACAGAAGCCCAAATTTGTACTGCACAAGAACAAGCTTTAAGAAACAACAGCATTAAATATCATGTTGTTGTCTATTCTTGTATACCTTGTATATTTCTTGTATACTTTGCAGTGAACACACTGACAGCGTCTTCCACATTGTCGCCGAGTGTAAGAAACTGGCACAGAAAGAGTACGAAAGAAGGCATGATAAAGTAGCGAAAATCGTACATTGGACATTGTGTAAAAAATATGAACTGGAGAGTAAGAATAAATAAGGATATTTGGTTGTGTTGAGAATGCTAAGATCAATTTGCTAAGATCAATCTGTGGGACATCAATGTATAATGTGACCATGTTATAGAAGTCCGAAGACCAGACGATATTCTAGTACACAAAGAAAACAATGTTTGTGTTATCATTGATGTGACAACAGAGCTAGTGAGAAAGAAACAGAAAAGATTGAAAAATACCAGGACCTCAGGCGGTAAAGATATGGAAAAGGAAAGAGTTGAGCAAGGTATTGTTTGAGTTTGTACAACTTGGCTGTGTGGAGAATGATAAGATCAAATTACTGCGGGACATCAATGTACAATGTGATCATGTCATAGAGGCCCAAAACTAGACATTATCCTAGTAAACAAAGATAACAAAGTTTGTGCTATCACTGATGTAGCCACACCTGGTGACATCTAGTCTCCTTAGCAGCCGCTCTTTGAGTCGTCATGCACGGCTTTTCTCCTTAGGAATGGCTGCTTTCAACATTCCTTTCCCTTTGTCTAAACATAGCCAATCAAATGATCGCAATCACTCTTCCTGCGCTATTGAAAGTAAACATCTGACAGTTTACGAGGTCTGAAAGTATATTTGGAGCGGCGATGACCGAAACTCCAAGGAAAGTTACTGAAAGCAATGAAAATTGTGAAAGAATGAATTGATAAAGAGTGCTTATTTTTGGGAAAAGCACTTTAAATCTTTCTAGTCTGCTGAGTATTGCGATTGACGTTGATCTGAGAAATTACTCGCAAAGTGAGGACTTATTCATCTGCAAAAATCGATGCTACAAGCTTCTTTTACAGTTTTCAAATTGTTTAAAAAATACGAGCGCATCAAGGAGGAGATAAAGGCAAATTTTAATGCTGAAGGACAGACCCGTACAAAAAGGCTACCAAGAGAAGACAATGATCTAAGTTCAAGACAACCGTCAGAGCAGTGTTCGCATTGATTCTCACCTAAAACTGGAAACCAGTTTCCGGTGTGGCAAAATCTCCACAAAAGCTTCTTCAGATAACCCTGATCAGACTAAAGGATGTTTACCAAATCTCATACCAGACAGTAGCACTTTAATACGCAGTATTTGAACGGTCGATTCAGCAGCTAATTTCTCAAGAACCAGCATCTAAGCAAGTTTCCATGCCTTTGTCTCTTTTCGTTGGTAACATCGACTCCTTGTGCATCTTCGACGGCAAGAAAATCAACTTGAAACGTGAGAATTACTGTTTCTTACTATTTCTTTTTATTTCTTTCAAATATCAACAATTTACTTTTTTGCTGGAATATATAGGCCAACTTGGAAAGGTTTTCCAAAATGAAAGTCCTTGTACAAATAGAACAGAACTTGCTAAGATTGACTGTTTAGGGGACAACCACACGTGTAGTTTAACTAAAGTGCAGGAAAGAATAGGCAGGGAAACTGCAGTTTTACAAGAGAAATACAGTGTGTTAACAACAATGAAGGCAAGCTATGCAGTAGATCCCATTAATTGCTCAATAAAACAGTTTAGAAAGTATATTGAAAGTACGATGTGAAGTAGAAGTTCTAAGGCGTTCATGTCATCCAGGTTTCATTATTGCATTTGACAATATACATATGCAGCTCCACAGAAAAAACATGAAAATGACAGCCCAAAATAGAAAATATCACTGGGTGAACCATAGGATAATCAAGGCTGTGTTTCAGGCCGTGAACTACCCAATTATATACAGGCAAATGAATCCAAAATATTTTTATCTTAAAGTTTAGTCTTTTTTTCTCAATAGGTCCCCCTTGGGGAAAAATGGAAATGTCAATGAAGATATGTTGGAGATCCTGACAAAGTTTCAAACGTACCTTTCGAGAAAACCTAATGGTAAATATGAAGCACAATTGTTTGCAGGGGATCAGTTGTCAGTGGAAAGGGCTGTTAATCTAACATCATCAGTAGCAAATGGCTACACACCTGAAGATCGGTTTGAAGGAACCAATCTTCAACTTGGGGACTGGCATGCTGGTCTGAAGAAAGTATGGGGCCTACTTATAAGTGTAAATGTTGTTTATACTAGCTACATCCCATCTCCCACAAGAGCTCTTAAGATAATGGGCAGTTAACGTCCTATTATCAGAAATAGGGATAGAAAGTTATACATAAGTAAAATTCATCCCCCCGTTTATTGCAACCTTCCCCCCCAAAAAGTTTATTTCAGACATTTTTCCAGATGATATACAACAGATTTTAGAGTGGCAAGTCAGAAGTTGACAACTGCACTCTCCTTTTATATAGGATAGTTATTAATTAAAGAAATATGACAGCAGAGACCAAAGCTACGTACAGAGCTAATCGAGAGTTCTTAACAATTGTACTGAAGTCCACGGTTATTGCAGCTGCCATGAAGGTGCTCAGCATACAAGAAAAATCAGAGCCTTCAACATCAAAGCATCCACTCCCATCCACCACAGCAACCAAGTCACAGAAGCATGATTATCTGATTGGTGTCTCTACAGCTATAGTAGATGAATTCATTTTTCAGCAAAGCCATGTAGATCAAGGGGTCAAGAGCGTTCTCTTAGAACAAGAAAGGGAAGATATAGTAAATAACCAACAGCGTACTGAGGATGGAAGATTTCCATGCAGGTTTCAAGGGTACACAAAATCCTTCGCATTTGATGGAAAAAGTAGAAATCGACATAAACAGACTCATGACCCTCCACCAACCATTCCTGAACAAGCAGTGCTCTCATCAAGGAGGCCAAGAAAGCAAGCTACAAAGCCTATTCAGGATGATATTTTCAACCACAACTGTGCTCTTTTACAAGATGGTTTCTTGTTCCTCAACATTTTGGATGCTGTAAGTGAGGAGGATGGGCCAAGAGTAATGAGGCATTATAAATTCATAATAATATCCTGCAAAACTGTTGGCTGACATAGTTTGAAGTATTCTTTGGAGTGCATCTATATGCTATAGTGCATCTATATGCTTTGCTTACACCCAGAGATAGCACGCGGTTTATATGGAAGAGATCAGCTAACAATTCTAATAAGATAGGTACCACTATCCCAATTGACTTAGATGTTGAAGACAGCAACTATTTTATTAAGCAGGCTATAAAAAATTTTGGGCACAATGTCACTGAGAAGGCCTTCTGCAGAATAAGAAATAAGAAATTCAGAGTCTGCAACAAGATCAATCATTGATGACATGCTAGTAAGAGTTTTAAGGTCAGGAAGGCACACTCGAAGCTCAGAAGAAAAAGATCTTGATGAGCTATTGAAAAGAGTTCTGAATGAAAATGTCTTTGAGAAATTTCAGGTCGTTCCCTCAGTCATACTTTCAATAAAACAGACTAGGAAACCTTTTCATCTCTGAAGTTAGAAACAACAACAAGGAATTTTTTTAATGATTAAATAATATCAATTTTATTTTCTGGACCATATATACTTCTTACCATTGCTTGATTACATGTGCTTTGTCAACGAAGTTTACAAAAAGTTTCGAAGAATTATTCGAGTTTTTCAACGTGTCTCTCTAGCGCTAGTTGAGAAGCCATGCTTCTGGCGTTCCGTATACGACTGGAAAGCATCCCCTTTCTAGTTTTTTTTCTCTTCTTCGTCTTCAATGCAACTGTTATTTAATGCAGGAACTCCCAGTTTTTTCATATTGTTAACTATTTGTTGTCATTTACGAGGTTTATTCAAGGTGAAACATAAACAACTATGTGACGTGTTTGTCAGTTTGAAGCCTGTCAAAACACTTGAAATATTAGAACTTTACCGAAGCCTGTTGGTAAATTTACAAATATGTTCTTAAAGCGGTCTTCTGGAGCTCGTTAAACACACTTATTTTGAAACTTTTGACAACCGCAACATCGATAAATACATTCTCTATATCCGCCGTCGTGAATCAGTTTGCGCAAAAACGTTCTGCATTCCAGTACTAAGGCGGTGATTGGCCAAATAGAGGGAAGGGAATGTTGCGCTCAGATAAGCAGCCGTTCCTGAGGAGAAAAGCTTTGTGTGACAACTCAGATAGCAGCTGCGAATGAGACTAGGTGACATCAGAGTTAGTGAGAAAAGACCAGGAAAAATTGACAAATACCAGGATTACAAAGATATGGAAAATGAAATAAATGAAAGTGGTGCCCATTGTCACTGGCGGTCAGTGGAAGTATGTCAAAAGCCAGGGTAAATGGATAGACAAACTAGACTAAGTATTCACAAAAAACGGCTCAACTGGGAACGGCAACGATTTTAAGAAAAGTGATAGAGTGCTACGTACAAGAAGAAAAACTTGAGAGAACCCTGGTCAATGGCTATGACTTGCTCACTTAAGGAATTTAACGACATAATATCTGCTAGTGCTATTAGAAATTTTTTATAACAATAATTATAGTCGTTGTATTAGCAGCCAAGCTAATAATCTGAGTAAAGAAGAAAACTTTTAATTTTGAAAATTTATTGACTTAGATGTTTCGGCGTTACACAGGCCATCATCAGAGTGAATGAACAAGGAATTTCAAAAGATAGTATAAATAGGTTATAAGCACGAGCAAATGTAAAGTGAACACAAAACCCTTGTATATGTGTACATCACAAAACCTACTTCATTTTGTCTATCCGTGAATGAAACGTATTATTAATCAAGAGTCTTGTTTTTTCAACATGCTTACCAATTTTGAGAAATCAAGTATACATAGCACATCTGTGCTAGTAGCTAATTTAAAGCCACTAATCAATGGGAACTAAGACCAGGTTGGTTAGCGAGCATTACCCCTTAAAGCTACAGTAAATAAATGTGAGCCTGAATGTTAGCAGCCATGGACAACTGTTTTGGCCAGTTTTTGTGACAAGAAATATAGGAACATCGAAAGGTTTAACTACAGGCAAAGTACTACAAAACTTGAAGAACGTTATTCAAAACTTTTTGTCTCTAAAAGCCTTCTAATAAGACTAAATTCCAGTAACCAATGTTTTCCTTTCTATCAAAGGAAAAGCCTGTTGGGCTATTTTTAGCACAGCTAAAACTTTGCTTCTAATTACCTGAGGGGCAGCCATTCTCTCAATATCTCTTTCTGCTCTTTCAACTGCAATTTCTAAATTTGCTTTTTTGTTCTTCATGTCTGTAATATTAAGAGAGATCAATCCGCTTGAAGCATAATATACAAATGAACAGTTTAATCAGTTGTGTAATACCGTGTAGCACAACCTAATGTTAATGAATACTTTCCCCCAGAGTTCCATGCAACATGTTTCACTTGTAAAGATAAATTATGCTTTACATTTTCCATTAAGAAATGAAACATGTTCTCCGTGCCTTCATAGCCTAGTGAAAACCGAGGCGAATGTTTAAAAGAATTCGAGAGCAGATAAGCGAAAACCTGGGACGTAGTCAAGGGTTTTCACCTGCTCGAGAATTCTTTCAAACTTTGCCGAGGTTTTTACCAGGCTATCAAGGCAATGAGAATGTGTTTATTTCTTTTAAAAAAAATTATATTTTCCGTCCGTAACAAAGACAATTTCTCTAAAAAAAAAATTCACCATATACGAAGCGCGTATGTAGATTTTTTTCCATGAAACTGTAAATTCTCACAACTTGGAGACAGCCACTCATATTGCTCACGTCATTTTCGTGCTTCATAGCTCTGTGAAAACACACTTGTAGACCAATCAAAACGCACGTACTATCCAAGTTATTGTATAATTAGTTATATTGACCACTTGCCTAAGCTTTGGAATAATATATCTGTTTCATACATAGGTGAAGCTTGGTTAAGCAGTTTAAATTAGAACTAACACAGTACAGTACTAAATTAATTAACAATTATTTTGACATTAACAGTTTTACTTTACTTTACTTTACCGCTTTACTGGCAACTTGTTAACATGCAGTGCTTAATGCTGCCGACTTCATTATGGTATTTAAACAGAATGTATTTACAGAATAATTTTATATGATATTTTATTTTTGGACTCACACAGCCTAGCTCTGAATGTTGTGTTGTCCTCATCCAAATGCCTGTATTCCCTGTGTTAATACTTTGTTAGCTTATCAAATACAGAAATAAACTAGCGTCATTGATAATTAGTGAGTGCTGCCGTAGTTAAGTTACATTATAGATGTTCTCTTGAATCCAACAAACGTAGATCCTGTTCTAAAGACTGTTTTGAAATCATACACTCAGCTGCCACACCGTTTTAACTAAAACTTAAGGAGTCTATGCACATCAACTGGGAAAAGCCTAATCTTAATTTTCAAGTTAAACATGTCAACTTAACACTCTCATTGTAAGTGATTCTGTTTTAGCTGTTCACGCATTACGCGTCTTTCGTTAGATATAATTAAGAATGTTCCTATTCTAGGTTGTTATAAATTCAACGGATTTTTCTTGTCACCTTGTAACTGGTGAAGATGCGAATCACATCGATACATGTTTTGCAAATTAAAAAGTATCGTAATTTTTCTCAGAACTGCGATTGTCTTGCTGCTTTCTCGACCATTTGAATCCAACAATTATTAATGATCGATGTTAAACAGTAGTTGCGAATTCGTAATTAATTATTTGTATAATAAAATCATTACCTTAGAGAACTGTTTCCATTAACAACTTTTCCTGTGGAAAGCCCGCAGCTAAAAATGCAGACTGTTCATATAAACTTACCATGATTTTATGAAATGGATGGCGAAATTATGATTAAAGTGCTTATTGATATGTTATATTTTCGCAGAACAGAAGAATTTGAAAAAATATTTGTGCATTTGTGACAATAAAAACAATCCGAAACTACTTTAAATTAGGGAATAGCGTTACACAAGTCACAAGCTCTATTACTGGAAAGGATGAACAACAACAATTTAAGTACAACTTCTTAGTTTTTCGTTATTTTCTAATGTACACTGTATCTAATGGCCGGCAGCGGACCGGCTAGGGTCTTCAAATTATTAAATTACCAGCAGTCAAACGTTTTTCAAATAATTCTAGAAATCTACAAGTATTTATCAATTGTGAATTGAAAGTCCCCTATATTTATTAAGAGCCAAGCGATGGCTTGTTCGACAGCACTTAAGATTTTGGAAAAATGAGGCTAAGAGTTTAACTAATGTGCACTTACAAGACAAATTTTACTAATTTCGAATCGAAGTCTTCGTCAGAATGAGCTAACACGGGCTGACCAGGAAATTTAGAAATGGGATGCCAATCAAAAGAATATAAAACAGGATAAAACTACCTGGGTGTATCAAGTATGATTTTCATGCAATTTTGGACTATATTTGCGTGTGCCAGGCGTGTAGTATTTACTTTACGCCAATACCTAAAACAATCACATATACATATACTTTACAACAAAACATGAAAAATGAAGTCAAAAAATAAGTGATTTAGTCGTACCCGCAACATCCTTCTTCAATGCTTCAAAATCTTCGCTTCTCTTTTTAAACTGCAGCTCAAGATGTTTGAAAATTGGCTGTGGAGAAAGTTTTTAAAAGGAAAAGTAAACGTTACTTGTTAAAGGTCAAACTGAATATCGAATGAGCCCACTAGCTTAAAGCAGTATAATGGAAATATCTAAATTCACATCTCTCAGTATCAACCATTTAATTATACCTAAACTTGTGTTAAAAGAAATAAATTAATTTCACTCCATTAAACAAAAGTGTTTGCTTTTACTTAGAGACGACGCCGCAGAAACAGTAGGCCTCAATTGAAATTCGTAGGTATAATGCTGCAGATGTTCTCAAGCTGTCGAAAATTTCCCCTTTATTTTAATTCAATATGTTCAAAGTTATCATTATCTTTAGATTCGGAATGATAACAAGAAAACAAAAACAAAAGCTTTTCTTAAGTGTCTCGTTTGAAGAGCAACTACTATTTTTACTACTTTTCCAATATTACAACAATTCTTACAGAAATGACCACTCATAAGAAATAGTTATAAAAATGAAAAGTTCAAAAGCACTAGATATATTAGTTTCGCTCAATTCTCCTTATTGCTTTATAATTCTTTGCTCTTTTTAAATAAAACACTTTCAGTATTATTTGAATTTTTTTGAAGGATGACTGAAAGGTAAAGCTGTTACAACCTTTTAGTTTTGATAATAGTATTTAAGATTTAAATTTTTTATGGATGTTGAAAACAAAATTAAATCTGAGGTATTAATCCATAAAAAAAAAAAACTACGCTCTACCACTTGCTTACCGTTTTATCTTCAATATTATCTTTTTTGCTTTCTTGTTCCTTTTCCAATTTTGTAATGTTTTCCTGTTAACATACAATCATTTAATTAAATCGAACTTCGCCAGCTGCTCTGGCGAATATCTTACGGCTAAAGACTAGCTCACCAGTCCAAATCTCAGTTTACATGTACGTTGGAACTCGGTTTATAAGGTGGGAAGCATGGGCTCTAATCACTCAACTACCAGACTTTTCCTGACAACAAAACCATCCTGTCCTCCCACGCAGATTGGTGGTAAACTCGTCTTCTTATATCAAACAAATCAAAAAGGGGTGCTTGTAACCTTTTTTTTTAAATCGAAAATCATAAAACGTTTTCCTAACGCTTACAGCGAGATAATTAAAAACAACACTGTAACGGTGCTCTTTCGGATTAAAATCTTTTTTGAGAAGGGCTGTTGTTGAAGACTCAGGGGCGTAGCTTGGTCATTTTTTCAAGTACGCACAAGTACATATGATATAGAAACCTAAGAAAACTGAGCTAAGTTAGAACATGCATGGTATAGCTTTTTTTTAGTTTTTAGAACTTAATCAAAGTGGTCTTTTCATCTCGACATCTTTCTTGCGTACAAGTTAAATGTTAAAAATAGAAACAATTGCTAAAAATTTCTAAATTTTCTGGTCACATCAAGTACGCACGTGCGTAAATGCGTATTGGACGCTACGCGCTTGAGAGTGATGTTTGGACTATCTGTACGAGTTAAACATCGTGCAGAGTTCCAATCGATACCGTGTTTTGTTAAAGAGCGATGGTTTGTAATATTGTAGAAAAATATATTAAGTAAGATATAGCGCATTATAAGCTGACCAGGCTCGCATGGACAGTGTTCGAAACATACACTGAGCCACTTTCCTGTGTGACTTTGCAGAATCTTTTCTTTATATATTTTTTTATTTTATTTTTGCCATTTTTAAAGATTATTTACATTCACTTTCTAATTTAATATACGGCAAGGGAGCCCGTGGAAGCCATGAAGGACTACCAATGATAATTGCGTTCGACGGCAGGAAATGTAAATTCTACACCGTAAAAAAGGGAAGAATTCAATCTCTCTAGCACGGTGCTAGAAAAATCACCATCCTATCCAACCTTAAAACTATCGAACGCACTTCACTAATCTATGATTACTACTAGTTTATATCTAAGTATGTGCATGAGTTAAAGTACTGTCCGGCAAGATAATTAACTAAACTTAATTAAAGCAATTATTCATTTTCTTACAAAAAAAATATTTTATTAAGCTGAAAAAAAAATGGAAAATATGAAAGTAGCAAAAGAAAATATAATCATAGAAGCATTAAAAGAGTTGGCTTATTGAATTTTCACAAGAAAATATGTCTTCAGTTCAGAGATGAATTGAGTAAAACTAGTTACATTCTGAATTTCAGGACTGAGGGAATTAAATAATTTGGGGCCTTCAAATCGAAGAGAGAATTTCCTTAGATTTGTCCTGTAGTAGGGCAAACGCAAGGAATTCTTATTTCTAATGTTGTAGGGGTGTATTTCACTATTAAGTAAGAATATGTCAGTAAAACTTTCTGGAAGAAGGCCGTTTTTATAACGATACATAATTTTATCTATTTGGATATTAATAATGTCGTCGAATTTTAAAAATTTAAGTTAATAAAGATAGGACTAGTATGTTCATCAAATGAACTTTTGGAAAGAATTCTAATAACCCGTCTCTGAAGGATAATCAAACACTTACGGTTTAACTGATAAGTCGAGCCCAAGAATGAATCTAAAAGCTATCTTTACATAATGTCAGGAGTCGAGTTCGTTCCCACTAATGCATTGAAAAAGTGTAAATTTACCGGAAACATGAAAGCGGTTTAAAAAGCATGTTCAACTATAACACTAAGCATTTTGAATCTTGACCGAAATATTTTCATTGTTTGTAAACCAATGAGATACCGAGAAATACTGCAAGGTACTCTTCAAATATAGTTTCGAAAATAAATGACGTATCAGCGAGTCAGGAATCGAATCTTTTTCAGAAAAACGCATTTGAAATTGCACCGCTAACTTGTTTATTCACTTGTGATAAAACTTTCACTTGAAATATCTCAAGAACCGTTTGAAAATTTCTTTTTTGTTTTAAAGCTGCCTTTCCAGACAAGTTTTTAATATCAAAAAACAAAATTTCAAATTATTTTTTTAAGTGTACACCATAACCTTAAACTTTAAGACTGTTAAAAATTCTTTTGATTTGTTATAAAAACAATGTCACAATAATGCATAAAATGAAATTGTCTATAAATATAATTTGACAAACCGTCAGGCAGAGTGCTCGTTACAAGTGTAGAGCGAAAATACCATACAAAATGTTTAAGTCATCATTGCTTGTCGTTACAACGCTGTTTCGTGCAGCTAACGCTGTACTCG
>ERZ1740055.465-NODE-465-length-11130-cov-8.000813_pt1 | contig 11130 bp, 2 predicted proteins | sample MGYA00581747_ERZ1740055 | MGnify/ENA primary metagenome ERZ1740055 (study PRJEB43018, sample SAMN04849739) | marine metagenome | isolation source: floating plastic debris | place: Pacific Ocean | collected 2008-08-28 | study: EMG produced TPA metagenomics assembly...
ATTATTATTATTATTATTATTATTATTATTATTATTATTATTATTATTATTTTGAAAATTTTAACAAGATCCCCCTTTCTTTCATTATAAATTGACAATGGCGCTGCATTTTAGTTTGGTGTTTTATTATTGGTTTACAACCCATTTTTTGTGTACTATTGTAAAGCAGAAAATTATATCATATTTGGTGTAACTTTAAGTTGATTAATTTGAATTAAAAAAACTTGTTTCGGGTCATTAACTAACAGCCCCTACGAGTCCGAATTTTTCTTCAAGTTACCAAAAAAAATTAATGTGTTAAAAATCCTTTAACATAATCTGCAAAGAATGAAAACTTAACAAATCCGTCGCAAAAATCAACCAAAACTTCTGTGTGAAGATTACTGCAGTTGCGATAGTGTGGCTTCTCGGGTTGGCGGACTTAGCCACATTACAAAAAAACAAAATTAATAGGGCCTGGCGTTAAAAATCGTTTTTCCAAAGTTCTAAAGACAATTGCTATAACACATTGATAATATTTTCAAAATCCCTTTTGTTTCATCACTGCAGTGAAGTTAAAATGAATGGGTTTAAAGTAGTAAAGTTTGCATGCGTTGAAAAATTGTGATACAAAAAACAAAAATGGAGCACATTTCTTGACTAGTGGCCTATAGACCCGAGTATAAAGACATGGCTTCGTGTAAAGAAGATAGTTCAAAACAGCTTACCAACAAAACGAATGTACTTCATGTTTCTTTCTGTTCGTGCAGACTGTACCATCTGAACAACCTGTCTCCATCCAGCTGTGTCAATTTTAAAACAAGAATTGTTTGAACAAGCAAAATGATAGAACACAGGTTAAGATATGTATTTCATCTTTGTTTTGTATTGTTTTTCTCTTTTCAATTTATCCAGAGAAAAACCTTAAAGATTTAAATGTTAAAGTCATTTGGTCAAACCATCTGAGCCAAAACTGCATATCTAACCTTAACTTTAAAAAAACACATGAAACCTTTGACTCTATCATAACTTTAGGGGGTGGTAGGGGAGTATAGTTGACCCCTCCCCTCTTTAAAAAAAAACTAACCCAACTAACGGTTAGCCTTGCTGGTAAGGTGCCAATCTACTGTGTAACAAGCTTGGCTTCGATACCAGGCTAGACCAACACTCGGGATCTTAAAATAATTGAGGAAAAGGTCTGGCTTATGCTCTAACATCTACAAATGGTTAAAGCATCGCGGCTTGCTGGATAACGATGTTAAAGCGTAGGCCCAGTCCTTTAATTCTCTATCAGGCGGCTTAAAAAGAACTTGGCTTAGAGCGAACTTTAAGCCTATTATTTGTCTGGGAAGCCATAAGTCAATGTTGTAACCAAACAATCAAAGAGGGGCATTCTATCCCCAACATGGAGGACACAAGAAATAATTTTAAAAAAATGAAAAGAACCAATGAGCTCACCTTGACAAGACTCTGCCTCAATTCGTAAGCCTTCATCATTGGTAATGATAAAGGTCACCATTAATTGTTCTACTGGGCTATCAGATTTTTCAGGCCTGTAATCTTTGCCACCCCCGACAAGATTTGAGATGTTCTTTTCTGGACTCATTGTCTCGCCAGTTGATACAACTTCGTGTTCATATTGAAAGAAATTGGAGACTTCATCCCCACATTTCTTATCACGACTACTTCTCTTTGATGTATTATAAGTCTTTGAGGTTGTTTTTCTACCCCTCTTTGGAGTTTCACTACAATTCGCATTTGATGGAATCTTATTAAAGTCTTCCTTCGGTGAATGTTCACTAGATGACGTAGTGCCTGATTTGAAATTGCGTAAGTCTTTATCCTGACATAAGGACTCGCGATTAAGCATTGATGGAATAGCAGATGACTGTTGCTGAATATTGCTCACTATTTTTCGTGGTGAAGAATATGGTGACTTTGGGCATGATGGTAAACAGGCTTTGAAATCTAAATTTGACGTCCCAGAGTTCACAGTTGTTGACAAACATCTACCTTCATTAATGACTGAGAAGCTACAAGTTGAAGATTTATTAACTGTGCTACATAACCTGTAAGATTGTTGAGGGCACGGTGAATTCTTGTTTACTACAAAGTTAGGATATGTGGTCATTAAATTCGACGGTGGTTTGGGATAAATGTGTATTGGTTTAGAAGAGCTCTTGCTTGGAGAAGAGAATGTCAATGAGTTACCAGAAATCAATGAAGACTGTTGGAGTCCGTGATATACAGCAGATAATCCCGAGTAGATACTCGATGGCTTCATAACTCCACCAGTTAGGGTTCTGTGATTATTTGCAAACTTTGAGGTAGAAATCGGTGATACTGGTAGCTTCGGGGCAAGTGTTGGATAAACTCTAGGTTTGATAACATTTGAGTTGTGAGCACCAGGCGAAACTGCTGCCGGCATCAGATAACTTTTTCTACTTTTAACAAAACCGCTTTTATCACTAACATGTTTAGTTTTCCCACCATCAACAAATTCTTTGATGCACATCTTGCTAGTTACGTCCAATTGTTCATGTGAAGACACAGGGCAAGATAACACGGCTTCCTCTGTATCACAGTAAGCTGGAGTTCGGATTAATGTTCTTTTTTCTTTCTGTTTGGTGTCTCTGCTCTCATCATGCACAATAACTTTGTGAATGTCTTCTAGTTTATGTTTGTCTTCATGTTCTTTTGTAGAAGGGCTTTCAACATTCTTTTTTTGTTGTACAGTAAAGTAGTATCGCACACGTTTCTTTGGGTCTATCGTGCTCCAATATAACCGGCTTGCTCTATAATAAAATGATTTGCACTTTATTAACCAAATACTGATTAGCATTAAATATACTGTTAATTTTGTCAACAATGTTAAGACAGCAAGCTGCAAAAACAACAAACTTTATTTTGATAATTATAGTCAATAGTCTTTGATTACCCCTGGAAGAAACACAATCCATTTTGAGTGTTAGTGTAATTGGCCAATAGAACTTTCATTTGTGAATGAGAAACGTGGGTCAACACACAACTGTCAAAAATGCTTTTTAAGCCTCTTGAAAACCAGAGCTAATTTGACTTTGTAAGAGCCGTACTCTGCTCACACGAGAACCATAAAAGAAAAAATTCAAATTATTTTAGGTGACCATTTAAGTTTTCTAATTTCGCTGATATTTCAAGATTCCATTTCAAGCTTGAACATATGATACAGTTTAAGTTACTTATAATATCTAAATTTCAATAACAATTCCCACGACAGCTACCACTCAACGAGGATCATTTCTCTACCTGTAATCAACTGGAAAAAGCTCCTTTGGTGTATCTGATGCCTCGTTCAGAGTTCCAAAAGTCTCAATTGTCAAAGCACCTGTAAAATAATTGATAAAGACTATTCAGCTCAAATCTGCCGTCAATTTTGTGCCGGAATGTATTGTCTGTCGATTACATGAAGCTAAAACTACCTTGCATTCGGATTTTGTTCTGGATCAAAATATCTGATCCATTAAGAGAACAAAGTTGAGTTCTTTGGGGAATGAGTCATTCCGGTACAAACATTTTTTAGATATCATGTAAATAAATGCAGTAATTTATATTGAACTAGAATGAAATCATTCTAAAATGGAACTCGTTCCGGCTGTGAGCTGAAAGCTAAAAAGTTAAGGTTTTTTCTAGGTGTGTTATAAAAACCTGTTTTCAAGGAATCCTAGGACTTAACATAAAATTCCAAACTTCAAGGAATTCCGACTTTTTCAAGTAATGTACCAACTCATGCAACTTATTTCATTTTTCTAAACGTTTTTTGGAAGGAATTTTTTTTTGCCATGATAAATTTTATAGACAACAATTTTGAATATGCGACGTTTTAGAGCATTTTTTTAAAATTCAGCTTATCAATAGATAGTTCTATCTGGAATTTAAAATATATGTTGTTCCACGTGCTGTTATTTCTTTTAAATCATTGGTATCATATCTTGCTATGTCACTACAGTCATGTGATATTGAAAAATGACTCAATTAAGACCTCATAATGAATAAGTTTATTTATGTTTAATAAATTAATCACTCACCTTGAAGTACTTTAACCGAAGATGGTTCGACACCTTTAGCAGCTTTCTTTGTTGCTCGTATTTTACTCATGTCTATACACACTCGCCTGTCAACTCGGAAGTCATCACCCTCCATAATCAACTGATGATAATAAAATTACAGACACAAAAGAGATTTTAAACATTATATTTTCATCAAGATTTATGGAGCTATCTTCAACAAGCAAAATCCAGCAATTTAGGTGTTTTTTAATTTTGAAATTTTGCAAAACTGACAGATTAAAACATAGAAAACTTAAAGCAGAAGTTAAGATTTTTCTTCCTTGAGCTTTCTTCTATCAAATATTCAGACCCATAATCACGTATCTTAGACCTGGAAATTGTTAAGTAATGACAGTTGCCAAAACCTAAATTCCGATATTTTCAAGACATAATATAAACATTCGTATGACAGATATATACAATACCATAGGATTTACTGATGGAGTAAATATGTTACTTTGGTTCCGGTGTTTTCACTGGTGGTTCCTTGATGTCTAGTTACTTATTTTATGTTTAGAGATGTGATTATGTCTTGTATGTCTATGAACTGAACTATGTTGCAAAAACACAACAATACTCACATCATCATCAGCACGAACTGAATGTTCCGCACAATACACTTTTTTGTCATCCTGAAAAACAGCTCCTACTCTCCTAAACAAGAAAAACGAGTGTCAAAAATTAATAAAAACGTTTATATTTACTGCCGCTGATAGTAGTTTTAAAGTCTATAAATAAGAGTTTTTATAACAAGCTCTTTAGTATGGTGTGACTGTTATCGCTGCATACTAGTTGTTGTTTTAATCTCATGAATGGAATGCTGCCTCGTTGTTTCTACAGAAACAGTTTTACAAACAGATAAGTTCTAAACCGTAGTGAGAAGAATTTTGAACGTAGATCAATTTACCTCTAACCCATTCACTCCGACGAACGACTACAGTACGAAACGTCAGTCCAAAATTCTTCTCATTACAGTGTAGAACTTATCTATTTGTAAAGTTGTTTTAATCTCTCGAATTACCTTACATGGTACAGTCAATCCTGAATATTTATGAACCATAATTTAAAGTAATTTAGCCGTAAAAAACCAACCAACCTCTCCTTCAAAACAATGGTAAAGAACAACCCAACCATGCTTGAGTTACTTGTCCACATATGCCAGACTGCTTATAGTCAAACATTTAATCCGTTTGTTAATTGTTTTAACTCTCAACATTCTATCAGGGAGTTACTTGCCCATGTCTGTGTGTTTTGTTTAGCCACACTGCTTACAGACAAACATGTTAATCAGTTTGTTAATTGTTTTCACTCTCAATCTTCTATCAGGGAGTTACTTGCATACGTACATCTTACACAAATATTATAATCTATTACACAAATATTAATATATGAACAGCAGCTGAACAGTGCCATACCTTCCACACATGAAATGATAATTCTCTGGACATCGATTTTCACAACAGCCAACAGTTGCCCCAGGCTCATTGCAATACTCACACTTCTGTAATATCAAACAAAAACTTTGAGAAATTGCAGTAGAGAAGGAAACGTACAGGTATGAGAATATGATGGAAGTGAATGGAGCATGCCTTACAAATGAAAGCTTAAAGCCCAACTGTTCAAACTAGTTTTCATCTGTTTTAGAATCTTAGTAGTATCAAGGTAATTGTTTGTATTTATATCTTGTACCGTAGCATATACTAGAATTTTAGATCGTTTTTATATTTTAAATCTTATGAATAAGTGCTACATAAATATATTACTTCTGTTGTTATAACTATTTCATGGGTGCCAGAGGCGCATTGCAGACAAAGAACACCAAGGGAAATAAACGAAAATGAAGCAACAAAATTTTTTATGCCAAAATGTCTACTTGCAAAAACATTCTATGACGACAAAACGCACCATCTGCCTTCCACGGCATATTGCAGTTTGAACATTCTGAAGACAACCTAAATCATCCTCAAACACTTCTGCTGACCAGAGTCCACAGTTGATGTGGACCCATTCATCCAACCCACTGTAGAGGAGTCGGCCTTGCTCTGATGGCTGAGCTTCGCCAGAAACGCCACACAGCAAACACTTTCTTGAGTCCACAACCTAACCAAAACAGTAAAACATGGGGTTTGAGAACTCAAAACCTAACTGAATATTAACCAACAGGTCTAACCTTACAAAGTTACATTAAACTGGAAACTGAATGAGTAATTTTATGTGATTTTCCAGAAATTGATATAAGAAAACCCAGGGCTGTGGAAAAATGCAAGCTTTCTGCAATGACTCTCGTGTATGCTTGCACTAAAAGCAAAACTAATCCTGGCTTCAACATAATCAATACTGTCCAGCTATTACAATACCTATTACCAACTGAGCTAATAAGCAGCAACTGTTGGATTTAAATTTTCAGTTAACAAGCTACCAGTTCCAATTGATTTCATTCAGTCTATAATAACAAAAATGCAAATGCAAAAGGTGTCTACTAATTCATCTGCGTTACCGGACAAAACTTGGTTCACCTGCTTGCAATCAGCACTCACGTTTTGGTCACATTGGTGACCAGTGAGTTGCAGTTTCGAGTCCTGAAAATATATTCCTGTTTTAAGATTTTTCTTCCATTAAACATTGGAAGAATAAACCTGTATCTAACAGACATTTTTGTTTTCAAAAAGTGTCTTCTTTTTATGGAAGAGTGCTTGTTTTAGAGATCTACATCCATTGAAAACATCATCAGACAACCTCTGCCATGTTTGCTTTCCATTCTTTTAGCAGCAAATTTAAACTTCACATTATCCCTTGAGACGGCAGCAAGATGGTATCCAAATGTGGATGATCAAAGTAGCAAAATTACTTGTTATTTTCCTATTTTTACCTTCCATCACAAAACTTTACAAAAACCTGGTCATCATCATCATCGTTACTGTTATTATCATGAGAATGACATGGATACTCCCATTAAGCAGGTTTTTAGTTTAGAATGGGTAAAGGTATAAGGAAACCTTGAGATATAACAAGGAAGAGTTGAGTTGATAAGGATTGTTGCAAATGGAAAGCAGTAACCAGGAACCACAATGTATCAAGACAACGGAAAAATCAAACATACTTTGGTAGTTGTATTTTCTCTTTCTTCCACACTTTTTCCTTCTTTCAATTCTTCAGGTTTCTTGTTATTCCTCTCTGACAAATTCTGATGTACATCTGTGAGGTAATCTACCTCCATTAGTTCAGCTGAGGCAGCCACACAATCCCCTGCTTCATGTTTTTCTGCAACTTGACTTTCATGAAGAGTTGAGGAAATATTCTGTTCATCCCTTGCAACATTGTTCTTCTGTTCCATTTCCAGGTTATCAGCAGGCAGCTTCCTAATGCTTGTTTCAGTACTGGTTGCCTTACACAAATCTAAATAAAAGTTTGACATTTTGAAAAAATTACGTTGTTAGTTTCAGAAAAGCACTTGTAAACTAGCAAATCAAGCATTCAAGGGCAGGTGAAGTGAACAGCTTGTGTTTGATGCAATTGCTTCCAATATAAATTATACATATTATATATATAACGTTTAATCTTTAATTTCAATCAAGAGACAAAGATTTCCCATCAAGTCTCGCATGACTGGTGCATGGTACTTGAAACATTACAAAAAATACGATTTATTTAAAGAAATGTTTAAACAGTGCGGATTTAAATGTGCTTTCTGTTGTACAGTGCCTAATGTGCTGAGGGAGGTTGTTCCAGTCCTCTATCGTTCTTGGGATATAGCTTTGGGCGTACAGATCTCCTTTATTTGTTTGCCGTATGTAACATGTGGAATCCATTGCTCGATGGCGACTTGGTGTTCTTAATCAGTATTCAAGTGAATATTTGCCAAGCAAGTTCTCTGTCAAGCAACATGGCATAACATGTATATATGTATATAAATTTAGGCGATCAGCAACAACAATAAATTTGTTTACATTTATGTGTTACATGCTCTACTGGTTATGGTGTTGAGGACTCTTTTCCTTCATGCCAACATTGCAATATTTTTGGGCCTAAATTTTAGTGTATATATATATATTCCGACTCTTGAGCTTTAACCATTAGTGTGAGCTTCTTTTCTGCAACGGCCAATTTCGCTAGTGAGTTTGGTACAACTCCTGCTGGGCAGCTAATCTACAACGAGTTAATAAGCCATTTAAAAAAGAAACGTATCAAGTGAATACTTGCCAGAGGCTGGTTCCTTGTCAAGCAACATGGCATAATTATGGTCCCAGCTATAAGGTGGTAGTTCCATGACAATTCCACTGCAAAATGGACAGAAAAAAACACATAACATGCTGAACAGAAGAAAAGAATTGTCTGATGCAGATTCTTTACAAATACTTTAAAGTAAAAAGAATAAAAGAAATACACAATTTTCAAGATACAACAGCTTCTTGCCATCATTGGTAGCAAATGTACGAACTTCAGGTTACAGTAGTTAAGAGTATAATAAAGAATAAACAATACAAACCAATAGACTGTATAGATAATTCAGATTCGCATGGAATAACTGTCGCTTGAGAACAGGACAAAAACGAGTGCTTCATTTATCACTTTAAAAAGTCTTATTTTAGCACAAACAATAAAGTAAACCATTTAGAAATACAGACGAGATTTTGGTGTTCCTGCCTTTAAGTATAATAACATAATAATAATAACAATAAATTAATAATAAATCAACGCTATTGGTCTCAAAGGTGTACTCAAATTTTCTGTACTTTGAGCACACATTCAAAATTACATGACACATTCTTTGGCTGCAGAAAATTAACATTTAACAGAATAGTCAACAAACAGTTTATTCACTTATAATTACTCAAATCAAATTTGCGAAAAATACATGGGCATTTTACTTACTTTCGGGGTAGGGGTAGAATTTGATCATTATTTACATCTCCATCTTCCATGCTGATCTTGTGCCATGGAAACATGGCTGCAAGCTCCTGCCAAGATTAGATGTTAATGCATTTCATAACATGACAAGAAGTGAAATACCAATAATCTTTTCTCTGAAAAAACTTGTTCACATGTTCACATGTGAAACATCACTGACAATACATCACTGGTAACACTTTTGCAATGTTAATCAAATATTCTACATTTAGCAGACTGAATAATTATTTATAACTGGGATATTTTGAGAAAAGAACTTTATCTTTTTCTGTTAAAAATCTGTCTTTTTTTCACAACAGGAATCAATGACCAACAAAGAGATCTTGCAGTACCTTGCAGAAAACGAAGAATAGATTTTCTCCCTGTCTGGTAAGCTGAACATTGTCTTTCACAAGATTGCGAATCCACTTTAGAATGATCATTAAGTCCTTACAGAAATCACCCTACAGTAAAACATAAACAGCATGAGATATAACAATATTAATGTTGATATTGCTATAAAAATAAACATCACCACCATCACTATAAGATTTATAACAACACCATCAGAAGCAAAATCATCATCAAATGAGAATTATCACAACATTAAAAGCATCAAGAACATCTCCATGATTACAGCAGGGAAGATCATCATCAAAACTAAGAAAAAAATATTGCTTTTAAGAATTGAAATGTTTTGAAACACTACTTTTTAGATTATTTAATACCATAAAAATCAACAATGTCTATTAAGCCTAATTAATAACTCACAACTGTCAGATATTTTTGCTGCTTGACTTTATCCTGAAGTTCTTTCAAGTTTCGTGGATGGCCATTGTCTGTTTGCAGCTGTAAGAATAATGAGCACAACTAATGGTGACAAAATTGTTCTTCACTGACTTAATTGCAATAAAAAGGAAAATATAATGATTGTTTAGTAATTTATTTATGTGGAAAATGTGTGATGCTGAAAGCTGAATTTGTTACTATCCACAATGAAATTTTGGTAGTTATGTACATATGCAAGAAAAAAGGGAGGCCTGCTTCAGTGCTCGCTCTACTGAGCTATGAAGCCATAACTGTTACATTAAGGTCAGTCCTAGTGGGTACATCCCAACCAACAGTTTACAAACTCGGTCAGAAAAATCTTTGTTTCCTTTAAAAAGCTTGGCATGGTTGAGATACAGCATTCATTGCCCATTGTGACTGTATCCAGCATAAAGTCCAATTACTTTATAACCCTCCAAGAAACAACTTAATGTGTGAAAAACTTTATGACAATAGCAGTATCAAAAAAACTAAAAAACTTGACTGTGTTGGAAAATGAAAAAATCTACACAAAAGTACTAACTTTACAAATATCATCATATTCATTTAACATGCTTTCTCTATACACAGTAGGTTGCATGGCCTTCCAGCAACATCTTTTGTCCGATACTGCAGAGTTAAGACCGTTATTCCACCACTATTACCAAATATTATATTACTATTAAGAACAATACAATAACTTTCACAAAATCATTTGCCTTACCTCCTCAAACACCTTGAATAGCTGTTGATAAGCCTTTGAAGACATGATCTGATCTAAAATCTATCAATGAAAAGCAAAAAGAACGTTAAATATTACATGACAATTATATGAGCGTTAGGTGAAACTTGATACATCGCATCATTAACTGTAATTCTTCACAGGGCAACATGTACACAGGTGAAGACTAGTCAAAGCTTTAAAATGATATTTAAATAAAAGATCTGCTCCTGTTCCTTTTTTTACTTTATATCAAAATATTTATTGGTGAGAATGACTACAACGATATTTTGTAAGCTGTAATATTATCCAAGAACAATGTAAGGAGAAAACATCTCAAGCATCTTAGCCACTTGTTAGAGCAATTAAAGAAGTTCAGAAAATAAGGGCTTTAAAATTTAATACTAAGGGAGATATCGACTACATTATGCTGATTAAGATTCAATGTAGATTTTGTAGGAACTAGTGGAAGTAATTTGTTGTTACAAATTAAATTCCCTTAGTCACATTCAAGATAAAGCTTAGAAACCTTTGGATAATTCAAAAACTGATCAGAAGTCCAGGGCTGTTGTTAGTAGCCAGCATCTGGAAATTATCACCAGCTATTCTGACGAAAATTGCCAGCTACTTCACTCTCTCTCCCTCCCTCCC
>ERZ1740055.467-NODE-467-length-11117-cov-7.798319_pt1 | contig 11117 bp, 3 predicted proteins | sample MGYA00581747_ERZ1740055 | MGnify/ENA primary metagenome ERZ1740055 (study PRJEB43018, sample SAMN04849739) | marine metagenome | isolation source: floating plastic debris | place: Pacific Ocean | collected 2008-08-28 | study: EMG produced TPA metagenomics assembly...
ATATCGACACAAATTTCTTTGTTCTTCAAAATATTGGCATCGCTTTTTAAAGCTTTCGTAAGTTTTTTTTTCTTAATTTTCGAAATCGTGAATCTTGAATTGAAAGTATGACATTGTAAGTTTCCATTTCGAGTTGACAGTTTTAAAGTGCTTGATACAATAAGAGAAAGCGAAACTATTTGACTTACTAGTCAATTGATGTGTACGCTCCATAGTTCCCCATGCTTTTTTTCAGCTAGTAGCATCAGCTTGTACGCCACTTGTCAAATGGTACCAAATCAAAAATTAAAAAAGATTCTGTCTCGACTATGCCAGCATTTTGAAAAACAAAGATATTTTTAATATTAAATATATCGAGACAAATTTCTTTGTTCCTCAAAATATTGGCATCTTTTTTTAAAGCTCTAGTAAGTTCTTTTTTATTTTCCGTATCGGCCGGAATCTTGATTTGAAAGAATGAAATTTAACAAGAATGAACAAAAAATGCTGACATGCATTGCTTTTCGAAGATCTTTCGTGTTTAGTGAAAACGACTGAAATTTTCACAGATTCACCGCAAAGCTAAAGAGTTTGCAATAAAGTGCTGTCCTTGACGTCACTTAGAAATACAAAGCATTGAAAACACCACAACACTATGTCCCTGTTGGGATCCATTAATTCTCTCATAAATAATTCTGCAATTATTAATGCTCCCATCGAAGGTAAAATAATAAAACTTGAAGTGATTGATAATTAAACTTTATAGTGTTAAAACTAGCATGAATTTTCAGAAACTGATTCACTCGACTGCACTCTAGCGGCATATTAATGAGAGATTCAGAAAGCAACCGCAAAGATATAACGGCAGCTGCAACCAAGAAAGCAAAATGCTTCTTTCTGCCCGAGTTTTAGTCTAGTTTTATAGTTATGATACGTCTTTTAATCAACTTCAGTTTATTAAAACCGTGTGAAATTGACTAACTTTTTGCCCAACCGATTAATAAAAATTAATCATTTTTTATCCAGAGGGGTTAAAGAATCGCTGCTTTCTCATTAAAACTTGTACAAAGCCACTGCTAACGTCTTCCAGTTCATTTGATTTCAATACTTAAGGAAAAAATATTGAACGAAATCTTTCCTTTTCCTTAAATCTTGACCCATCACTCTTTGTAAAACTGGATTTCTAAAGTCAGGTTTGCGAAGATTTCTTAAGCTAAGCGTGCTTTGAACGAGGAATTTATCTCTCGCTGTTGACATAATCTTTTTCAATGATTCACTTATTTAGCTGCTTGCAGGATGTTTAAAAATTAGGTATTGACAATATATTTTTAAAAATTTTTCTGGAGCTTAAGTAAAACTCAGTCAGAAAATCTTTTTGAATTTCTACAGGTTTTGATATAATCATTTAAAAATTATATCAGAATTTTAGTAACAAAAACAAATTCAAAATAGATTTACACCTGCATGCAGCGTCTATCTTAAAAAGAAGTATGTTTTCCAGTTTCTTTTGACACTCGCGCTCTTCTTCGATGCTTTTCTTCGTATTTTCTCTATCCATTATGTCGTTCTTTCTGTTTTTTTTCACACTATCCCGAATTTAAATTTGTTTCTCAATTCGTAGTGTTATAGTTTCGTTTATTGCAAAATTGTTGTTGCTTTAACTAAAGTTGCTCTTATGTACTTTACAAATAAGATGAAAACAGTTTCTTTGTTCTTTTTACATATTGAAGTTTGATGTTCACTAAAACACTGGTTGTTTCTACTTCCTCTTTCGCTACAATGAAGAGCATGTAGCACTCTATAAATAGATTATTCTCAGCTTTACCCAGCTAGTATTCACAGGAGCAACAGGAAATGAAATTACTTATATATAATTTCAACCTTAACTAACAAATTTCGCTGCCTAAATGATAAAAGTATACATAAATACGACTCTTAAGGCACATTGTTTGTTAAACTTAAACTTTCTGCGCAACAATTCTTTGTCGGTTCTATATCTTGTAATCATCTTTACACTTCTTTCATTTTGTAGCTAACGGACGTTTCACTAGCTCGACTATTCTTTGCTTTTGGTTTTGGTTTGGTCTCCGGTTTTATTTTGCGTAGTTAATTTATCAGATAGGCCGGCTCTGAACTATTTTATTTTTGTCCACTTTTCTTAAAGATAAAAACAACTCACGAAGATTGATAGTGATAAGATGGAACAAACTCAAAAGCGGACGAATGGTTCTTTGCTTTCATTCGTAGCGCTTCTAAAGCCATCTTGGGTTGTTCTGGTGTTGTGAATGACTGACACGGCCATAGCGGTGTGTTGTGGACTGGAAGTTGAGTTGAAGGCATGTAGGTTGTAGCGTTTGCGTTGAGCTGTGTCAACAAACTTGGATAAGTTACATGTGAGCTGACTGACGGCATGGAGCCGGAATAACCGAGAAAATAGTTTGGCCCTCCGCAAGGAATACCTGGACGTGGCGCAATCGGCAACTGGATGTGTTTTTCGTGGTGCAAACGTTTCTTTGTTAAAGATTGGTTTGGATTCTGACGTTTTCGCCATTTTGCTCTTCGGTTTTGGAACCAAACCTGTTTTAAGAAATAGAACTTCATGAAAATGCCTTTGTTTTCAGCCGGTTTTAAAAATAAAAAGTACAAAGAAAATTTGCTTTTACTTAGAAGTTTTCAAATAGTGGTCGGCAAAGTGTTTTTAAATGATTTGTTTTCTTGTATTTTTATTGTCGCCATTCGCACTTAGCGAAATGTTTTTGTAGTCGCTGTTTTTCAAACTAACTTTCGTTTCTTGGTTTCACCTTACAGCACAAAGTCAGCTGGTTTTAAGAATGAAAATCTCAAAGAAAATTTGCTTTTTTAAAATCAAACGTTTTCGAGAAGTGGTCGGCAAAGTGTTGTTTTTCTAAATATGATTTTTTTTCTTGTATTTTCAGTAATGCTAGTCTCACTTCAAATTCTTTTGTAGTTGCTAGTTTTTCAAATTAACTTTCTTTTCTTGGTTTTGCCGCACAGCACAAAATCAGGAGGCTTAAGCCAACTCGCAGATATCACTCAATATTTCTGAAAAACAAACTTCTTGCTACATCGAAATGTCACAGAAAACATTGTCGCAAAACTCCGAATTTGAAATAAAATAGTGGTTTTTAGAAACGTTTTCAGAAATTTCAAAATTTATTTGACTTGTAACTTCTTGACAAACGAAAACTATTCTGTAAATTTTCACCGAAGCAAAGGACTAACTTATTTCTAGAAAACGCATCTAACCATAAGCCTTATAAAGAATTAGACTAGCAAAATTTGGCTTTTATGGAAAAATCAAAAACATCAAATTTCTGTAGTTTGAAATTCAAATCCTTGCTAAACGGAACATTGCTGTTATTGCAGTTTAGCCAAGTTTGTCTTTGTCGTCCTTATTTATTGGCAGTATCTTCAAGTTTTTCTCCAAGGAAAAAAAATCTAATTACACGAAACCTTAGTAATATGGAAGCTGTATCGAAGATCACACAATTTTCGCAGGTAATATAATCTTGATCAATGTTGTAATATAATTACAAATTTTCTATCAGACAAGACCTATCGCTTACGACCACACCCGATCCTCCTATTTTGAAGCATTTTTATGACTTCATTGTATCAAATCATCACATGCGAAAAGCGCCTAGTTTCCCAGATAACCACTCGTTTTATAAGGTATAAATGACTAACGACTAGTTAAATTCTCTTCTTTCTCTAAGCGAATTAAGCGCAGTTTTAGTTAAGGTATCTGTTTTGGAAGAACTGACCTGAATTCTTGCCTCGCTGATATTAATCTTTTGTGCTAGCTCTTCGCGGAGGGCTATGTCCGGATAGTGTTTTTTCTCAAACACTTTTTCCAACTCGGACAGTTGCTGCTTTGTAAAAGTTGTCCTATTTCTTCGTTGTTTTCTTCGAACGGCGGCTGGGTTAATCTCTCCTACGGGCGACGCTTGCTCGGAGGAACTCTGTGACGGTTGATAACCTCTGTACACCATGGACGAGTCTGAAATGGCCAAAGAATTTGGTTACTTCTTGCACAAAAGTAACTAATAGAACAACTCTCTTATCTTCCGGAAGTACTGTCTCAAAAGCGTTTCTGATAAAGTCTTAGATTTGATTTATGACTTGAAGTTGCAAATGTTTTCTTATGTATAAAATCATTTTATGCATGAAGGTCCAAAAAAAAAAAAAAAATACCAAGAAAAAAACCTACGCGAGTTTGCTAGTCCTTCCAGTCCAATCATATCGCTGATAACGTATTGCGTTTGAGGTTTTCCGAGGGACAGACTTTGTTCCATGGTACTTTGAAGCATGGCTTTTACTTCGTTCTTAGATCGCAACTTTTTCTGAAACTTGACTTTTTCCCCGCGGTTAGAAATTTGTGTGCAAAGGCGTGTGTTCACTCTTGAACTTGTCTTCTTTTCTTCGCCGCCCATCAGCGAAGTCTATTTGTAGTTATTAGCCGTTCAAACTCATTATGCCTCCAGCCGATAATTGTTTTTGGTCTCGGAGGCAGGTGCACACGGAATCCCTCACATATAGCTAGCGCGCTGGCTGCAAATTGAAAATTAATATCAGAGCCCGTTTTCAATGTACACAATTATAAATTTCATTAGTGTTTCTCAGACCGGGCGCTTCACAGCACCTGCAACGAGGCGTCGACATTGAATCCGGTTCTTCACATTATTTCCACATCGTTTCTGTAAAAAGCACTGAATAGTTATGAATAGGGATGCTAATGTTCTTTCAATAGGGGAACAATGTTCTTAATGATAAAACGACTGCTAACAAGATATCTTAACACCCTGCCATTGCTCGCTTCCTGTAAAACAACTTTCCATGTTGCGAGCTCTACAGCTTTGGTAAACCCAGCCCCTTGAAAAGAAAAAAAAACATAGTTTTTTAGTTGTGTTTAAGCGGAAGTTCTCTATGTATTTCTTTTTTTTTTTGACTCGAATGATGGCATCTCGAAAAGACGGTTCATACTTGCTGGGGACTTTAATTAATCAATATGTGGATGTTGTTAGCACACTCTGCTCAATTTGATTTGGTGTTTAGAAATAGCTGTAAGGTAAATGGAGATGTGAATATAAACAAATCAATCAATACCGAATCTTGAATCAGAATGATTCTGATTTGGGCACTAATGGACGTTTATAATTTGCGAAATGAAAAGAACATCATTTCGTGAATTAATACACCTTTTCATTTTGTCGTAAAACCCCATTAAAACATGGCAGTATTAGGTGTAAAAGGTGAAGTATTATTTCTACTGGTATTTTTAGCAAAGTAAAAAAACGAGTAAAATGCAAAAAAATAGACTTAAAGTTTTGTCAGTTGTGTTTGTTTTCAGAGGCGCCAAGGTTTTTGTCTACACCGCTGCGAACTCATTAGAGATTGTTTCAGAGATACTCTCCTGACCATTACAAGACTGACGCGCGGTTTCAAGTGCCTTCTCGTTAATTTGAAAATACATTAACACGTAACAACTTTAAACGAAGCCGTTTTAAACGCCTGCCTCAAGTATTCATAGAGCTGAAAAAAGAGCAAAACTTTCAGCTTGTTTTTAACTTCGTCGCGCGTGCGGAGAAAGTGATTTATGAACGAAAACAGATGTTTTGGATTTTTACAAATTATGCTTTTGTGTCAAGGCAAACAGAAAGAGCTAGTTTGGGCTAGTGTGTGCTTGCAACTTGTTATATTTGTCATTAGCACTTTGGCTTTTAAAACGGTTCTTTTTTAGGTTTTCGCAAAGACTGCGTGGTATTTTTCAAAACAATAAGTTTTTCTTTTAGTTAAATACAATGTTAGTAAGGTTTTTATAAAATAAAATCTGCTAGAAAAAAGTAATAAACCTTTTTCTATCAAATAATTTATCACGTAATTTCTTCGGCTTATAATATTTACTCTGTCATTATCAAAGTTGTCAAAACAAATAGCTTGGGACAAATTTTGATAAACGCAAAAAGTCTGCTTCTTGTTTATGCCTACGAATAACAGAACTCGAGCATGAGTTGAGATACACAATCTGCTCGCTATTTTTGCTTGATAACTTTGGTGTTTTAAAATAATGTACCTTGCGATATCTACAAGCAAACATTACAAGTTTCTTATTAAGATTAACGTTTCTTATTCTGTTATATATAAATGAAAAACGTTCGATAGCCAACAATTGAAAAACTTCAAATTTTTTCTTAAAGGCTTCAGTCCATTAAGTCTCTAATTCTCAATTAGGACTTTAAGCCAATAAATTGGCGATTGTATAAGATAAATAAAGGCAACTTGATAATGATTGGTAAAAATTTAACCTCGTTTCAATCAAAGAAATTGTAATTATGACTGACCAGTTAAATATGGCTTTGTTGCTTTGTTGTTGGTGCTCTTGTCAAAGGATTTATTTAAATGTCGAAAACTTCTCATAATCATTTTTTAAAACACGTTGATTTCACCCGCTCACGAGAAGCGTAAAAATCTTACATAAAAAAATTGACAAAGTCGACGGATTTTAACATTTAAAATTAAGAACTGAATTCTAAGTCAACGTGCTCTCTTTTAAGAAACCTTTTCCGTTTAAACGAAGTAATTATCAATTTCTTTTGTAACAAGCCATATTCGAAGCTTTTTTGTGTCTCAGCGTGACGCGATTCACTGGTTTATTTGAAAGCTCCAATGATTTTAAATCGTTTTTTTACCCCTTTATTTTTCTAATATGTTCACCTTGCGCACTTTTCCCATTTAACGTTCAAACAGAGATTACCAGTGACCAAACGTTGAAACTGGTGTAAATCCATCCTCTTTTGTAGGTTCTGGGACTTAGTTTAGATGCAACGTTATTCTTAGTTCTAGGTAAGTTTTGAATAAAAAGGATTAAGAAATTAAGGACAGTTTGAGCACAGTGGGCGTGGACAAGCAAACCTTTTTTTGGAGTCACGGCCCGTTGCTGTGTCTAGTTGATTTCATTTAGAACATTTGATCGTGTTGGCATATGTACTATAGCATATCCACCAACGACACTTGTTTTCAGTATAAAAGACATTTAATTTATTCATACTGCAAACAAACGGAAATACACAAGCTAAAACGGTCAGGGATGAGTCGAACAGTAATTAAAGGAAGCTAGATGGCCTTGCTCACGTGAATAAATAAGAGCAGTAAGGGTATTTGAAACTTAGCCCAGCACTTAATGGTGTTATCAAAACTTCTATCTCTTCGCAGTCTTGTGCTAGCTTGTTTACATTTTTGATTAATCACGTAGTGTTTTAAAACCTTTGTCGCCGCAGCTGAGTTGAAGAATGATTCCCAAGTTGGGTTGCGTGCACGTGACCATAGCACATCTGTGCTCTGTTTTCTCTCTCCATCAGGAACAAAACATTGTGAATTACATGTTGTGAGTCAAAGACTACATACCGAGGCATTTTGTTCTAACTAAATTAAACGTTTTGAATTTCTAATGCCTAATTCGAACCTTTTAGTGTGAGTTGAAATACTGTTTTGTTTTTGAAGAAAATAGTTGCCAAAGCCAATGTTGTTTCGTTTTACATACACAAAGACTTAACCGATTATTCATCTTTTATAAGTCGCAGTTGTTTCCCAGTTATTTCTCGCGGGCATGTTTGTTTAGAAAGTGTAATAGAGCATGAAAAAAAAAATTGCTCAGTGGGTTAGCAAGCTAACAAACTGTTAAATGTTAAAAGTTAATTTAAAATTTATAGTCCATTGGTGATATTCTTGTGACCGACAAAGGACAGATGTACAAGAATTTGTTGTGAGCTCAAGTTAAAGATTTGCTACTTTTGTCATCTATTTCAGTTCAAGTTTGTTTTGTTAAAGACCGAACCAAAGCAGTTCTGTGTTTTATGTTCGAGTTATATAGTAGAATAGTGTCGTACAAACCAAATTGAGTGTTAATTGATTCAACAAATTCATATTATTGAATAAAAATCATAGACTAGAAAAAGAGCGAGTTCTCCGGCAGACACAACCAGGAATTGCGCTTCCTTTAAGTCGAACTAAGGCAAGATAACACAAAATGCGTCTTCTATTATTTTTCTTATTATAGAACCCTTTAGAAAAGTAAGAGGAAGAGAAATACGTTAATCAAAAGAGATCAAGAAACGCAAAAACAACTAATTTAGCGAAACTAGTTTTTAAGATTTATTTTTTACTTTTGTGCTTCAGTCTAAAACGTAGATATCAAACTTTAAATTTGGTAGTATATTTGTTTAATTTGCATGTTCAGAGACCAATTTTCTACCAAACTGGATTTAACACTGTACTTCTGCCACACATTATAATTGTAAATTTCAGTAATTGATCCAAAACTTTGGCGCGCTATTGAGTTTTTTTTTCATTAAAAGTTGTTAAGTGTAAACTTAAAAATTATCAAAGTGACAGAAAGATTCAGGTTTGTGTTGTACTGAGAATACCTCGGTCATGGCACCAACAGTGGGTCTCATAAAAACATTAGATTGCAAAGACATTATTTTCAAAATATACTTTAATTAGGGCTTAAACGAGATGGCGCAGCGGGAACTGTTATGTTGCAGAAAGTTCTTTTGAAACACAAAAGGTAACTAAAGTAGTTTGAAAGAAAGTCATTAATTTTAATTGCACCTTATTTTGTTGAGCAAAGTTTAAATTGATCCTACGAAGCCGTCAATCAATCAATAATTTTCAAACTTAAAGATTTACTCTCTAAAAAGGATCAAATTGTTGGTTTCGGTGAAGCTACGATTTTCTGAAGTGTTCTAATAGTCTTCAAATGGTTGTAATTCGAAATAATAAACCCCTGGCCTATTAAAATTTAAAAGTTAATGTGTCTTTTCTGAAACTTTGTGTGAGTTTAAGTTTATACTAATTTACATCCCGTGGACTATTTATCTGTTCAAATCTTTGATATTCTATATTCTTCCTTTGCATAAGAATTAATTGCAACTTTAAAAAAAGGAATTAACCCTTTCGGTATATAAACAGACTACGGCAGCAAACGAATTTGGTTCAACTGGTGCAAGATGAAATTAAACCCCGAGCTAAAATGGCTTTTTTTATATACGTCTCATCCAGTTTCCTTAACAGAATTCAGAAACTGTGACAACAATTTTAAAACAATTATTTTTAAAACCAATTTTAATGCGAATCCAGAGATCGTTTCTTTAGACTATTAGATTCGATTTTCCTTCGAAGAAATGTCGTGTTTCGAGACAAGTTTACTATCAGTAAAATCAGTTGAGCTTTGGCCAAATCCTTCATTGGTACTGGCAGACAGTATTGTTGGTAGTAATGACTAAATTTAAGATAAGAATATATACGTATGAAAAATCGTAACGTAATTTCTATCAGTTTTCAAAGCAGTGGTGCTGTTTCTAATTAATTAAAACTTAAATTTGTTTTAAATTCATTTTTCATGTAATGGGCGCTGGGTTTCATTAAGGCATTAAAAAAATTAATTTTTTTTTCAGAAAATTTGATGGAAATGTTTCCAATGCCTGAAGAATGTGCTAAACCAATCAAAAGAAAAGCACAGTACGACCCAACTAAAAGACTAGCAACAGTGCGGGCTGAAACAAATCCGAGCTGTCAGTGTCATTTCTCATTTCATACCTATCAAGAACGTGTTTCAGTTTTTCAAACACAAAAAAATGATAAGAGACCATGCACTTTTACCGCTAATCCTGAACCATGAATGCCTGGTTATTCAACTGCATAGTTAGATTGTCATACAGAATTAGTACTTACGCAGTTGATTAACTGTGGCTACAATCATATGATAGTTCTGTAATTAATAAAAAGATGACGAAGAGAACGTTCATTGACAATTTGAAATTAAGATTTGCTTCAGTGATTAAAAGTACAGTTTTATAAATGAAAAAAAGTTATAATTAAAGATTCATGAGAAAAAGACCCCAGGTGAAGTTTTATCGATTGATGTATTGCTGTCGCAGCGATGTCGCAATAACCGACCGAGCTAAGACACAGTTCCGACCAATGAAAAAGGCAGATTGCAAATAAGATTATAGGCGCGCAGGAATCCTGGGTAGACCAGGAATCCATTGCGCACCACGTCTCTGACGTCAAAAAGGTGGAACAAATTCGGGTCGTTCTTTACCATTCTGCTCAAGGGGAGGTTGGTTGGTATTTTACGGTTATTTTTTTTTGTTAATAAACTAAACCAGAAATAACTGTATCGTGTATGAAAACTTAATAGCTCAAATCAATAACTGTCTTTAAAGCGACAGCAATTGTATTGTATCTGTAGGCTAGCATGGTTGGCGCAGTTAGTAAGATCTCTGCCTTCCGACCACAAGGTCCCCAGTTCGATCCCAGCTCTGCCGAGATTTGAATATTTGTGCGACCTTCTTTTCCGCATAAGCTTACTCAGCGTTCTATTCTCTCAGAGAGACAGATCATCAGTGGATAATACCGACTTCCAGATACACGTTAAGGTTTCGACAATGTAGAAGCAATTATTCCTTTGTTAGCGGTAGTTTATGTGGTTCTTGGTGCAGAATTTTCTGTAGCGCGCGTTGTTCATACTTGGACAAGATTTAACACCAATGAATTCAGCAACCACCTGAACGGCAGGAAAAACGACTTTCGTCAAAATCAAAATCTTTTCCCACCTCTCCAATGGATCTTGAAATTGATCTCAACATTTGACAATTTTGCAAGCTCTTTGTTTTCTAACTCTAAAGAACGCACTTGTCGAGTCAGAACCAGTAACTGCGTGAAGAGCTGATGACAGGCATTGGACATTCCTTCACCAAGACTTTCATGGATTTTCGAAATAGCCAAGATCATTTTCTTTCCTTTCGAATCTCAACTTACAGGCTCCAGCTGTTAGCTCTTTGTAGTAGACAGCTAAGATCGCAACATCATTATCGACTGCTTAGATGCATATATTAACATTTTTCGATCAGGATAGATGACATACTGACGGCTGAGAAACATCTTGATGTCTGCTTCTTCTTGGATGGAGCAAAGAATTACTTCTCTTCTTGACACTACTTTGTTATCTAAAACTTCTAGTTGATGACATTCACTTTCTAAGAGTATGGCTAACTATACTTTATTTAGAATGAAAGAAGAGAAAACAATTTTTAAGCCCTTGGCGGGAATCGAAC
>ERZ1740055.468-NODE-468-length-11111-cov-7.078419_pt1 | contig 11111 bp, 7 predicted proteins | sample MGYA00581747_ERZ1740055 | MGnify/ENA primary metagenome ERZ1740055 (study PRJEB43018, sample SAMN04849739) | marine metagenome | isolation source: floating plastic debris | place: Pacific Ocean | collected 2008-08-28 | study: EMG produced TPA metagenomics assembly...
ACCAACATTCTGATTTTTAGCAAGGATACATATTTAGTTTTGATCTCTCGAATGACTTTGACAAATCCCATAAGTTCACAAACTTTAATTTTTGTGACGTCACACTTCGCCACTCTATAGCTTTAGCTTTTAACAGCAGCATCAGACCTAAGGGGAGAAACGTCTTAGTAGAAGCGCAAAAAATACAAGAGGCAGACCTCAGTTGGCACATGTTAAGAACTTACCAACCAGTCCATAAAAATAAAGAAACCGAGGCACGATAATGATTTAAGTATTCCTCCAATTAAGGTAAACCGCTGCTGAAATATTTTTTCATCCGAGCTCAGCCTCAGATCTATAACATAGTCCACTTTTTAGGGAACCAAACAAAAAACTAACCGGTTCTATTCAGTTGTCAGAATTCACATCTTACTCGTCACGCATATGATCGCTGAAAGTCGTTAAGAGTAATTTCCAAAGTGGAAATTCTTAATGTAGGAAATCTCAGCTTGCCGCATGCAGGCATCGCTGTAGGGTCTAAACATTGTAATGAAATTGAACTCAGCGGAAAGTCAAATAAATTAAAGCTTTTTTTATAAAAAATAACTGCGTTCCTTAAGTTCCATGACAATTCAACTTCAATAGATCTATGCCTCTTTTGTGAAGGAATGATTCCGTAGACATAATAGAGATAAGTTAGTTTGACTTTTCAAGAGGGTCAGTATATGTAGTTAAAGGTTTAGTACTGGCTCTCACTGAATAATGCCAAATTTGTCGGTTAAAAAACTACTTGCAACATTAGAAAGTTAAAAAATTTAAAAAAACAGAATTCGGACGCTTGTCAAAACTCCAGCAATTGGAAAACAAAATGAGAAAACTTAAAAAGGTAGCCTTAAAATTTGAACTCAAAAAAGTAAAATTTATTCCGAAAGGAAATTTTCAATATAATTGCATATCTTTCCTTAATTTTTAACTCACGCAATGATCTGTTTTAAAATACTAAAAGCATCAAGTCAAGAATGCTAGCTTATTCTCGAAAAATCCCTTTCATTATTGCAGTTTGTTCAGCGACTTGGGATTAGTAAATGGCCAAAGTGTTAGGTGATAGGCAACTGGTCATTAATTATATACAGGTAAACAATTATCTTGTATCATTTTTGTATGGCGAAATTCTTCATTTACGAGATGTGTCGGAGCCATTCCAATTTTGATGAGAGAAATATAAAATAATCACTTTAGGCGTCCGCATGAATGAATTCTCAGAGCATAGACATTCCACGAGCTTCGTGTTGTTTCTGGAGAGCTCACACAATATGGACGCACTTGACTTCACCGATTTTTAAAAAGATTCGCTGTTATTTACGCTGTTATTTATTCAATGTTATTTATCTATTCATTCATTTTTTGACATTCCGCAAACAAAAAATTGGAAAAAATTGAAGCAGTAAGTTTAAGTTAACAAAACTTTTATTTGATTCGAAGCAAATGTAGCACTCTTTGTTTGAAGTAACAACATTAAAGAATTAGAATTTTAATCTCTTCGGAACAACGACGAAAACCCAAACTACTAATGACACGTCAAGCTGGAACCAAAAGAATCCTAGCTTTTAGGATACATGCTAATTCTCAGCGTTACTTTAATAATTAAACGTCTTCTAGCACACTTAGTTAAAAGCTCGGAAGCCTTCAGCATGAAAACATTTACTAGAGCTACTACCAACGCATTTAAAACGAAAAATACTGCCTTCCAAAGTCACGTTCAGGCTTACTTATATTCTCTTGTGTTGCATAGTGGGAAATTTTAATTAGCTGTGCCCTGATACCCTGATCCGTAATCAAATAGTCGTAAAAAAAAAGATTTGATCACAAAAACGACTTTCGACTTGCTTGCTTCTTCGATTCAGCTCTAATTTACGGCGAAAGAAAGCCGCTGCCTGAATAAACCAGTTTAGTTTTGAAAATCTTATGTAGCTTCAATTTCAATACATATGACATAGAGAAGCTTTAGAAAATCACTTTCTACGCGTCACAAAGTGAAGATGCTGAATGCGTCGGTTTTCAATAGAAACCGAATTTGATAAATTTATACGTTTTACACTGTACTGAGAAGTTGATAAATGACGGTGTAGAACTTATACATTTATCAAATACTTTATAAGCGTTTGTTCACTGGAATCAACTCTGATCTTCAAGGTCAGAAATGAGAAAACCGTTGCCTGATTAGACTTACATAGAGACTTTGTATGAGCAGGTCAACTCAATAATTGTAAGTTAAACCTTCCAGTCCTTCCTATAGCTATGTATTTTTGATACTAAAATGTTTCTGAATTATTCTAAACAATTCAATATAAAAACCGATTGCTATTTTTCATCCCAAAAGAACATTTTTAAATTTAAACTTCGAAACGCTTTTGTACATGATCATTCAGAGAGTTTGCTCTGATTATCTTTGATTTTTGCTGCTTTGTCTTTTTAGCTTACCGGGGGGCAAAAAGCATTCTCAATGATCTAAGTTTATTTAGTTAGAAGCAGCGCACAGCGATGTATGTAATAGCCATGTTTGTTTGTGATCGGCCCAGTGTTTAACAGCCTTGTAGCAGTACATAAAGCAACAGCGACATTTTGAAGAACACAAATTCAGTGTATTTATCCATTTGACATAGCAGTTTAGCTCAAGCTGATATACTTTAAAAATTTGTCAACCAACTCGCTCATTCACTTACGTCTATAATAAGGTTAAAACTAATTTTCTACAAGATCGATTTCAGACAATATGTTTGAAAAACAAAAAACTCAGCAAGACTTTGATACAAGCTAATACAAATTATTAGTTCGAATAGAACTTACCTAAAAGAAGGAATCCAAACAATTTTCCGAAGAAAGTCTTTTGTCGCTTTAAAAAGATGGCCTCTGCAAGAAGTTGAGTCGATGCTGAAGTATGATAAAGAATCGTTTTCGTTCTTCACTTCTTTGGAGAGTCGCTCCACTTTGAGCACAAGCTGCGATCGCTGTTGCTGGCTCTACATTTCGCAATATAGTTTTTGTAGGTTCATGCAACCTGATTTACGTCATAAATGCACTGTGGATATATTTTGATCAAGAGCAGGTTGACAGTGTTTAGCTTTAGGTTGTAATAAATCACACTTTTTTTGTCCAAGAAAAGAAAGACAAAAAAATGTATACAATATTTTCTTACCAGCCTGTGTTTGCATGTCATCTTTTTTTTTCTGTTTTAATTTACTTATCTCCGAATGTGGCAAAACGCAAACATTAGGAATTTGCTGGAAATATAAACATCAAAGTAATCATTATTCAATCAGATAATAATTCGATAATATGTCATTTGCATTTACACTTTCTTGTTAAAACAAAAGAACGCGCCAAATGCACTTTTAAAAAATAATATTCAGTTTTTGCAATAAACGAAAATCCGTGTTGGTCCAGCGTAAGACAAAGCGTGAAATCCAATTTTGGGGCAAAAGTTGCAACGGTCCTATGATTTTATTTAGCGTCGTCGAAACACATACTGGTTCACCATTCAATCCACAGAGACTCAGAGACTAATCGCCCAACGGAAAAGACGGAGTCTATATGGAGGAAGAAAACCGGAAAACCATTAAGAGAAAAACCTTTGTGCCCAGAGTTCCTTGTGGGAACGATATATTATTTATTATTAGAGTTTCGTATGGATTTTACACAATTTGCGTTTTAGACTTTGAGCAGAAATCTAGAATTAATGCGTTTTCAGAAGCCAAGATTTTAAGGTATTTATCTCATGTCGTGGTTCGTAACAATGTATTTCCATGCGTTACTTCGGGAAGAAGATTTTGGAGTAGTGCTAACATGTTTTTCTCTTTGCGCAAACGTTCAAAGCACTCAGTTTTGACGCCATTTGTTCCTAAAACATACAACCAATAATCTGCTGTGAAAAACAAAGGTTTTGTGAAAAAACACTCAATGAGTGGTTTTTCATGAGTGCTTGTTCATCACTCTTGATGATTAAGAAGTTTTTCCAGTAGCGCAGTGTTCAGGGGGAAAAAATGACAATAAAACCTTTTTTGATTTATGACTCTGTCTTGCCACGAGATTGATATTCAATAAAGGCATACCGTGATTTAATTATCTCAAGGTTGAAATATTAAATCACCGCAGTAAATACTAAAATAGAGTTCGATCCTCTCTGCATGCACTTGCTTTGGCGAAGGGTTAATTAACCGTCGAAGGATCAGCTTGCTACTCTACCTACTGCGAAGTATAAACGTTTCCATCCGCTTCCGTTTTTTTCTCTTCGTTTCGATCCGCATGCAGTTGCCCTTACGAAGGGCTAAAAAAATAGCTAAATCCTTTACGAGCCAAGTGGCCCATGGAGCCGGCGCTTATCTCCGATTTCCGTAGTGCTAAGCGAATGCGCGTCTTTGACCACCCTCCCCCCCTGGACGGAACACTAATCCATTGCAGGTTAGCTCCCAGCAGATGCTGGTACTCATTTACCAACCCCGGAAGGATGGAAAGTTGAGTTAGCTAAGGCAGAAAAGAAGGTTGCAAAATATTCGAATTTATGCAGAGCCGAGGATCGAACCGGGGAACTTGTGGCTAGAGAGCAGAGATCTTACCAACTGCGCCAAGGCTAAGGCTCGAATTTAGTAGAAAATGTACAATTTAAAATTAATTTTAAGCTCAAGCCTCCATGATACTAAGTACAAGAGGCAACAGGGTTGAGAAATGGGCCATGAAAGAAAAGGGTCAAACAAATTTGCGGCTGCATGAATAGTTTATTATAACAACAACTAAATAAGAAATTTTGTCCCTAGTCGCTAGGGAGGGCCGGTTAAGTCATTTTAAATTTCAACTTTGAAATTCGCACCCACTCCTCCCTGCTAATTTCTGACAAATCCCGGCCTAAGAAACATTTGACTGGAAGAAGGAAATGTGCATGCGGCGATGGAAATGATAAGAATATTGCAAGAGTGTTGGTTTGAAGAAGGAGGATGCCTTGAATTGGGCGAGATGGAGAGTGGGAGTTGGAGAGATTGCTGTTAGAGTGGGGTAAATCTGACCACCCCCGTTTACGGGGAATAAGCCCGGATCAAAACTGGATGATGAAGATTGTAAAAAAAATAAAGACTGTACTGTAAAAAGTCCGTGTACGAAACAAGGAACAAGCCAGAATCTACAATCGTAGACAGCTGTTTAGTCCTTATCGGGACTCGTCAGTACGGTGTAGCCGGCAGAGAATAAACTGCTAGCACGAATGCCAATAATTTATTCATGCTCAAAAGCTGTAACTCAATGCCACTCAATGCCAACTCCACCACATCATATCCGTCCAATGACAAATTATAACTTAAAATCTACAGATTGCCAAAAAACAGTCTTGTAGGATCTTGTAGAAAAAGCACATGGCCAAACCATGCATGTTTTAAAAGAAACGTAATATTGGATCTAAGAAGACCTACGAACTGATACATACAAAACTTATAGAGACTGTACTGTAGAAAGACCGTTATATATTGGTTCAATGACATGTGAATTGGGTATTGTAGTAGTACAATACCCTTTCATTCTTTGTCCTGTTTATCTATTTTTGCCTGATAGATCCTTTGATCCTATGTGCCGCACGGCAATTGCTTTTCTTTGGACACACGGCAATTGCTCTTCTTTGGACACACGGCAATTACTCTTCTTTGGACACACGGCAATTACTCTTCTTTGGACACACGGTAATTACTCTTCTTTGGATAAAAAAATCCAGACATTTTTAAAAGGTTTGAAATTGAACTGAGTGTGATTTCTCACTGAATACACTCCTTTTTTTTTATTAAGAACAACTTAACAAGAACATTGAGGCTGAAATCGCTCAAAAAATAAGAACAAATTAAGAATAATCTGAGGCTGAAATTTTTTTAATAAAAAAAAAACAAAAATAAAAAAATAGAAATAAAAAAAATAATGAATAATGAATAAAAGGAACATGCACAGCGCCTCTATGACACACTTTCTTCGTAAAGCCAAACTACTCCCCCAAGGTTGCTTGCTTTCGTTTTGACATCTTGATCGATGAGAAAACATGTAGCGTCCCGACCACACAAAGTTCTTTGGTACAGTAATATACTCCATGTTCTGTAAGCCTCACCCATTTAAGACAATTATTAAACCTAATTGTTTATTTATTGTTTAGGCACCTTGCTGATCAGATACCCTACAGTACACGTAGTATCACGACATATGGAGTCGGTTAACCCCACGGAGAACATAAAAACTTTAAGTACCTTTAGGAACAAAATAAGAACATTTTGAGCCTGAAATGGCCGAAAAAATAAGAACATTGTGACTGAGCTAAATTTTACAGGCTCTTATTAAAAAGAGTGTAGACTATTAAAATGCAGCTTGTATCTGCCTGGAGATGAAGCAGTGTTTGACGCACATGAATCATTTTCTGTTCCGTACTTGCTTAGAAGCCGTACCTCATGAAAAGCTCATGTTTGGTGACTGACTAAATATATGAAGACTAAAAACCGATGAAAAAAAAAAGTTATGCACAACCTTAAGGTGCTAAAAATAATTCCTGCACAGCCCAACGGCGAAAATAAATTCTTATTTAAAAGACAGAATTGCCCAACATCCCTCCCACCCAAAAGACAGAATTGCCCAACATCCCTCCCACCCAAAACTGAATAAAATGGTCCACTCTTATAGTCGCGCCTACCGCTTTTGAGGTTGCTGCCATTTGAACACTTTTAGCGTGACTGTAATTCATTTTTGTTTTATTTTTCAATTTATTTATACTCGCACCGGCTGCTTTCGGAGTTAATAGATAATGATCTTTTTCTTATTCACTTACTATAATAAGCTACTTTCACGATCATGCGCAGCGTGTATATCCCACTGTTTTTGCACGCCATAGTTCTTACAAATCATGGAATCATGCGGCTCTGACAAAACAAGGGGAAATAAACACTGCACACGATTATAAAAAACCTTAAAAAGAACAAAAAAAGAGTATTTTTGTCTCGGAAACCACGATATTTGTAAGACCTATGGCCCGCCAAACCAGCAGGATATACACACTGCGCATGGGCACTTCTAACATTATTATATTCTAAATCCCTTGTAGCTCACTTAAGTATATTTATAAACTTGAGCATTTTAATAAAGCATATACACTATCTGATTAAAACCACAGATTTGGTCAAATATTAGTCATAGGTTTTTAAACAGATCAGATATGTTTACGTATACCAAATTTTAAACACGATTTGATCCATGATTGCTCTCCGTATATATATGCATTCTAATTTTTTAAGCAGTTCACGAAACTATAAAATGATCATTTGTTTTGCATGAAAGTTAGAATGTCATACTTTTAACAAAATTTTAAAAAAATCTATAACGTTAACGTCGATAACCGATTTTTGCTTATCGTCTTGTCTAGTTTTCTTCATTCTACTATATAACTTTTGACCCGGTTTATTATGCTTGCCTTGAATTTTGCGAGGAGATATTTTTACGAACACGGACTATACTATATTGAAAGAAATTAATTTGTGTTTGACTTTAGAAGAGCAATACCTCAACCGCAAATGAAAAATTGAAAATTTTTGGGGTTTTTTTTGGGAAAAAATCAATTTAGGTGATTTAAAGTTTACACAAAACAGTAAAAAATCCAAAATATGTTTTTAACACTAGATTATCTTGCGATCAAACAATTGTGACCGCGATAATGGATAATAAATTTTCTGGACAAAAAAAATCACGTTATGCAAATTTTTGTAATTCCGTGCCTACAATTAAACTGAGCGGTGTGAGAAAAAGGTAAAAGTCAGACAATATCCGGAAAATTTTCACGCGATCACCGCGGTAGAAATTCTAAAATATTAATTTAACGGTCAAACTATGATTTTAAAATCAATCAGTAAAAGAAAAAAAGTTATCAGCTGATCGTTAGAAATAAATCTAACGATCACTACAGTTCAGGCTTCAGGAATACACGCTATTTTTTTTATAAGAATCAGTCAATTTTGACGAGGTTCATTGTTCTTAATTTTAGGGCTGCTTCAGCCTCAATTTGTTTTTAATTTTGTTTATTTTTTTCTGTGAGCGGTTTGAAATGAAAAATCAAAACAAAAAGGCAAGGCATTGAAAAACAATGCTGATCTTCTGTATTTTGAGGAGATCCCTGTACATTAATCCAATATTACTGACCACTGTGCATGTTGTCCTCTCTCGCAGTCCTCGTCCCAGCTAATGAAATTATTTAGCTCAGAAAGCCTGACTCTTTAGCGGTAGGATTTGTAGGTTTGCTAAGGATATTGTTGAGTTTGAAACCGATGGTGATGACCAAAACGAGATTATTAGCCATTTGAGAGATTAATGGTAAACCTTTAAAACAGTGAAAATAAAATTGGGATTGCTCATATACTGAAAGAGATTTTGAAACTGGCCGGAATTACAACACGAAAAAACTATAACTTGACCGTTACTGAAGACCATGGCTGGGTTGGTGAAAAGCTGGTTAACTGAACCCTGGATTAAAAAAAAATGAAACCAGCGGTTTCTTCTTTAAGAAAAAGTAAACGGTTCTTTTAAAATACTGTTTGGTTTTACAAAGGAAAAAACTTGTTAATCCCAAAATTACAACTCTTCCCTGTAAGATTGGAAACAAGACCATGGGTTAAATATTTAACCCTGGGTTAGTGATAATCGGCTTTTGACAACTCACTGGACCCATATCGGAACATGCAGACATCACTAAAGTTTGGAATATAGCGAAGTCATATCTAGATCTGTGGCTGAAAGATCAAGGCCAAGTACAGCATGTTGTATGTTTACGTCGTTATTTTATTTCACAATACGTTTGTTTGGTATCTGTCCGAAATTTCGATTGTGTATGATAATTATGGCGTTTCTGTTTTCAGTTATCCACATGGTCTAAATGGCAGCAGTTTAACAATTATTTTCAAAGTAATAAACACAGCTTTGAATTTTACAGACAGCTTCGGTTGTAGAATTAACATGGTCAGTGTGTTTTACTTTCTCAATCAGCTCAATTTTGCAAATATTTCTTTATAATGGAGGCTGTAATTTTCACACTTCAAAGTGACCACATACCAACAATCGCTCATTCATTTGTCTCGATCGCGAAGGCAATCGCATGCTGCCGGATTTGTTGGCTCTGAGAACGAGGAAGGCAAAAAAAGGCTATTTTACGAAAACGCAATTTAAGCAGTTTGTTAGGCAGTTTCAATGTTTTTCCCTCGTACAAAACGGCAGTCTTTTGAAGGCCAAGAGTTTTAAATCGTACAGGTTCGAATAAGGTTCGTAAAGAGTGGAAAATGTCGAAAACTAATAATCGAACAGTCCCAGCTGTCTGCTGTGTAGAGTAGAATTTTTTCTCAAAAATCACTATTGCATACATACATACATAACATACATATATATAAACTGGTTCAAAACTTAAGAAATTTTGCCAATTGGGTTTTGTTAACATGTGTGACCAACGAACAACTACTCACAGACTCATTCACAGGCAGCCCAGTTAACGCCGTTGCAGCATCTAGTCTTCGTTATATCAAGAAGCTGACATTCTAAGTGTTAGCCCTTCGCTTTCAAGTACAACGATGCAAAGAAGTTAATGTCAAGAAAATGTTTCCAATAAATCAGCCAAATCGAGCCAGTCCTCTGAATCGGACAGAACTTTAGTTCGCTTGTATTTAAGTGTTTCGCGTTGGTTCTTCTCTGTATTCAGCTGCTGCTGTCTGGAGGGTAGATGACTGAACGAGATTGTTTAGATCTAAAACGGTAGAAAACACAAATCGCCCGAACTCAACTCCACGGTTTGGCCAAGATTCCACCTCAGTTGATTGCGGATTCCATGACGTGGACTCCGGTTCCCAGGTACTGGATTCAAGATTCCACTACGGTGGAATCCGGATTCTATGATGTGGACTCCGGTTCACATGTATCCGTATCAATATTCCACCGACTCAGTTGATTCTGGATTCCATAATGTGGACTTCGGATCCCAAGTACTGGATTCAAGATTCCACTACGGTGGAATCCGGATTCTATGATGTGGACTCCGGTTCCCAGGTACTGGATGCAAGATTCCACATCAGTGGGTTCTGGATCTCTTGTCTGTTTTCTGAGATTCCAAATTCCATGATGTGGACTCCGGATCCCAAGTACTGAGTTCAAGATTACACCCCAGTTGATTCCGGATTCCAAAAGGTGTCTTTTCCCGGATTCCGGTTCTTAGACCTTGATTTTGGATTTAAAAGAAGAGAATATTGGATTCCACTAGTAAATATTTTTTGGACTCCGCAATAGTTTCCTGAATTCTCTGGAATCCGGATTGCCTTAAATGAGGCGAGAATTATTATCTCTGTTTTAATAATTTCTCGGCTTTCTATGAGTTTGTCAACAGATTATAAAGCAGCAAAACAAGAATTTTTTCCTTGTTCTTCGACGCAATGATCGGAGCGACGAACCTCGCCGTACGGCGGAAGAAGCTTTACATCACTTACATGAGAAGGTATGAAAACTCTGTGCTCTTATGATTTTCATATGTGAATGATATCAGTACACGAAACGGTCTCTTGAGACCTTCCTCTTGAGCCCTTCCCCTTGAGCTCCGAGCATGCACGTTCCTAGATGCCTTTAAAGCAAAGTCAATCTCGTACCTCGAGTCTTCGTCCCCTACTGCGCATGCCAGTGGATTGAAGAGTCTCTGTAAATTAAGAGTGAGAATTTTGCAATGCAATTATCAAATAGGTCACTGAATTTCCAGGGAACAGTGGGGATGGGATTTTTGCTTTATTATAGCTTATATATATATTTTTTTAGTACATATGTAATGCTTTGTTTTTTTCCTTTTAAGACACACTAAAATGAACACCCATCAGAAGAACCAATTCTGTTTAAAATTTTGCAAAGTTTTTTGTTTCAATGGCAAAAAATGACTTATTATTGATTAGAAAATGAGACTAAGGTTGTAGGCATTGTTGTGATAGAGTTTAAGATAAATGTTTTGCTTGGCATTAAACACTCTAACTTCATCTTCGTGAAAATGTACAGTAAACAAGGCTTCCGGGTGGGCATAAATAAGTTGAAAGTCGGAAAGGTTTTGAAGTTCA
>ERZ1740055.469-NODE-469-length-11110-cov-10.293261_pt1 | contig 11110 bp, 7 predicted proteins | sample MGYA00581747_ERZ1740055 | MGnify/ENA primary metagenome ERZ1740055 (study PRJEB43018, sample SAMN04849739) | marine metagenome | isolation source: floating plastic debris | place: Pacific Ocean | collected 2008-08-28 | study: EMG produced TPA metagenomics assembly...
AGTCTTTGACTCCCCCTGGACGGGACACTAATCCATCGCAGGTTAGCTCCCAGCTAACGCTCAGGTAATCATTTACCTACCCCGGAAGGATGGAAAGCTGAGTTTAGGCGGAAAAGAACGTCGCACAAATGTTCCAATCTCAGCAGAGCCGGGCTCGAACTGGGGACCTTGTGATCGGAAAGCAGAGATCTTATCAGCTGCACCAACCATGCCTGGCTTTTGGATTGGCGGTTTATTCCCTGCCCTCTACACCTGACGACGAGTCCCAAAAAGGACGAAACAGCTGGCTTCTTCCGAGCTTCTATTCATATTCTTGGTTCACTGATAAGTTCATTTTGCGTGGCGCATCATTCAGTCATTATTCTCGTTTGTCATTTTTGTGGCTGACAGATCTTCACGGATCCCGCGTATCAACTTGTACTCGGTCTTTGTGCATTACAGTCTGTATTTCAACAATAAAGCACTTTTTCACCCTAATTCGTAGATATATCCAGGGTGAAACGTCCATTACTTTGACCTTTTTACGTTTTCAACAAATAAAAAGAACATTGAATAAAACAATAGAATTCTTCGTTATCTTGTCTTTATTGCTGTTGTCATTTTCTGTCATCGTGTTGTCAATTTCGAAAATGTTTACGTGGGCATACAATGTGATTAAAAAGAAATATATCAGAACACTTGTCATTTTTTCAAATAGTTATTTCGATCTCACTCCAGCGACCATCTTTAGTAAATGACACGGATCGGTGCTTGCATATCAATATTTACAATATACGTTAATTGAAGGAGAAAGTGGTGTTGATTGCCCTTGTTCATTCAGGCTAGGTTTATGATCTTTGACAAACAAAGCTTCGGAGATGTTTCATTTTTTATGGTTTGCATGATATGTAGAGAAAATTTGAAATTCATCATTGTTAACTGATGGATGTCTTGTCTTTTTATTGTGTCTAAGGCAAGCTGAGTTTTTGTCCTTTGAGCTGTGGTCTAATATTCGTTCTTTTAATCTTCTAGCTGTTTCTCGACGAGTCAGTGCATTGTTCTTGAGGACAATTCACTTGGTATACTATATTGTGTTGGTGATCTTTTTTTTGTTTGGTCTTTTGTAGAAAATCTAGATGACAGTTTTCTTGCTTGAAAAGCTATTTTAGTGTTGACATCGGTAGACAAGAACTTGTTAACTGTACGTTTGAGTTTCTTAATTAGCGCAGTTCCTTGGTAGCCTTTGTAGGATAGGGTGAGACGGACAATTTTCTGTTCACCTGGTGGGTTTTCCCTTTTATCACTGACTTCTGGATAGCTGACTGTTGTTGTTTGTCCTTTATCTTTTACTTCTCTTATGATGTTACTAACAACCCAATGTGGAAAGCCATTTATTTCACTGAAGATTTTTCTCAAGTTCATAAGGTTATCTTTTAGAAGTTGATCATTGGAGCAGATAGTAAACACTCTTTTTACCAGACCTCTTAGGGTACTTCGTTTCCATGACATCGGGGCAGGAGCGTTCCAGTGCATATATATATATATATATATATCTGTCAATATCATTGTAACTATTGTATTCATTGTCGTTCTCATGTAACTGTCCGGCATTTTTGTTGTTGGTATTAATGGCATCCTTGTTGTTGTCAAGAAGAAGTTGTTGTCGTTATATATAATTACTGTTATAAGAGTGGTTTAAAATAGAAGTTGAAAATATGTTTGTCCGACAGTGACGTCAAAAAACAAGAATTTCTATCATTGTTTCAACCTCTCTCTTTTTAACCCATCCCTCCTTCTTTCCCTTAATTCTAGGGGTTTGCTGACAGCTCTACACTTACTAAGCACATCAGGACCCACACTGGGGAGAAACCATACGAATGTCGACTCTGCCATATGCGCTTTTCTCAGTCTGGGAACCTCAACCGCCACATGCGAATGCACAACAAGAAATCTCATTAAATGTTCAGCTCCTTACAAACGACAAAATGATTTAATGTTGATAGTCTAAACGATAAAACGGTGGAAACATTTTAAAAACGCCATTGAATGCGATATAGTAAACGTCGATTCAAATAAATTTTAAATAACAAGCAGTCGTGGTAATAATTTTAAAAATGTTATTAACTGTTCAACTCCTTACAAAGGACAAAATGATGTAGTATTAATAATCTAAACCTTTAAAGCGGTGAAAACATTATAAATACCTATATTTGCGAGCTAATAAATATGGATTCAAATAAATTTTAAATCACAGATAGTCGTGTTTATAATTTGTTTTATTTGCATTCCAAATTTATCGGATCCTAAAGGAGGAGGGAGGGGTGAGGACTCATGTCCTTTTTTCGTTTCTGTTGTCCATTTCAGTTTGCAGCCTTACTTCATTCTCTTGTAACGTTTTCTATTTATATGCTATGTGCGATTGCTTCATTTTGTTATTGCAATGATGGCATGCAAAATGCCGAGGAGGAAAGTTAATTTTAGCATTTTATCCCTCTACATCAAAGTCTAAATAACCACAACTTTATATTCTCTTTACTTATTTAATACTTACTTATTCTCTTTACGTCTAGTTGTACATTTCCCTCTCGTTCCGTCGCACTCTTCTCAATCTCTCCCCAATCTCCCCTATCTTCTTGATCTCCCCGTCCATGGTCCGTGTCCATGTCTCCACCGGCCTTTCCCGCTTTCTTTTTCCATTATCTGGCGTCCAGTGGAGAGCTACACGAATGATGTTGCTGCTGCGTCCTTCTTGATGACATGCATGAGCTAGCCATCTCCATCTTCTCTCTTTGACAATTGTTATAATGTCCCTCATGCCAGTCCTTTCATACAGTGCACTGTTTCATACTCTCTGCTCCCAACAGACCCTACATATTCTCCTCAAACATGATGACATGGCCCAGCCATCTCCATCTTCTCTCTTTGACAATTGTTATAATGTCCCTCATGCCAGTCCTTTCATACAGGGCACTGCTTGATACTCACAGCTCCCAATAAACGCTACATATTCTCTTTAAACATGATGTGTGGAAGACAGAGCGCTGATAACTGGCTCTGTATATCCTCCAACACTCTGCCCCATACAGCAAAACGGAAAGAACGTTGCTCCTGTATATCTTGATTTTAAGCTCTTTCTAAGATTCTTAGACCTGCATATGGCCTTGAGGTTGCAAAAAGCTGCCCTTGCTTTCTTCAACCTACTGGTGACATCTTTCCCAGTTGCATCCTTGCCCACTTTGCTGCCAAGGTAGGTAAATTCTTCCATCTCCTCAATATCTACATCCCTTAATTGTATTGTGGTCGTCTTATCTAAGATTTGCATCGTCTCAGCTTTCATTTTGAGCCCAACCTGTTGGCCATATCTTGCCAAGTGGTTCGTTTTTTTCTCCAACTGAGCACTTGTGCTAAAGATCAATACCACAAACATCAACAACAAAAACAATATTATTTGTACTAAAAAAAGAAAAGAAAATGACTTATATTAATAATTAACTGTTTAAGGTATATACGTACAAACTGCACAAAATAACCCGTGGGGGGCTAGACGATTTGGCAGCTTGAATATTTAATTTATAATTTAACAACAGAGACAAGTAATGGCAGAAAGGAGAAAAGTCAGCAAATCGATAGCTTCGTAGTCTCCTCTGCAGAATCTTGCAGAACACTTTGCTTGGGACTGATTAAAGTGTTGCACCCCGCCAGTTGTCACATTCTTCTTTGTCCCCTTTGTTTGCAATTTTTGAAATTAACCCTCGAGAAGAGTGTGCTTGGATGTGCTATGAATTCCAGTAATGTGAGAAGAAATTGTGTAGGATCTCCGCTGTGGTTTAAGAGTCTGCCTTCAATATCTCGCTGGTTATTTCATCTGGTGCCTTGTTGTTCTTAAGTTTCTGATTTCGTTGGTGGTGAGCAGTCGATTTCCCTTGGTTCCCCTGGTCCATCATCAAAGATTACTGGGTCTTTAGGGCCTGGTCTTTTCAATCCTTCTTGAAAGTTTTCCACCCATCTCTGAAAATGCTTCTCTTCTATTGTGATCTGCGTTGCTCTATCAGGACGGAAGAAGACCCTATCATATTCAAGTTCAAGTTCATGTTCCTCAAACAACGCAATCTTTACACTGGCCTGTGTCAGCTGGAAGAGTTAAGAGGCAATTAACAAACAAACCGAAAAATATTAATTCTGAAATATACCGTTTAATACTTACAGTGGCAATATGGCAAGGATTACAGAATCTATTGTGAAATTTTCTTAATAAAGACAAACATTTCATCCAAAAGATATAGAGTAGCATTATAGAAATAGGACAACTTTTTTGGTCATCTAAAGTTGCAAGCTAGTGGGAGTTACAACAAATTACTTCTCGTTTATATGTTATGAAACAATACTTTTAAATAAAGTGCATACGAAGTAAAAAAAATTGCAGAAAATAAAAGGTTACAACACCCTCATTACGAAATACAACATTTGAGTTGGTAAAAAAATTTTAAAAACAATTATTTTTGCTGCACGAATTAGCTAAAAAGGCCCAACAGGTGTCTCGAGAGACTGGTGACGAATTTGGCTCTGATGACGTGCCAGTGGTTCCAGCTAGACGGGGCAGGGTTTGTTGCTTATTGCGTGCTTTGTTGAAAAGTGAGAAATGTCTGATAGCAAAAACATTCTATCCTTTAACGAGTCTCTTTCGCTTTCCAGCTCTCTTTGCTTTCTTGAAACCTCAGAACTACTCGCTACGTCATATCTGTTAATATCTGACCGTTGGCCGAGCGCAAAATGGAGACACCTTGAAGCCCGTATTCGGTATAATAATACATAGAAGCACTTTAACTCGTTTAAAACTGGATATTTTGCGTATTGAAAACTTAAACTAACAACTGAGCCAAACTTGTTTTTTATTTCATATGCATTTTAAGAATATCTCTTATAATAGGCTGTTCTATGTATATTCAATAAATCAGGAATAGGGGGAGAGTAATATGTCAAATGCAGAAATTTTAGCAATGTGAAAAAAGTTGTTTTGTAACCTATGAAATACCAGTAACTTTATTGTAACTTTCACTTACAAGTGAAGACGACCGAAAACTCCAAACTGTTCCCCTATTTTTCCAATTACAAATCTGCTTCCTCTACGATCCTATAGAGTACTCTACTTCATGTGATGAAGAGAAAAGCAACTGATAAAAACCTGGAAGGAGGATGAGAAGAACTTGAGTTCTATCTTCTACGCAGTTTTACTTGGCGTCCGAACATTTTCGACTTTGCCTTATCACAAGGCCGAGTTCAGAGAACTATTTTAAGGCTGAGCTCCCACCGCGTGCATGTGGAGCTTGGTTGGGGTATGTCAAACATACCTCAGGCATATGCATGCGGAGAGAGGACCCATAGAAAGGGTCTTAGGACCGTGATAAATTGATGAGGTGATAAAATCTCGTACCAAGATCTCCCACGAGAGAAGGAGATCTGGGTACCAGATTAGGGGTGATGATATCCAGACCTTTAATAGATGAAGTGTCAACTAAATTTTATTAAAAATAAAGCTCATTATTCAAAATTATTTGCCAAAATTTACCTTTGTTGTTTGTCAGCTTTTCTTAATTTTCTGCTTTACAACATTATTACTTAGTTAACTTTGGTCCCAGCATCCAATCAAACAGAATGCATGGTATGCACAGGTTTTGCTAAAACATTTTTTTAAACTCATTATTCAACCCCGCCTCATGCCAACATCCCCAACTTAAACGACGCCGGCGACTATTCCAACGTCACTGCTTTACACGGCGGAACAATTTAAGTCTCAATGATCCCACCAGCCAACGTTTTTCTGCTTTTTCTACGTTTTTGCATCCGTTGCTAATGGAAACTAAGTATGTAAAGCACGTGATTTAATCAACTATAAAATGAATTGTTTATAAAATCACCCTCGTTAACCCCTTCGTCAGAGCAACTTTTGCTTTACTTGTGGGAGACTCGGACGAGTGCCATTTACATCCCGCAATGCACTTGGTAAGTGTGAGCACGTGACCACGTTCTGCATGGAGTCGAGGCTGTGTGATTTCCTTGTCTGACTGCTGTACGTGATTCTTGGTAGTTGGAGTGCGAGTGTAGTGTGTTTGAGGCATTGATCAAACGTTTTAACCATGTCTGAAGAAGGTTACCACAAGCCAGATGATAAGCGTATCCAAATTCTGAAGGATATCGCTAATAAGTTGAGAATCCATAGTATAAACTCAACAAATGCTGCCGGTTCGGGGTGAGGCCAAGTTTACTGGAAATAGACCCATACGAGATACTTGTTCCATGCTTCTTTTACAAAGCTTTGAAATTTTCTTTTTGCAGACATCCAACATCTTGCTGCTCGATGGCAGAGATTATGTCGGTATTGTTCTTTCATACCATGAGATACAAAGGTCAGTGGAAAAGTTCTGCAGAACAATTTTGTACATCTTGATGTACAAATGTGTGATGTATAATGTCACAAAATGGTTCAAGTGTGTAAAACGTACTTAATTACTCAACTCCTGCCTGTAGTTTGCACCGTTTCGGCCGTTTAGGCTCGAAATTTTGATTCCGTGTCTATCGAGAAATTATAGCTGAGTCACTCAAGTCATTGTCTCTCGTTATGCATTCGAAGCTGTCAAAAGTAAATTCGTTCGTTCCAGGTTGTTGCACTTGAATATTGTTTTGTCTTAAAATTATTCCAGCTCTCGAAATACTTCGTCCGACACATCAAATAGATAAAGTCAAAAAGAAGTCCCCCTCCGAAGAATTTTTTGTAAGTTTTATTGTGCTTTATTTTTTTATAATACTGTAAACCCTAAAGTTTCACCGATCACTGTTGCGTTAGGGTTAGGGTTTATAATAAAAAATAAAGTACAATATTTAACTAATAAAAAATTATTCGGGGGCGTCTTCTTGAGTATAGCCGGGATAATTTCCGTACTGGAGCGTACTTATTTATGCATGTAGTTCCATCGCATATATTACTATAGAAGTTGGGGTCTGGGTAAGGGTAGTTTGCAAGCATGATTAAACAATAGTATGTGCCAGTATGGAAATTTTACCCTATTTAAAACGCAAACCTTCAGGCTATTGTTTTTTTGGTAAAATTTCCATACTGGCGCATACTATTGCTTAATCATGCAAACTAATCCTTGCCCAGACCCTAACTTCTAACTTATGTAGAAATATACGTGATGAAACTGCATGCATAAATAAATACTGCTCCAGTATGGAAATTGTCCTGTTTTTTTTTCCAGAAAAAATTGATTTGTTCAATATATTATAGAGTAAAATTACAACCTTTGTCTTTTTTGAAATTTACATTTCCCCAGCCTTTTGTTTTGCTCAATAATTCTTGGACTGTAGCTTGTTCAAACTTTATGACGAACTGTTCCTTGTATTGTTATGTAGTGGTTGCTCATGGTCAGTATTGGACCATTGGTATTTTTTATTATTTTTTAAATTTTTTTTGTTAATCTGTAAATTTGTGTTCAATATTGTTATTTCTCTGGCAAAATCAGTTGGATTTGGTCACTGTATATATGTATGTATCTATTGTCTAGCTTTTCTAAATGAATGCTAACCTTAACTGCAATAATGAAAGAATTTATTTCAAAGGGTATGTTGTCTATACATGATACAATCCATAACAACCAAATGACTTCTTTAGGAGGTAAATTTTGTAACTGCGAAAGAAACAATAACAAAGCTGCCATGTAAAAACATTACATTTTGAGAGATATCCCCTTTGTCATTAAATAAAATGTTTTCCTGTGGTGATAGTTATAAGCTGTTGACAAATTTGATTCAAAATGAAAATATTTCTTTGGTTGAAGTAAAGCAGATGCCATTGATACAGGTTCATTTTTTTTTTTAATAATGTAATTATTATTTCTGAAATAATTAAACTTCACATGACAAAATCTATTTCTATAAATATTTCTTTGGTTGAAGTAAAGCAGATGCCATTGATACAGGTTTTTTTTTTTTTTAAGCATGTACTTATTATTTCTGCAAGAATTACACTTCACATGACAAAATCTATTTCTAGGTAAGAGTGAAAAACCAATAAATTCATCTTGAGTGTTGTTTGATAAATGAAGCAAACAGGCCTCCAAAATAAAATTTTAGCTGTTTACACAATTTGCAGCAATTTGTATCTCATGCTATTTGTGTTACCTTTTCTCAGTATCTGATCCAGGGGATCCATCAAGTGACAGATTTGTTCTTTCAAAGGTATGCGGCTGTAAATTCTAGTTGACTTTCACAATTTTTAATTGTGCCTAACTGCCCCAACTTTGAAGTGCCACACACTTACTTTTTTGCCTTGTGGAGACTCAAAAATATTGTTACTGCCTGAATGTTTTGAATTTTAGTGGTCTATATGGTATAATTTGCCTTGACAGGTCTGTGGGGCTGCTGCATAACACCTCAGCTTTTAATTCAACTCTAAAACTATGCGTAGAAATTGTTGATGCACTTGAAAATTTATCTTATCACTATCAGGGGTGTAGATATACTTGTTTTAACAGACAGAAACGTAGACATCATTGGCAGGTATAGACAGGGACAATAAGTCCTTTTTGAGTGGCTACTCGTATTTACAGCTGGAAAAAATCATGCTCACAACCAGGTAATTTTCCTGGCTCCCGGCTATTATATACATCTTTGACTGTTGTCTTCTATTTCCAGGGACATGCTGCACCAGTCTTGTATGCTTCATGGGCAGAGGCAGGACTTTATTCAGCTGATTATCTGAACAACCTCAGGAAAATTGATTGTGAGCTGGAAGGGCATCCTGTTCCAGTACGTATAAAGAAATATCATTATTTTAAATGGATTTTTTATGTCCACTTAGTAAAAGAAATTTAATATCTTGGCTGTAATAGTTAAAATATAATAAATCACATAATATATATGTTACAATTAGAATATGAGTTTGCTGTTTATATCGCCTAATAGAATGACAAGGGCAAATTCTGAGTCATTCTATTATCATCATTATAATCGTTTATTTTGCCTTTTTTCTTGATGTTAAATATTTGTTTTTACATGGTTTAATGTACGGCAAGATGACCTCTAGAAACCACCAGGCTTATAATTGAGGCCACCTCGTACATCATAATTATGTTAACAATATGTTAAGACAGTGCAACGTGTGCATGGCTTAGCCAATCATGCATTAATTATTTGATTAAAAGTTCTGACTAGTAGTTTGTTTTTAAAGTTAGAAAAGCTCGACAGAGTAGTGATTGTAGTAGGAAGGGAGTTCCAAATTTTTGGGCCTTGATAAAGAATTGTGAATTTTTTGAGGTTTGTTCGGCAATGATGCATGTGATAATTGTTGGCTTTTCTGGTGCTATAGCTATGAATTTGACTATTTGTATTAAACAAATTGAATTGGCAGTAGAAGTTATTAGAAGTATTAAACAGAAATAAATAGAAGTAGCAGGGCTTGAAATCCACAACAGCCTCACGGCATTTGCCGTGGATGCCCCTGGCTATTGCCATAACGCCCCCAGAATTGTATAAGATTTACGGCCACAAATGGCCAGCCCCTTTTCTGTTTGGTGTCGCTGTGCCTTAAGAAATAGGTGTTAAAGGGTATTATTCTGTTAATATCGCCTGAATGAGTTGAAAGTGATCAAATTATATTGAGGTTATAATCAAATAAAGACCACATACAAATCCTGTGTGCTCGATATGGCTTTGGTGCCCTTGGACAATTGCCTTGGTGCCATATTTGTGGCATAAATCTTGAGGCCAAATTGGCTGTGCTCCTAAAAGTAGAGAGTTCAAGGCTTGAAGTAGTAAATAGAAGTATTAATAAAACAAATTGGATTGGCTATAGAAGTTGAGAGTGAGTAAAGTCAGACTATTCTAAATTGCTCTATTTATTACTTTATTTATTTTATTACTATTCTAAATTTCCTCTTCTCTTTATTATATTTATAATTATTATTCTTTTCATTAAAATATTATTTTCGGCAACTTATTCAAACAATGAACTCGAACTGAATCCCATCAATAGTACAGTACCTTTATTGTTATTATCTTAAATTCCTTTTCTTTTATCTTTATTAACCTTAAATAAAATTGTAATCCTCTGTCCTGCCTAGACTAGAATTACTATTTGCAGGCCAGAGGAGTTATACATATTTATGTAAATGTTAGTGATGATGATTAAACATTTGAAACATTTGTTAAAAGCAAGTTTTTCCATTGTGATTTTGTTGCATGTAGCACCTGCCATATGTGGATGTAGCTACAGGATCTCTTGGCCAGGGATTGAGCTGTTCTTGTGGTATGGCTTACACTGGAAAGTACTTTGATAAAGCCAGGTAAGTGAATTCATTCATGTTGATAATTTAAAGAATGAATCTGTAGGTAGGTACTGTATTTCGAACAAAAGGCTTCTTCTAAATTATACTAAAATATCACTGACAGTTTGTGTAAGACTACTTGCACCTGGTTAGCCTAGTTGGTATGGTGCCGTTGAGCTCAGGTTCGATTCTCGGTCGGACCAACACTCAAAGTCTTAAAATAATTGAGGAGGTGCTGCTCTAATATCTGCAAATGTGTCTTTTCGTATTTAGATGTTCAATCTCTGCACCTTTTATTGGCTGATTTAATAGAACCCAAATTCTTGTTGAAAAGAGCAGGGTGTTGGTCCAGGTGCTATGGTCTGTATTACGTGGAGGACATTTCTTAGTGCTTGAAATATGTGAACTGCTGTTGCAGGCTGTCTGAGACCCTCAGCTGTTTAGCTTTTTAATCTTTTGTAAAGAGCTTAGAGCTTTGGATAAGCACTATTTATTATTGGGTTCTTTTTTTTTTGAAAAAGTGTTTCTTACCAACTTGTTCCATATGGTTTTACTTTCCTGGGGTCTGTGTAACAGTAATAATAATTATATAACTCCAATTATTGTTTCTTATGGTATTTATGGCTACATTAAAGGTTTAATGATGATGATCATGTAGTTTATCAATTAAGCATAGCTTCTTGATCACCATAAGTTTTAACTCATAAGAGGAATGGCTAAGCTAAAAGCTAAATCCTTGATGAGCCAAGTGGCCCAAGGAGCCGGCGCTTATCTCCGGTTTCTGTAGTGTTAAGTGGATGAGAGTCTTTGAC
>ERZ1740055.470-NODE-470-length-11108-cov-6.765132_pt1 | contig 11108 bp, 5 predicted proteins | sample MGYA00581747_ERZ1740055 | MGnify/ENA primary metagenome ERZ1740055 (study PRJEB43018, sample SAMN04849739) | marine metagenome | isolation source: floating plastic debris | place: Pacific Ocean | collected 2008-08-28 | study: EMG produced TPA metagenomics assembly...
ATAAAATAATTTGGATAGTACGTGCGTTTTGATTGGTCTACAAGTGTGTTTTCAAAGCCCTATGAAGTATGAAAATGACGTGAGCAATATGGTTTACTATCTCTGAGTTGTAAGAATTTACCGTACTTTGCTTTCTCTTTGTTAACACTGAAAATAATTTTATAAAAGAAATAAAACATGTAGTCAGTGCCTCCATAGCCTGTTGAAAACCTTGGCAAAGTTTGTAAGAATTTTCAAGCAGGTGAAATCCCTCGACTGTGTATTGGGTTTTACTGATCTGCTCTTGAATTTTCCCAGACGTTCGCCTTGCTTTTCACCAGGCTATGAAGGCATGGAAAACATGTTTTTATTTCTTAATACAAAAATTGACTGTTTTAGCAACTTTCCTTCAAAATTACCATCTTTTCTTTATTATCAAAGTTCTGTTTGCCGGGTATCCCAAAACCGCCGACTTCCAGTTTATGGACCCCTACAGACTGGGGTCCACAAACTACCACTACAGACCCCTCTACACACCACCCCTAAGATAAAATTTTTTTTTTCATTGGTTTTAATAACCTTCAATATTTCGAATGTCCTTTTATTATATACACTGTATATAAAAAAAATTCAAGTGAAATTACAATGTTAGGATTGTGTTTCTTTTTATAAAATAGGATCATATTCCTAATCATTAAAGTTTGTCACACAAAAAATATTCTAATGTCAGCAATTTTGTCTAGTATTGCAGGCTGTGTTTGTATGGGACCACAACAACAGATTTGGTTGCACCCCTCAACGAGAACCTGTGTTGGTGTCCTCTTCAGCTAATGGGTAAGACGAAGATATTTCTGTGGTTGAATTTCATTGGTTAAAGTGCCTATGATATGAAAAAATGAAATTGTTTGATATCATTCTTTATATCCTTTTGATCCCAAATATTCAGTTTGGGCAAGTAGAGATTTTTAATACACACCTTGTTTTGCCTCGAACTTTGCATTTTTCAAGTTGAAATGTTGCCATTTTGTGTGCGACCAAAAGGTCAATTTACATAGGAAATGACGTAGTCGGTGGTTCTTGCTGAGACATGCTGTCATGGCCGTTAAGAAAACTTATTGCTGGTTTATAAAATGTTTAATTATTGTTTGATCAAGTTTTCCCACAAATATACTGTACTTGAATCAATGTGGCCATAGTGCCACAAGTTAGCTACTAGTAGGTTTACTTTGTTTATCGTTTGCAGCTCACAGAGAATTGCAGATGATCGCTGACTTAAGACAATTCTATAAATATGTTGTCTCAAAACATTTTCACACAACCTTTGGTAATAAAACATTCAAGGTGACACATTTTAAAATACACATACTGTATTAGATACACTTTTTATTTGGAGAAAGATAATCTGAACCATAATTGACACACACTCTTTGATTCATGCATTTTAAAGTGTCTTAAATTGTAATACCCGATACTAATCAGACGAAAAACCACCGAGAATAGAACAAGAAAAAAATTGTTTTTTAAGCTGATAGTCATTAAATGAAAGAAGGTGTTGACAAAGTTACTAAAACACAATAATCTACCGCTCACTCATAATTGAATGCTGTTGAAAGATTGTTGACAGACAGAAGAACAAGCACAATCAAACAAAGTTTTTACGATGTGTAGGACATTTGCTTCCATTTAATTTGAAAATATCCCATTTCTAATTGGGAAATTTCGAATCTGAGTAAGTTTTACACAAGTACTTGTTGTAGTAGAAGGCTTGCCCAAGACAAAATTCTGCAATTTGAAACAAATACGCAATTCTTCAGAGATTCTGCGAATTATCTTTTGCACTCAAGTAACATGACACAAGCAAAAAAAAAATAAAATAAAAAATAAAATAAAAATAAAAAAAAAAACATGACACAAGCTGTGGAACCACTGACTACGTCATAAGGCCAAACACGCACCAGGCTCCAGAGAATAAATTTTGGGCTTTTTGAACATTTTTGGCAGCAAAAGAACTGATTTACTGAACATTTCATGAAATGCCATTTGTGATTTCCAAATAAAAACGTTCTGAGCTATAGAAATGCATGCATAAAAAATGTTGTTTCATTGGCACATTAAGACCTCAATTTTGTTGAGAAGTAATGTTTGTGACATTGAATAAGTGAATGAGATAAAGACTATCGAGTGGTAGGCTGGTGGGCCCAAAAACAAATTTTTTAGGAGCCCAAAAAATTGCCAAGAAAAAAGGAGTGCTGTTGAAATGGATACTAAAAGATTTTAGCATTAGCCATATATGCACTTATTAAAAACTTTTATGCTATTTTGTCCTTCTTAACATCTGTTTACCCTCATGCAAAACCAGTGAAATCCGAAGTGATAAGCTCATAAAAACACTTCAATCTTTCCTTAAATTTATTGTAAAAAAAATATGCCGTCTCCTCAAGTTAAAAAATTGAAACCAGCACCCTGCCTAAGTTGTTCAAAAAGACATCTGTGCATGTAACAATGAATATGTACAGTGTATGCAAAAATTCATGCAATTTACAGTCCCACATCAAAGAACACTAAGACACTTTAAAATTCTCAGAACTAGCAAGACACCTAAAACTCAAATATTGCTTAGTGAGTTTAAGTTTATTCAGTTATAAAAAGTTATTCACTTATTGACTTCATTTTATATAATTTATCTACTCAAGTATCATTTTCTTTATAAATGGATACATTTGTTAAATTTCTATTTTAGTTTCACAGTCTATACTGCCTTGAAATTGAGTGTGTATTAGTTGTTGGATGTCTTTGCCTTTGAGAAGCACCTTCTCCTGAACATTGTTTTCTGATACTTAATGCCTTCAGGAGTATCGGCAATTCTTTTGGGGCAAGTGGGGATCTACAGTTGCAGAGTGTGAGGTCTGAAAGATTGACAAGTTCTCGAGGGTCACAAACACCCGTTTTTAGAGGTAGAGTCAACTTATATTGGAGACTTTATAGATTTGAGTATGAGTACAAGGTTCCAAGCATGTGCAGGCTTATTCAAAGAAACTTTCTGTTAAGAAGACTAGATTTCTAGCAAAAGTCATTTTGACAAATTCTCAGCAGTGAGTTAGCTGAGGATAGAAAACCCCAGGAGTGGGAAACTAGGGAACTGTAAATTGTGTGAAGTCTTAAACGATGATGATAATGATGATGAGTTTGCTGGAAAAAGCATGCATGGGATTGACTCGTAATCAGATCTAAAGGTCTCTTATAATACAGTCCAACCTCAATGGTCCAGGTGCAAAAATCTTTCATGAAGATAAATTAGAAATGAAGTATACCAATTTGATTTGCCAGTGGTTCTAGTTTTGTGCAGAATACTGGCATAAAACTGATTTTTTTTTTTAATTTGAGCATGGTATAAAAATGTACATGCTTGTAAATTTTTTTATCATGTGCTTGAGGCTAAGTATTATCAAAAAATCTGGATTTGAATTACGTACATTGATACAAGTCCCAAGGCTCAGGTTGTCTATTTTGTGGGTCTTTATTAGTAGAATACCCCATAAGTGCAAGTTTCTAGGGGGTTACTAAGATTCTAGGTGCATAGGAACCCCAGATAGATGAACCCAGGATACCTTACACACTAATGTTGCTGAAGTCAACCAGGTTAGGCCTGTTTGCTCATTTGTTACTGTTTTGTCAAAACAAAGATTTGTTGGTGTTTATGGCTACTTTTTGCTTACAATCAATAAATACCCGGGTGAACTGTATTGTGTAAGGTAACTCAAGAGTTCAAAATAATAACTGACATTTCACCAATCACACCAAATCGTTAGGCTGGTTTGTTTTCAACTGTTTAGTGAAACCAGTTTATAAATTTTATTTTTTCAAATCCTTTCTTTGGGTGGGTCCTTCCCTGGGGCATTGTGCCTTTCTTCTAACAGTCGTCTATCTGCAGGCAATGCATCTTGGGCAAAAGCAAACCATTTTCATCATAGAGTGTATGGGTCTGCTGCGGCGTACTCCACTCTGTCTGGAGATGGATGTAGCTCTGGTGCCAGTCCCACCCTTCCCCTTTCTCTGATCATATTCGACAAAGATGGCACATTGATTGATGTTAACTCTGTATGGCTGAAGTGGATGGAGAGATATGTTGTTGAGCTAGAAGAACAGACAGGTCTTAAACTGGCAGACAAACTTTACAGAGCTGTAGGTTATTGCCGTACCAACAAAGAGTATCAGGATGATGGGCTTCTTGCACATGCCACCATAGCAGAAATTACAGACAAGTTCAAGGAGGTCCTTGTTGAAGCTGGCATTGATGAAGACGAAGCCCATGACCTGGTTGATACTTGCTGTCAAGATTTTGATACTGGCCACACTGATATGTTAGAACCACTGGGAAATCTACCCAAAATCTTTCAAACTCTCAAGTCAAGAGGAATCAAGACTGCAGTATGCACGGCCGATTCACGAAGTGGCACCATGTCAGCATTAGGCCGATTAGGTATCACTAATATGGTTGACAAAGTTGTCTGTGGTGATGATCATAATTCTACTCCCAAGCCAGCTCCCGATAATGCACTTCACATCTGCAATGTCTTAAATGTGCCACCAAACCAAACAGCTGTCATTGGTGATACCATTGCAGATACTGGTATGGGGCGGTCAGCTGGACTAGGTATGACAATCGGAGTTCTCAGTGGTGCAGGATCTCGGCGTGGCTTGGAGAGGGATGCAGATGTAATACTTGGAAGTGTTGATGAAATCCTTGGATATGTTTTACCTGACAACAAGAATAATCCCAACTAGTACCAGAATTACTGTATACAGTATAAAAGCCACATCTAATAAATATTATGTGTGAATCTTACCGTCCAATGCATGCCAGCATGTAAAACGGACGTTAAACCGAATATGATGATGATGATGTGAAAAAAAAACTCCAAAAAATATTTTAATGTCAAGTTTTTCCAAACTTAAAAAATGGAAAGTATGTTGTGTTGAATACAGTAATTGAAATACTATATTGAGATTATTTTCTTAGTTTGTACAGAATCTATTTTGTTTTATTTACATCTTGAGTATTACTATGAAACTGTTTGTTTTTAGGATTTAGTGATTTTTGTCTTTTGCTCCCTAGTACTCTGACTTTGGAGGCAGTAATTACTTTATCGAAATTATTTAAACGTAAAGACAAATTTCAAGGTAATAGTGTTAGTCTCTTAGATAAAGATGGTGATAGTTATATTTTTTAGTTTTCTGTATTTTGTGTTTAGGTTGTGTAAAAAAACACTAAATTCCTAGTGTAAGTACAGCCAGCAAGAGTATTAATGCTATTTAAACTTTAAAATAATCACTTAATCCAACCTTATACCTTTAAAAACTTGTTACCTTTTTTGTACTTGAAGAAATGACCAAAAATGGTAACATATTTTTTTGGATAATTTTGAGATTTCATCCCTTATTATACAAACAATATTTATTAAGTGTGTATCACTAACCTGGTACAAGGAGGTATGAGTTTTATGTTCCCATAATAATAATATGTTGTAAAATAGTTTTTCAACAACTAAAATGAGAAGGGAACATTTAGGCTTCCTCCTCTATGTATTGTTAAGTATTGGAAGATGGAAAACTTAATATTCCTTCCCATTGAGCACATCAGGTGAATCTGATGCCTGGAGAGTAGTTTTCAAGTACTCTGTTTTCTAGGTCAATTATTAACCTAGGTTTTCAATGTAAGATGGCAGCCGGCGAATTTTGCCACCAACTTGGCATAAATTTGTTGACTACTATGGATCATTAAGAAGAACTTGTGAAGTTCAAGAGAAATTGATAGAATTTTGGTAAATAGATAGTCGAGGTTAATTTAATTAATCCTGGGGGTTTCATTAAGGGCCGGGCACCGGGGGGAATTGAGGGGCTACTTTTACCATCTCTGCAACTATTTAAGAAATAAAACATGTTTTCCATGCCTTCATAGCCCGGTGAAAACCAAGGCGAATGTTTGGGAGAATTTGAGAGCAGATCAGTGAAAACCCGAAATGCAGTCGAGGTTTTTCACCTGCTCGATAATTCTCACAAACGTTGCCGAGGTTTTCAACAGGCTATGGAGGCACAGAAAACATGTTTTATTTCTTTTATAAAATTATTGTTTTCATTGTTTACAAAGAGAAAGACAGTTTACGAAGGACATACTGTAAATTCTAACAACTCTGAGATAGTCAAACCACATTGCTCACGCCATTTTCGTGTTTCATAGCACTATGAAAGCACACTTGTTGACCAATCAAAATGCACGTACTATCCAAATTATTTTATAAAAATTTCTAATATTTTTAAGGTTTTGCACAAACTTTGCCCAGGTGCCAAATTCAAATGCCCTTTTGCTTCAAGCCTTAATGAAACCCCTGTAATCCAGCAGTTACTGTATAATTAATGTATACTAACTGAACTAAAAAAAATTGAGTGTCAACCAATCTAATATTTTGTAAATAATAATTATAACTGTTAATGGTACTGTAGGTATAAGCAAGAAATATAATCATTTTTAAAAAGTAAAGCAGAATTGGCAGGAGATTTATAACTAGTTTAATTTGCTTAGTAATAATCTTTTTCAGAATTTCTTTTTAGATTTATCATAGGTGTAAATATTTTCTGGTTCTGACTCTATTTACTTATTTTTTTGCAGGACATTTTACCTTGGTTAGTGGTTAATAGTGAAAAATCTACTATTTTAAGCCCTATCTCCCATTCACTAGTCGGATGTTCTACCACTGAGCCACGGGAACTCATGGCGAGTAAGGTCATTAATTGGGTTATGACACACAGACTGTATCACACAATCACTTAAATGCCAAGGCATATGTATCAAACATGCACTGATCAATTAACTGCATCAATGATGCAGTCACTCTGAAATAAGTCTCTACTAATATTAGTAATAAATAGCAATCAGTAAATAAATAAGATATATAAACAATGATGCGGAGACGAAGAACTTGGGGGAAAAAATGAGCTCCAGATGGGAATCGAACCTATGACCTTAAGTACACTAGTCAGATGCTTTACCACTGAGCCACAGCAACTTACATGGTGAGTGAGGTCATTAATTGATCAATTTTCCGAGTTCTTTGTCTCCGCATAATGCTTAATTGTTTATATGTTATTTATTTACTGATTGCTCTTTATTACTAATATTAGTAGAGACTTATCTCAGAGTGACTGTGCAATGCAGTTAATCGATCAGTGCATGTTTGACACATATGCCTTGGCATTTAAGTGATAGTGTCATACAGTCTGTTTCATAACCCAATTAATGAGCTCGATCTCCCATTCCTGAGAATGTTTTGCCCTTACTGTAAAAGCTTGACTATTCCCAGCTTTATCATTGAAATTTAAAACAAACTTTCTTTTTCGTAAATTTGAAACCATTTATTTTGACCCCTGTAGGGTGGTTGGTACAGTTGCTTAAACTAGTTTTGTTTGCCCCACCTTAAAAGACCCAGTTGAAATTGTAGTTCAGTTGAGATACAAATGGTTGAATGACTTTCAGTTTAATTGCCAAGAGCTAAACTGTAATGATATAAAGAAACAAGTGCAAAGGCAATTTCAGTGTCACTTCATACCAGACTTTAAATTCCCTAAGGTTTTGTAGTGTTAATAATTAAATCTACTTTGAGAATTTAAGTTTTTATCAGAAGCCAGTTATGTGAGTTTTACACTACAATTATTTTGTGCTTGGAGAGTTGATCAAATACTTTCATCCGCTTCATGCTATCAAATTCAAAGTTGATTGCTGGCTCTCTATTGGTTGTCACCTTGTCAATTAGGTTTCCTTGTTCCCATTTTCACTTGTTCATATGGTCTCTTTCAACCCCCGTTTACTCAACGTTTTTAGCTAAGTTAAAACTTTGCTGAAATGAGTACCAATTGTTTCTAGTAATGTTGCAAACTGGCAAAAGCTTAACTGGGATTTTAGTCCAGGAATTATTATTTTGTCGGTTTGGTCTTATTATATTGTACCCATTCATATGGTCTCTTACAGTTAATTCAGCTTTGTAAGTTATTAGATTGCTAAAATGACAACCAATTGTTTTGGTGTTGTAGCAAACCTGCATTAGTTTAATTTCCCCTTTAGTGGGAGTTAAAGACTATTTGCATATAAGATAAGTGTTTGATAAAAAGGAATGGTTTATCGAAGTTGTGTAAGATGGGCAATGTTATATAGAAGTGAGACATGGTGGAGGGAAAATAAAATGGCGATTTTGAATTTAACCGAGAGGGCAAGGGTAAGAGCAATGTGTGGTGCAAAACGGGTGGAGAAAAAGAGGGCAGAGGACCTAATGGAGATGTTGGGATTGAAGCAAGTAGTGGTTCTGATGGCAAAGGCGAATGGAGTGATATGGTACGGTCTTGTGTTGAAAAGGGATGATGGGCATGTTTCGAGAAAAGCGTTGGAGCTTGAAGTGAAGGGCAAGAGGAAGAGAGTATGGCCAAAGAAGACATGGAAGATGCAAGTGGAGAAGGAGGATGCCATGAATCAAGCAAGATGGAGAGAGGGTGTTGGAGAGATTGCTGTTAGAGTGGGGTAAATCCAGCCATCCCTGTTTACGGGGATAAACTCCGATCAAAATTGGTTTGATTGAAAGTTTGCTCTATGAGTCGTCAGTGTTTTCCTTGGTCTCAAACAAGATTTGAACATTTGTGTGACCTTTTCCACCAACAAAGCTTTCCATTCTTAGGATGTAGGTGAAATAGGTAACAGGTTCTGCTGGGAGCTAAATTGCAGTTTATTAGTGTCCTGTTGAAGGGAATATCATATCCACTTAATACTGCAAAAGGTGTAGATAATTGCTGATCCCACTGGCCACTAAGCTTGGCAAGGGGCTTGCTTCTGTTACATAGCTATCTTGCTGTGATGATAAAGAGCCTGTCTAGGGCAAGTGAAAGAGTTGTGTGCTTAATGGTATAATCTAGTTGTTCAATAGGCTTACAAGTGACTTTTTGGTATTTATAGTTCTGAGGAGAGGGATTGATGGATTAATTGCAAACAACAGATATAGAAGTGTAACCCTTAACAGGGGTTTCAGTAGAAGCCGGCATCCGGTGAATTTCGCTACCTACTTTCTAGTGACCATAGAAATTAGACTAACAGTAAGAAAACAACAAAGCAAGATAAACTTCTGTTTTATTTGTAAGCATTGTTTTCCTATTTGATATAATATTTCTGGACTGAAGTTATGCATCTGCAAATGCTTTACATTGCTGTATACTGCATGCATGCAATGAAAATCTCCCAAGATTCAGTATTCTAAATACTAAAATACAGTTGTTACTAATGCTGTTGTTACTTAATCAATATGTAGTACTGAATTTGATGCCAGAATGCAGGATATGGCATTTCCGGGCTTCTAGGGCCTTCCACACCTGAAGTGTTTCTGCCGCCTACTTTAATAGGATCCTCCACCTACTTCAGAACTTATTGAAAATACAAAAAAATACCTCCACTCCTTTTATCATTACAACAAGCAAAGTTGTTAAAGTGGACTTGTTAGGAAACTTAGCAAACTGGATTACTTAGCAAAGAAGATTATTACAATTTTTTTATTTCATGGTGTGTGCACTGTCAGGGTTAGGATCTTTTGTTCTAGCTTTGATACTTTATTAGTCAGTGGCCGTTTGCTCATTTAGATATCCAAGCCTTTTGTTATTTGTGCAAGGTCATCATATTTCAATAGGGAAAAGGAATTAAAACAAAATAAAGACAGTCGTCAAGTTTCCTAACCAGTCCATTCTACTAACTTGTCAACAAGTTATGTGTTTGACCTTTTGGAAAACAATACCCCTGCTGTTGCCAAATTTTGAAAATTTTACTGCCTTTCTTAACACCAAATATGATGTTGACTGAGTACAAATAACAAAAGAGAAAATTAACTAGCAGTAAACTAGCTTGAGCTGCGTCAGTGTTTCTAAAAAAACAATTTAGTAATAAAAATGTAAATTCTACACAGTAAAAAAGAGAGAATACTGACGTTTCGGACATTAGTCCTTCGTCGGAGGACTAACGTCCGAAACAGTAAGTATTCTCTCTTTTTTACAGTGTAGAATTTATATTTTTATTACCAAATAATGAAAGGCTTTGAGATGTAAATGAGCTAACGGCCAATAGACTGATGAAGCATCACACCTAGAACAAAAGATTGTGACCGTGCACACAACATGAAAAAAAGAACATTGTAATCTTTGTAATTTGCTAAGTTTCCTAACCAGTCCAATCTAACAACTTTACCTACAGTACTCTTTCTGAACATCATTTTGTGAAATCCAATTTAAGGTGGGTGTAGTCATATGACCCCTAACTGCAAGGGCCTATTCAAGCCAGAATTTCTCTCATGCCTCTGTTACTGCTTTTTGCACTTTTTGACTTTTTACACTAGTAAGCTTGATAACGAGGGAAATGATTTTTTGCTGTTTTTGGTTGCACTATAGTGTTTTGAGTGCCTCTTTTATTTTTTAGATTATACATGTGATGCTGTCAAAGGAGAGAAGGGTGGGAGCTTGATTTTCCCTTTCCCAGAGCACTTACATAACATTCTAATTCAAGTAATTGGTCTCCCTTATGTCCTTACATAAATCAGGAAATCCATGTAGTTTGGAAAAAAATTTCAAGGCTGGGAGTCCTTGAAAATTGTGATTTTATTTATGAAAACAGCAAAACTTTTTGAATAATAAGAAATGCTTAATTCAGTGATCTCTTACTGGAGCTTCTCACTGAATATGAATTATGCCATTCTACTTTTTATTTATGCCATGTTTTAGTTTTGAGTATAAAATTTCCTTGTTCTAGAAACTGTTTACAATGTTTTTCACGATCATTAATTTTGAGAGTAAGGCCTTACATTATGTACAATAGGCTTCTTGATTAGAATGTTGTACCATTTTTAACCAGAAGAAAATGAAACTTGGTTTTGTCCCCTTTAGCAATATATTTTGCTGAACTTGTTTCAATGCATGTAAGCTTCAATTGGAAAATACTGTTTAGTAAACTAATTATGCATTCATAGTTTGGAAACCAGATTTGGATGTTGAAAAAATTAATTTTTTTAAGGAATACCCTGTTCTTGACTGGATGGTCTGAAAACCATACCCTA
>ERZ1740055.471-NODE-471-length-11098-cov-8.786290_pt1 | contig 11098 bp, 4 predicted proteins | sample MGYA00581747_ERZ1740055 | MGnify/ENA primary metagenome ERZ1740055 (study PRJEB43018, sample SAMN04849739) | marine metagenome | isolation source: floating plastic debris | place: Pacific Ocean | collected 2008-08-28 | study: EMG produced TPA metagenomics assembly...
CGGTATCAAACCTTTTCTAGAGAGTTTTCTTAGTTTCTATATTTAATTTCTCAATGTAATTTGACTTTAATTTAAAAAAAAAAACTTCACAGAGTTAATCTACTATAACAATAGATTCAAACAAAAATAGGTTAGTTTTAGCATTCACTTCTCCTTTAAGTTTTAAGTTTTACTTAGTCTTCGTTTTTCTGTTACAGGTTGTGGAGAGTCCAAGGTTCTTGACTTAGGTTTGAAAAACTGCCGACCCCGGCTCGTAGGAGCGCATGACACAGTAAAGGGGGCGTACCCTTGGCAAGTCCTTATCAAGAAAAGCGGGCGACGAACATGTGGTGGTTCGCTTATCAGTGAGCGCTTTGTTCTTACAGGTAAAATATCTTTTTTTTTGTTAGACAGTGAATTGAGAAATTTGATTTCGTTCTTAAGTAGTAGGAAATCGATGTGTATCGCGCAAAAATACCAAATTAGAGTTCCAACCTTAAACTAGTTATAGAGTCGAAATATTTTTAGATGATAGCCGAGTAGTGAGACTGAGCTAAATACCGAGAAAAACATACGTCTTAATGAGGTCAAATTATAGATAATTACCCGAGCTTGGCCTAAATGTAAATGATTTTTTTCATTAAACCTGTGCTTATTGCTACCTTTTAATAATATAGGCGATAGCTCAAAACTTAAAAATAGTATTTAGTAAAGACTCCATTTTCTCGGTTGATGAGATTGTTGCTACGAATAATTTGAAATTGCATCTGTGAAATTTCAAACTTGAGGGTACTACAGATAAATTCTAAATACTATATTAGTAAAGCTAATCAATGGTTGACTTTAACGCCGAGAAATGCGGTAAGGTTAATGTTGCTACTTTAATATTTCATGTAAATGAAGGGACGCCATATCTTTTCACTCCTCTTTCATCACTACTACAAATTAAAGATAACTAGGTGTGGCACTCGCTAAGTGCCAACGAGCAACTTTTTTGCGAGTTTCTTGGATTCGTAACCACAACTGAAAGTGTCACTACTTGGAAAAAGCGAGCACACAGTGCTCTCTTACTGTATGATTTTAAAACTGTGACGAAACTTTGCTTTGCTAAGGTGAAGTAAGAAATCAGCGAAACTATATAATTTAGTATCGACTTTAACAATGACGTTTGGGTTTAAGAAAGATATATTCTCTATCTTTTCACTCTTGTCCTCGCCTTCTCCCAGCAATAAATGTTATCATAGAATGGGAATTGGTTATGGCTGGTCACGTTGTTTATATCTATGTGATATGTGACATGGGTTATTTTGTGCCTTGTGAATTACCCTAGTACTGAAAATAACAACTGCAGCAACGGATTTATAAAATATAGAAATTAGGGTTGTCCACATTATGCTCACAATTTTCACTATTATGCTAATTCTCTTTGCTTAAAAAATGTTACTATTATGCTCATAATTCGGAATCATGCATTCGAGATTTTTCTTGCCTGTGCATTATTTCGCATGGCTCTATAATGCTGCCGCCTCGCCAGCCTCGCTTCTTCGCTTGGTTGGCTCGTTGGCAACAAAAAATGATATTAAACAAAACATTTAAACACAGCACTGTTTAAGACTTTTGTAAGCTTAAAGCTGCTTAACATTATATGTAATTTTTTTATCAGCTGCACATTGCATAGCTGACGGGGGAGGGAGAATTATCGACGAGACCTTGCTTGAAGTTTTCCTTGGACTCCACAAAGTATCTCGTGCAAATGAATCACAAGTGCAAGTAAGACGCGTTATCCAGATTGTGAAGCACAGCAGCTATGACCCTAAAACGTATGATTCCGATCTTGCGTTGTTGAAGCTTGACAAAGACGCTCAGATAACGAAATACGTTCGTACAATCTGTTTGCCTGGGTCGAGGTTGGTGGGCTTAATTCAAAAGCGTATAATAATTCCGCATTAACTTTTGTTAGTATTAACAATTTAAACTTGCTTCGGAAACGGCATTAGAATTAGCAATTAATGTTAATATTAGCTTTAACCTCAGAAGTGTAGACCTCCCCCCTCCTCCCTCGATTTTTTTGGCCTAAAATCTGAACGCCTTGACCAATTGTCAAAAGCTTTGGTACAACTGTTCCTTGATAGTAAAGACATGTTTTGACATTAATCATTGATGACGTCATCACAAAAAGTCACGAAAGTTGGATTTTTATGAAACACCTGTGGAATTTTTTCTAAAAATTGAAAATTAATCTTTACTTGCAATGCTTGCCTACGAAATTGCACATGTGATATCTCTCGGTACAAATTTCTTTGTAGCTGATTTTTTAGAATTTAAATGTCTATAATTTGCTTATTGATTGGCTCTCTTTGAAACTTTTTGTTTTTGCTAGGAATGAAGCTTTGATGAGTCCCAATAGATATGGCATGGTTGCGGGCTGGGGACGAACCGTGTCTAGTTTTACTCCGGGTCATTTATCTGACGTCTTAAAAGAGATGTGCGTCCCAGTCGTTGGAACACCAACTTGTAACACGGCGTTCAGTGATGAAGGCTACTCTGTGACAAGTAGGATGATGTGCGCCGGTCTTTACAACGGTGGCAAAGATACTTGCCAAGGTGACAGTGGCGGGGGATACGTGTTTTACAACGGAACCAGCAAGAAGTGGTTTGTTGGCGGAGTTGTTAGTTGGGGAAGCAGTAAAGGGTGTGGGTTAAAAGATAAATATGGAGTATACGTCAGAGTGTCTAAGTTTGTATCATGGATATATAATAACCTTACATAATGTAATGAAGGATCAATAATTTACATTATAGTTATTTCATAACTTTTACTTTTTAACCCTAATCAAACTGGGCTTTCTTGGCGTGTTATGTAATTGAGCGGAAGAGCAGTTTGTCTACTTGTATTTTAAAAACGAACTCTATCTATTTATTTTCATTAGATATTTTCCGGCCAAGAAAATATAATTTGTTCAATTGCCGTAAATTAACTTGTTTTTTAAAGAATTCGAAAAGCGTACATTTGAGGCCAAACTTTTGGGAAAAGGTTCCGTTCAGACTGTTTTTTTTTTCGTTAGGCTCTTACTATTGTATAATAACGTAGATCTTAAACTACCTGACAGCGAGAGGGCCTAGGTCAAAAGTATCAACGTACATGCAAGCAGCAAATGCTGCAAATACAAGCAGTTGGATTCTTTTTAATTCCAGTGTTTTTGAGCTAACTAAACTTTGTAACCAACACACCTATTTTCCGTGATCGAATAAAAGGGCATACACAAGAATTCCGTTAGATATTATTTTCAAGAAAAAATAAGGTCCTATTTTTTTAGAAAAAAAAGAACAGTTCAATTCACTTAATGTCGCCCACAGAAAGCCCAGTTTCTTTTCCTGTTCAAATTCAGATTTAAATAGCTCTATGTTTTTGTTTTACAGAGTTTTATTGGTTTATAGTCTTAGGCCAAAAATATTTTACAAGAAAAACGCTGCACAATCAAACAACCAGTTAATTGTGATAATCGTTGACGTTGGTTCACTTTAATGTTAAAAATCTTGTATACCAGTTCGGTTATCGTCAACATTCTAGGTAAGGTTTTAGGTAGCTTTCAGTAGCTTTTACGATCAACAAAATCAGCTTCTCACATCATGGCAGTTTACCTAAATGTCAGTTTGTGATACGCTTTCAATGAAAACGCAGCAACTTTTTTGATTAAAAATTGCTTTAGAATAACGAAGTGTCCAGTTGTCTTTTAAGAAACTGTTGTCTACCAACAAATATCTTCTTTGTAAACTTCACAATGCACAAGACAAGACAAGACACCCATTGAACATTCAGATGATTACTAAGTTGGAGCTGCTGTCGTTGCTAAGTCCCATATTAAAGAGGCTATGTCACGAAGATTTTGTTATTTTAGGTCAATTCTTTGCTAAAATTGTCACTTAGTGGTTTTACTTATGCGCAAATTGTTCCTGCTAAACTGTGAGGTGAGTATCTAATGAAATGTTTTAAAAAAAGGACAATCCATAACAGGTTTTTGGTAGCTTTTGTTGAGATAGCATCCAAACTTGAAAAGTTTAGCCTAAATATTTCAAGTTTCAATCCATTTCCATCCTTGCCATCTGTAGCAACAAATGACAGGAAACAAAATAAACATCATAATATAGTCTTAGATAACAGACTTGAACCATTATTTCTGGAATTCAGTTGAGGGCAAGACATATTTGGGATTTCCAAAAAAATAAAAGAAGCTAAAATAGCGTGACATAGCAACTTTAAGCAACCGAACAGAGACTGCAATACTAATCAATGGCAGACTAAAAAGAGGAATTTAGGTGCTCCGGAACCCTGGGTAGACTTTTTCACTCACAAATGTGACCAGGAACCCTTGCGTACCATATCGCTTTTGTCAACCAAATTGAGCCCAAAGCCCATAGCATTCTTTTAGCGTTCTGTTCAAGGAGAGAATAGTCGGTGTTTGATGGCTTTATGTTTTTTGGCTTGCACTAAAACAGGGACGCTAGAATACCGGCATACGAAGACCCGGAATAAATCTTAATTAATTAAGAAGTAAATAAATGAATTAATTAATCAATGAAAACCTGTATATCTAAAAACTATAACATACTGAATCGAAACATTCCAAAACTCAAGTGCTTACCTCTTTTTTCCGACCTTTTAGGACTGCTGCTAAACACAAAACAATGATTACTTAGCTGATATACGTTGTTTATCTTAAACGTAATAAGCGAAATTAAAAGAAACGAGTCTTAAATAAAGAACGTAACAACACTTACCTCGAAGAAGCGTCTATTTTCCTACACTGTACCACTACATGTGTGATATATACATTATCATAATTACATTTTGGCGGGAAACATCAAAATCTTTGCCATTCGAAGAAAAGGATCGTCACAAAATATTAGATAGATGGCTTCTTAAAACACATTATAATCATCAGTTAAAGAAAAATATCACTGCAAAACGCTCTTACCAATCAGGCAGGCGGGGTTGTGGCTGGGTGGGTGGGGATACTGGGGGAATTTTCCTGTTTGAATTGAAGTATGTTATGGTTTTTAGAAATACAGGTTTTAATTTATTAATTCATATGTTTATTTATTTTTTAATTTATTCATTTTTCTCGCTTTCCTGGTTTTAGTAATTTTGTGTTCCGGGTTTTCGTATTGCGGCATTCCGGCGTTTCATTTTATAGCAAAAACCTTTTTTTAAATTTATGGTCAATAAATACCAAAGTTTGAATGTACAGTGTAAAATAAGTCTATACAGCGACAGCAGTCATACCGTATTGGTAGGTGAGTATAGCAATAAAATACACTGGTTACCAATTTGAAGATAAAATACTGAGACTAATTGAATTGAGTCACTTATCTTCACAACTGCGACGCTCCTTCGTTTTTTATTTTCACTGTCCTCCAATTACATTTTTCCGTCATCTTAATTTTGATAAACGTTGAAGGCTATGGCTTTCCTTTCGAAAAAGGCTTCAATCTTTACGGCCATAATTTCGGAAAAACAGTGGCTCTTAACAAAAATCAGCCCTGTCAAACAAGTCGATACTTGGCCGGTGAACGTCAAAGAATCTTCAGAAACCTTCTAGAAAATGAGAGTTTTGGTGAAGAGCTTTCAAGATGCAAGCGAAAGAAAAATTTAGCATTATTTTTGGGGTACTGAGCAAACTTTCAACAGAACATGTCAATTTGTTTTTTCAAAGACAAAATTAAAAGAGCAAAGGAACATAAAAATCTCCCTCAATATATGTATTCTTATAAAAATGGAAAAGCATCCACGTAAAACCATATTTGTAAAAAACTTATAAAAACGACCTATGGTAAATTTTATAAAAAATGGCTGTCATTTGGCTGTCATTCTACAGCCTTTCTCAAACTGAGTAAATTATGCAAAAACAGTGAATATATATTAAAAAAACAGTGTACAATAAAACAAAAGAGATAAAGGATAAAAGGTAAGAACACAATGGGAATGCTAATAAGGGTTAGTTGTTAAAAGTGTAATTAATGTCTTGGTAGAGACTGCAATGTGCCACGATTCAAGTACTTTTCTTGTTCTGTAATCAATAGCGTGATTGTGTGTCCAAGCGTGGTTTGCAATGCTATATGTTTTGTTGACAAATGTCTTCGTTCTCTATGACCATACCACAGGGAAACCACTGAGTTTCTTCTGATTACCGAATAAATGCAGTCAGACAAAGTTAGTTGTTTGGACTACGGAGCCCCAGGCTCGCCACTGTACATTTTATTTTTATTTTTTTCAGTGAGGTCTTATCTTTTTTTAACAAAGTCAATATAAATTATGCAGTTTGTGACAAGATTGTCGAGGTTCCAAAGGGAAAAAAAACCAATTAACTCAAAACAGCTGTGTGGCAGAACTCTCTTTCGAAAAACCTTTAAATCTATGTAAAGTTTCAGTACACCATAGGAACACTGTTTAACTTATCTGCCTCATAGATTCAGATGAAGTTGGTTTTATGATACACTTTTTAATAATCGGCATAACGTCTGTTTTTGCAACCCTTCGGGAAGATACTGCGGTTTGTACTCTAAAAGTGAATGTAAAAACTGATGATCAACTACGTATCTACTTTTGTTTTGAATCTCAAAATTAAAACCGTTTTTAATACGTAAAAACGTAAAAACTATTTATGAAAATTATTCAACAAAGGTTGAAAACGTGTCTGGTCTTCTAAGTCCGCCATTTTCTATTTTATTGCACACTATTTACAATAGCTGACTTCCACTCTTTTATGACACTCCTTGCAACGCACGTAACAACACCAAAAAAATTTGCATCTGCATCTTTCCTTTTTTATGATTTTTTCCGTTCTGTATCCACGGTTACAACACATGAGGTCACACCCATCTATTGCTTGTGACGTTTTATTACATTGCCTTCCCTGTGTACCAAGGGAGCCTGTCTGGGGATCGTACTCACAAAAATTTGGGGAGCTGTCGATGTACACAATATCGGAAGTCGTAAAGGGTTTGTACATGCTGTTTTTCGGAACAAGGACCAGGTCGGAGCCAATAACTTTTTGAGTGACTTCGGAGGCACCGTCAAACTTATCTTTTAAAATTTCTCCAACTTTTTTGAAGTCTGGCATTACTCTCCAGCAGGTTTTGATGTTACAACTCCCTGAGACGCCGTGGCACTTGCATTCTAACTTCATATTTTGTGTAATTGCCTAAAATCCAGAACCAGAACACTTTAAATGTATCATTAATTCTTCCAAAAAGCGGGACAGTGATGGAGAGCGGGGTAATTGTTTAGTATTCATTCGCTTTGGTTAAACCTAAATAATGTTATCATGCGATTAATAATAGTAGTAATAGGAATGAGTGGAGTCAAATTTGGTCTGTAATTATACGAGTCACCAACAAAATCGGACGACCACCAAGCGGTTCTGATACTAATTCATCATAATCATTACAATTTCCTAAAAACAAAAAAAAAATACAATTTTAAAAGTAGCTTTTAATGACAACTTTTCTTTTATGGCAAGTACAATTTCCAAAAAAAATAAATGTAGAAAAAAAACTTTAAGACATTGTTTAAAATTATAAATTCCTTCATTTTGGAAAAGGCCCCTGCTTTGAAGGATAAGCTGTTACGTTGCTATAGTGATTGTAATCTATTTCGTGATTGGTGCATTTAGCTGAAAGTACTTAAAATGACTGGTTTAAGAAACTGTCTGATTACAGGTATGCGATTACAATTTTGCATATTAATTGGTGCAAAATATAACAGTTTATGTACCAATCACATTTGAGGAAACTGTAATGATTGTTATTAGCCCGGTAAATCGATTTTGCAAGGTCAAAGACTCGCATAATACTTTTGACTACATCGGTACTGTCCTGTGTCGAGAAACTGTTTATCCGTTTAACAATAATCAGTTGTAAAGTGCTGCGGTTGTACACGAGAAAGCCAAATTTCAGCTTGTTTGAAAGGCACGAAATTTTGGACGTGTTTCGAGCATTGGGTCAAAGAGCCCGTCAAATCACTTGCGTGTATACTCTGAAAAATGAAAACTACTGTTCACAAAAATCATTTTAACTCATATATTCAGTGGTTTGTATTATTAAAACAATTATTGAAGACTCGGCCATTTACAGCCCACCGCCATGTGTTAAACAAAATATCATCACGATTGTAAAGATGTCCACAGATAGATCAAAATCCCCTAATCGATTTTGTCCAATCGCGCTCACGGAATTTGTACAGTGAATAAAGGTTGCATATTAAATAGATAAAACAAACACGAAGATATAATTATCATTCTTAGCAGATCATCATATTTTCAAATCATTCTAGACTCCAACTTTTAGAGAGAAACTTGACTGCTGCGAAGCTAATCGCAGTAAATTTTTTTATGTTTTCGCACGTCATGAAGCTAGAAGTTGTAAGCCAGTGAATAAACAAAAATCAGAGCTTTTCTTCTGCACTTCATTTGTTCGGATGGGAGGGGAGGGAGAAGGACTTTTGAGGGGTGGGGTGGGCGCTAATTCAAGGCTGGGCGAGGAATCGAATAGATACGGTATCTATCCGTTAACTTCTTTATCACATTCATTGCCATATAACCTTTAAAGTAATTGTGTTCTTAGTACACGTTAGAGGTAGCTTATCCATAAAATGAAACACTGTCAATAAACAATCAACTGAGCTCACCTGCCTTCCAGCTTCGTTATTGTGCAGATTCATCAAAACCCGACCCTTGTCTCCAACATCTCTACCTTGCTCACGGGCGTCCACGAAATCTTCAGAAAATTTTATGCCAGATTTGATGTCGTCGCTGCATCCCGCCCACTCAAATCCCTTGTTAGAGTCTCCGCGGTATTTTGTGTCACAGCCGCACTTATTACGAAGTTTACCAGCACTACAGGCCCGAGTTACTGCGTAAGCAACACCTGCCGATGATATGGCATGAACAAAGCCCGCTTCTCTTGTACCTAACATTTTAGGCAATACCAAAAATACAGTTTTCAGTACGCATAACAGAATAATCGTTAAGGGATAAAAAACATGGGAAAATGTAAAATCGATCCTTAGTTTTGTCACTTTGATTCCTGATGGCTTATTTGAAAGATTTTTGTTTATCTAATTATTACTAGATATCTACAGATAGATAGATAGACAGATAGATGGGTGGATGGATGGATGTCTTAAAAAGTCCTACTAAAACAATGAGTTGCGAGGTACCATAGTATGGGGCGTTCAGCTTTGCAATAGTATTCATTTTGTGAGCAGTATGAAGATAGGGACACAGGAGCGTCGTTTAAAGGGGGGAGGGAGGGGGAAGTAGTAGGAAAGGCTAGAAAGGAAATAGTGCGTTAGCACTTCTTTTCGTGCTCTAATCATATAATATAATATTTATCAAAGTCTGTAAAGAAATCAACCCTGCAAAAAAAGTGTCTATTTGTATACTTGCTATATTATTCCTAGTCCATTCTCACTAATTGGGCTCCGGTGTTCCTGGAACAAGTGTAACTGGATCGTGAAAATTTTTTTTCTCAGATTCTGCCTCATGCGGAATTGATCACCCAGCACACTTCGGTCCGCATTCGGTGGATTAGTTCCAATGAAATTGAGTTTAGGGAAGATGCTATGATAACAAAATTTTAAAAATCGCTTTAATCGTTTTAATTTTAATTGCTCGCTTGTTACTGTCACGATATTTCAGTATTGTGTTTTAGCAAAATGAATTAAGCTGGATACTAATCAGTGCCATATCGCGGCCGCAAAAATAAATAAAATTCAGGAACCATTTGTAAAAGCTAGCGATATAAAAGTATTTAGAACGCAATTTTTCATTGCAATGCTTTACTGTAGAGTGAAATCACAATTTCAATTAAAAACCCGATATTAGTGTTTAAGCATCGATTTAACGTAATCATATATAATAAAACAGCGTGTAATTAAATTATGTGAAATCAAATTCCTCTTTTCAAGAACACTTTTAAAACATACACTGTTAACTTAACTTAAATTTTAACCTAAAATTCTGTAACCATAATGCGTTAAAGATAAAATTAAACTGACATTAATTTAGTAGCCAAGCGATAAAAAGAAATCAAAAGTACAGCAGGTTTGTCCCTGCACCCGCATGCTTAGGCGAACTTACAGTCACTGGGACTGCGAGCTATGACCTCATAACCAAAAGGCTGCCGTTAATATTGAATGAAGTACTATGAAAAATACCGGGTACTCCAATTTTCTTCCCTCAAGAAAATCGTTTTCCAGCTTACCCCACTTATTTGTTGTGCTGTGCGCCGGGGTCATTTTTGGGTCAGATAGTGGCGGCATCTCTTTTGTATACGTGGCGCATTATCGTGTTTGAACTGTCTTACCATCAGGGATTTGTTTACCTATCTTATTTTCTCTAAGATTGTTTAAAGTAGAGTCTAATATTGTCTATTTAGTTATGCTGTAAATAAATCAAGGAAGGTGATTGGTCAATATATATGAACTAATGAAGAGTTTTCACTTGTTCCAAATCCGTTAACCCGTCTTACTTCATCTTTTCAACATTTAGGATCTTTATCAAAATAATGCTAAACTTTATGACATTTCCTTAACTCGAGCATTCATTTACCTCCATTGGCCGAGTTTCCAAACACAGGAGACCTTTTAAAATCTAATGTTGTGCAATTCCAGCGACGGAACTGGAATTGCTGTTGACATTCTTCCAGAGCAAGCTGGGCTCCCCGCTTCACATTGTCCATAAACGCCAATTTTCTCTTACATACTTGAATCTGGCGAGTGTTTAAAAGTTTTCCGATGTCATCACAACTTTTCTTTGTTTTAAAACGCTGGACTGACCCTGACAAAGCCAGAGACCTGCAAATTCATACAAAGGTTAAGTATGATGTTGCCGGGATTGGCAACGAAACGTTGTCTAATGCAGCTAGCTTTTTTATTAAAGGTAAGTAAGGGTTATTATTTGCTTGACTTTCAAACTAATTCTTTTTCTCCAAATATTTTCCAAAGTATCAAAATTATAGACGAAGCGTGATTCCTCTCAGGGCTAAACAAAATAAATTGTCTTCTAATAAAAAATGTTCAAGTCAACATTGCTTGTCGTTACAACGCTGTTTCGTGCAG
>ERZ1740055.472-NODE-472-length-11093-cov-7.400797_pt1 | contig 11093 bp, 4 predicted proteins | sample MGYA00581747_ERZ1740055 | MGnify/ENA primary metagenome ERZ1740055 (study PRJEB43018, sample SAMN04849739) | marine metagenome | isolation source: floating plastic debris | place: Pacific Ocean | collected 2008-08-28 | study: EMG produced TPA metagenomics assembly...
CAAATTTTACTTTTAGAGCGACCTCACTGCAATATTTATAACAGACCAAACAGCTTTTGGTGATTTGGACCCCCCCCCCACCCCCCCTCCTCTTAAAAATGCTGGCTACGCCCTTGCTGACTCAGCAAGTATTTGAATATTTACCTTGTGACCTTTTTCAGTTCTCAACTCAGTTGTTTATCCTTTTGTGAACGGTAAATGAGTACCAGGCTACCAGCATCTTCTGGGAGCATTTATGCTTTATCAGTGTTTTCCCTCCCCATCATCTTGAACCCCTTCAGTTGTCCAGCAGTGTGAATTGCTAGATTAGGTATCGTTTCTCTCCATATTTTCCTGTCCGGCGCATTCTTATCTTTCTGGCCTTTTTGTTGTTTAAAAGCTTTTGATTCAACGCAGCATCTCTATATCCGTTGTTGCCAGCACCCCTCTCTTTAACTAAACAACAACACGGCACTTTTGACACGTGATTTATTCAACTCTTAATTGAAATGTTTAATCATCACCGTAAGTAGGATACAAAGCTGACGTTACGAGCGTTAGTTATTCGTCAGAGCAACCTCAACTGCTCGAAGAGCTAATGCTGGAAACGTGGGCCTTGTTCTTTACTTTCTCCGGTAATGATAAAACATTTCAACACATTTAACTATGTTTTTAAAAACTATTCAACAAAAATGCACAGGACGATCACTGTTTTAAAGATCTTGATATGTTCTCTCTTATCGTTTTTTAAAAAAAGTGTCTACCATTTTTTGATGGCGGCTGAAAAAGTGAATGTTCCATCAATTGCTTGTGATGCAAAACACCTGCTGAAATTTACGCCCTTAGCTATTAAAAAACTTCCTGCTGAGACTGGAGATAATTTGCCGCAACCAAATTCATGCATTGGTTTTGCTTTAGTAGCACAAACTGCGACATTGATTTGAATGTCAATGCCCTTTACGGCAATAAGTCGTGCCCCCGGCTCTATGAAGCTTAAAAATAAGTTTCTTCTAATAAGATCGCTAAAACTTGACTAAAATTTGATAGTTTAGTTTAAAAACGGCTTAGCATTGCTTTACAAAAAGTATTTTTCGAGTGCAAACTTTTTGAGAAAAGCGAAAGTTGTTAATTCTACTAATTCATGTGAACGATCTATAAAAATGAAAAACAAATTAACTGTTCTCGCCTCGAATATCTTGAAGAAAAACAAAACGTGCACGTATTACTTATGCAGGCCAGATGGGTTTTATCAATTTCATGCAATCGAGTAAAGGTCTGAGCGAGAAATTAGCAAGTTTTTCCACACAGGAGTTAAAAATTGAGTTTTCCACACTGAGTTAAAAATTTAGCAAGCAATATATAAGTGAGAACCAGTATGAGATTGTAAGTTATAAGAGAACAAATGCTTGTAGCCTGTTTGCGTGATAAATGATTCAATCGCCTGGATATTTTGACCAAACCGAGCGACAAAAGAAGTGGCGCTTAATAGGTAAAGACGCAAGTATGCGATCCTGAAAACCCATTCTTAAACAACACTTTGATTCCTTGGTCTACAAAAAATATTTTTCATGGTCAGAGATGTGGCAATTACATTATTTTAAGCTATCTAGTGTGTTTGCAGTCTATCAAGAAAAGGGCGAGACTGGAGAGCGGAATGAGCGCAGCTCCATTTAGTGGAAAAAATTGCGTGATGGCAGTTATAATAAGCAAGGTAGGGGGTTGCTGCTTTGTTCAATTCATTGCTTTACAACATTTGCTTTATTTACCTTTTTGTAAATCAAACATATTCAAATGAAAATCGAGCATATTTATTTTCAATTTATTACTCGTCATCATTGCCATTGCTATTACAAATAACAGCAGGCCCGAAGGTCTTTGTCGGTTTCAATAAATGAATTTTAAAGATTGTAGTTAGATTTCCTTAACATTGCCACTGTAAGCTTCAAACCAATATTGCTTCAAAAAACTGCTAAATAAACATTTACCAAATGACGAGAACAAATATTTAAGTTATAGCTGAGTATTTTTAATATGTTATTCAAATATGAAAAGAAGTATAAGTAAAGTAAAGTATGACAAAACTGCCGGACTATTAACTGACAGTGTTTATATTACTATTAGACGTTAAATGAAATGTTTTCAACACCCGGATTTAATTTCTACAATTAGTGGAGAAAGCCACTTATGATGTGTTTCAGCTGTGCTTTTTAAGACACGAAACACAAATCCCTCGTAGACATACAAAACAAATTATATATTACTTTAATAAATATTTAATCAAAAGTTTGTCGGCTACATGTGAGATCTTTTTCTCAGTGTTGTTTATAGAAATTTTCATTAAGAAAACTGGCTTGCTGAGGCGCGCTATGACTACCGTTTACAGGTATGAAGCAAAAGATGTATGAGCCAAAACACAGTTAGCACTTCAAAGTTTTTCTGTTGTCAGTTAAGTTTTATAATTTGAAATTACGTTTTTGTCGGTGTATATTTGTATAAGATATAGGACTTACTGACTTAGAATTTGAAGACTAAATGTAAACTGATATATCCTGCAAAAATGTAAAACAAATATGAAAAAATAATATTTGCATTTACAATGGAGAAGCTTGCATTGATAACAATCATCGTCTGATAGTGATATGACCAAGTTTTTCAATGCGAAGTATTAAGTTCATAGATGATTGATTGTTGCCCCAGAACGAACGACTAGTTAAGTTTACAAAGTTGTATTCACCCAAAATCTCACAATAGTTTGCAGGCAGCACGTATCTGTACTAAACCACGTAACTCAGATGATTGCAAACTGTAAGAAACAGATGATGTGTTATAAAAATAAATGTCATAAATGGAATGCTGCGTCAGTGTTTCTACAGAAACAGTTTTACACCGTAGTGAGAAGAAGGTTGGAACTGACGCTTCGGACTGTAGTCCTTCGTCATAGTGAATGCCGCTCACCAATTTGTAAAGCTGTTACGGAAAGAGTCTTTAAGTTAAGTTTAACTCAAAAATTTTTTCATAAAATGTCTCATTCAGTTGGCGAAAATTTATGTCAAAATGAAACAAAGCAGAGAGTCGGATAAACCATTCCCAAGTGAGGGCAAGGATGCATGGGGGATAGCTTTCATGCCTAAAGGTTAAAAATTTCGACTTTCATGACGGTTAGTTTTACGTCATCACGGTTAACTCAAACATTGTAAGATAATTCACTTTTTTTGGAAGTAACTTTACTTTTCCAGTATCTTGACTGTTTATTTCCTATGCTTCTTCTTGGTAATTCATGCTTGCAAACGCTTAAGGAATTATATGTCTATATACAGCTTACAACTACCTATCACAACCTTAATTAGCACAGAATTTCATGAAGTTACTTAATTTCTTGTGATTAGACGTCAAACTTCCCGACTTGGTTACCATGCACTGGCTTATTGATGATTAGCGTGGCAACTGGTCGTGTTTTTATAATCTTTGTAATTTACAAGTGTTTTTGCTACTATGTTTTTTCTTCGCGAAGCAGAATGTTCTTATATCACCTGCTGATAATCCATTCAAAATGGTTTTTACTGACTTTTGAGCTTTTACAAGGATAAATCCGATCAATTAGCAATGTTCCCATTGGACCAAGCGAGTAGCCATTTTATCATTTCGCCTCACATGAAGTTTCTGAAGGCATAGGTATTCCGAGGTGGAGCTATTTACTGGCCCTTTGCCAAGCCTCAATCAAAGAAATGTTGCCAAGATTAATATGCCGAAGGATCTCAAGGCGAACTTTAAAGTTGCTCATTTAAAATCAAGAGAACATTTCCTGCTGGTTAAGGATTACTATAATCATGAAGTATTACGAGTAAGTCGCGAGCGCTCGATGATCATACACGAGTACAAGCTAAGTGGAAAGGTTCTGGCCACAGTCGACTCGGCAAAATACCTGGGTTTCACTAACAGCGCTGACTTGAGATGGAACAAGCACATAGATGATATAACCAGTAAAGCCAATAGAACTTTGTGTTTCCTCAAAAGAAACCTTAGAGTAAGTTCAACTACCGTCAAGACCTCTGCTTACTACAGCCTTGTACGACCTACACTAGAAATGCTTGTGTATAGCCTGGGATCCTTACATATGCACTAAGGAAAACATCAATAAGCTGGAAATGGTGCAACGAAGGGCAGCTCGGTTTGTACTTGGCCGATACAACTATACCTCGAGTGTCACAGAAATGCTGCAGGAACCAGATTGGATGCCTTTTCAGTGAACAAAGACGACAAAGCCAGAGACTCGCCATGCTATATAATTAGCATGGCGAGACTGGAATAGACTGCCCGATTCGGTGGTCCAGGCACAGACCCTACTAGTTTTTAAACAGAAACTTGGACTCTAACATTATTATAATTATATCTTACTATAAAGTATTATTCATGAACATCTAGTTTTATTATAATGTTATTACAAACATTGCACTGCACAAACACCTAACTTAATGATTTATTTTGAACCATGCATGCACCTTCAATACGGCACACACTCGTAAGAATCGAGTTAAAAAGGAGAAGAAGAGTAGTTTTGACATATTTACTACATCTAAAACTTAGCTGGACGCGAATATAAGTATAAATGATGCAAGCATTGAAATACCTGGGTATCAGCTCTCAGGAAAGATCGTGGGCAAAGTCAAGTCCAATTTCAAGGCATCAATAATGGGGGATATATCACTGGCGTCTGACCACGGTTTTCGACAGTTGTCAGTTAGGAAGGAAGGACTGCCGAGTAATTCTAAAACAAATTAAGATGATAAATTTTCTTTCACGATTCGAGTTTCAGTTTCTGACAAATTTCATTAAATGTTTTGCTATTTGCTCCCAAAAATTATTCCGTTCGAGTTAATTTACTTACAGTTCTGTTTTTTAATCTTTCTTCATGTACAGCTTTTTTGTGATTTCTATATTATTCCATTTGAACTACGCCATTTAAATTTTGTATTTTTATATCTATTTTAAATATTTTTATTTTTTTCAAATTTAGTTTTGCTTCAAGTTCGTGCAATGCAGTGAGCTCAGGCTGCATATTAATTAAAAGGGGTAGAGACTTCCCGTTCGTGTTTTGTTTATAAACAGACGCAATTGCTGGCCACACAATGAACTCGAATTTGTCAATAATACACAAGGCGGAGCTTTCTGCTGTGGAACTGATTCAAAACAACAAAGGCAACGTGGCGCAAGCTTCAGACGCACCTCAACAAATGTTTTTTTATTGGTTTTTAGCGTCAAATGGACTGACAAAGTAAGAAATGAAGAACTGTAGAAAAGGGCAAGGAAAAAAAACGTAGAGGTGCAAATTCCACGCCACAAATGCAGTTAGATCCGCCACATACTTTGTAAACCAGCAGATAATTTCAAGAGAGAATCATTAAGTTCGAATTTGATTAGCAAAAGAAATATAGAGAGAGACAAACAGCCACTTGGTGAAGATTTCCAAAACATTAACTAAAGGTAATTGAAAAATGGTGGAGAGAAGTCGAAATACTGGCAACAAAGAGAACGAGAGAAGATCACACGAAGTCAAAGTTTTGATGATGATTTTTATTTGTCCAAGAAAAGAATAGTGTTTTGCTTTCGAGGTGGGGTCTCATTTTCAAGCCTTTGGCGTGTGCGCGTCCAATATAATCAGATTTTGTCTCACTTGTACTGCGCATTTCACTTTATCGCGACGTAGTCTTTGAATGGATTTCATTTCAAGCACTTCTGGTCTTCCTTATTTGTTGGAGCTAATTTAAAACAAAAAATTAAAACTAAAATGAAGCTATAACTTCTTGTCTCACATGCTTTTGTTGTTTTAATACTTTGACACTTTAGAAATCAGAAAAAAATAACGTAAACTTTTTTTAAACAAACATGACAACATAGTTTTACAATAAATAGCAACTGGTTAAGGTCAAAACGCATTTGAAAAACAAATCAAGATCGTAGCGTTGTTTGTTTTTCCATGCTAGTAAAACTTAATATTCTATCCATACCATATTTATATTCATTGCCGTCGTAATGTCTCGGATCACAGTTGGGATCACGGCTGTACTAGCTTGACGTTTGCTTGTAGTCAATTTGGCGGAGGTGCATGGTATTGAGTTTAACTACAAATCTATATAATGTTGTAAGCCCTTGCTGATCAGCCTACCAGGGGCCACTCTAAGCCAGCTAAGCCTCTACAATTATACTGTTATTTACTTATCCTCCTTATTCCCACTGGAGCGTCATCTCTGGCTTTTACTCCTGCCGCTCTCCATAATAATCCAGAAAAATCTTGCCTTTGGCGCAAGGTTGTGGAATGCAATTCCATATTCTACCAGAAATAAAAGAAAATACAATGTAATTCAAGAAATATATTAAAAATACACATTTATTAATGGTAAACAACATATACTGGTATCCAGATCCTTCCGAATTATTTATTTTGTAGTTTAGCTGTGGTTGTTGTTATGCTTTGATTCTTTTCTTTACCTTAAAACTGAGATCATTTTCAACTCATTCTTAACATAGATTGGAATTAAATCCCATCAACAGTATGTAGAACCATTGCTGTTACAACTATTAACTCCTTTTTTCTTCAATATTATCATTAAGTCACCGCCTTGTAATCCTCTCTCCCCGCCTTGACTAGACTTCAGTAGGCCAGGGAGTTTACTTACTCATGCCGGTACATGTTACATACACATGTAGTGGAGCCGAAACCAATTGTAGAATTGCACACAACTTAGGTATCCTGCTGATAAACAGTAACTGTTTTGCTATTTTTTCAGCAGAATTCTAATCATGTCTGTTCAGATATCTATCTACAAGCAATTGTTGAAATAAATGAAGTCTTCAATTTTGCTGTTACGGGTTTGCGCCAAGTAGTTTTGGGTAGTCCTCTTGGCCGTTTACTCTGTGGTGTCCATTGCAGTTCTCTGCGGCAAATTGAGTTTGGAATCATATTATAATGACTATTCAAAGAGTTTATATCAGATGGAAAACATTTGGAAAAATAACAGCACATAAATGCATATGTTGAATTAATTCAAAGTAGCTGTTTCAGATAGTCGCCTTAATTTCTCAAAATCAAATCATGTATTTCATGAAACAGTTTTACAAATAGATAAGTTCTACACCGTAATGAAAAGAATTTTTAAACTGACGTTTTGGACTGTAGTCCTTCGTCGGAGTGAATGTCATTCACATGGTTAAACATTGAACCATTTACTGTGGGGACTAATTGAGCTTTACTTTTGGGGTTAACAGTTTTTTGCCTTGAGACTTGGTTTAGTATTTTATAAGAACTGTAAATCTTTCCTTAGAGTAAAACTTATATTACTGCTTGCATTCGGTTAAACGGTCTTAGAGCAACCGCCAGCTCTGAACATTTTGAGGCCTGCAATGTCTAAATCACGCGTTGTGTGTTCCCCCCGACACCATACAATATGTTTCTTTTAATCTAATCAACGACATTTCGCCTCATCTTGATTTCGTTTTTACATCATAAATTATATTTATGACAGTTTTTTCTTTATTCAGTATCGAAAAACAAGATAGCAATTACGTTTTAGGTATACTTGAAACAATATGATGATCTGCTTTTTCTGAGTATTACAATAATTATCGAACTTTCTTCTATAACCTTAGTTTATGGTTTCTGAAGGCAAAACAAACTTATCCGAAATCAAAAAATTTTTTGTTTTCGTTTGGTGCAATGATTACTTACTATGTGTTTTTGAGATTGGTAAATCGTCTTTTTTTTACTGAAGATGGTGATAGTTCGCATCAGCTCCTAATAGACTTAGTGTCTTGCTTCAGCGGTAAACAAAATTCTGAGGTTTTAGAAGCGATGAAAGCTTTTCAAATTCTTGTTTAGTATAAAAAGAAGAAAACATCAGTACTATATTATACTTCCTCAATTACTTTACGGCTAAAAATTTGGTTTATTTACTTTTTTTTTACAATTTGATAATTTGTGTTTTTTTGAGTCAATAACCGACAAATTTCTTATTTGAAAATACCTGTTTTGGCTGTTATTCACAGTTTCTTTGGCGATTTTGAAGACAAGCACAAAACGTCAAATGGCGACAAACTCGTCAGTTGCGCAATCAGTTTTATCTAATTTCAAATACTTTCAACACACAATTATCGAATGCCAAAAATTGTAATGTAAATCAGAAAACATTCAGTTTTTCTGTGCCCAGAAACATTTTATTAAACATCTGCCGAGTTCTAATAGCCAGTTATTGTATAGATTTACTAATTCATTTTTAAATATGTAATTCTATCAGTGTAATTGCCATGACATTGTCAGATTTGGATAAACGTTTTCGCCCTAAACCGGGAGTTTGACATAGAGGTTTTCAAAAACGGAATATATAATCTACTTCAGTTGACAATGTTATAAAATATACATTTTAAATAAGTGCAAATTCTTCAGTTTCGTCTGCTCTCTCTGGAACATATGCCAGCTCATTTCTTTGACAATTTTCTTTTACCTTGTCATATGAAATAATTTTCATCTGGAAATCAAAAACAAGTTCTGTGAAATTTTAAGATTTTTTTTACATACCTTGTAGACTTTGTCACGCCCATTTTACTCCAACTTCAAGTTTATGAATGACTTACTTTAAAAGATTGAATAAAAATAAGCCTGTCAGTAAATGAAAAAAAAATCTACAATTTATAAATTATGTATTCCTCACGTACTTATGTGGTAGTTAAGTGATTTTACAAAGACACGAACAAACGAAAATAGAAAATTTTTGACGCCCAGAAAAACGAATGTTTACGAAATACATTAAACAGGCTATAAATATTAATAGAATTCTTTTCTAAAAGCCAAAATAAAGATTTATTTTATCATTTCTGATAGCCTTTCTCAACTTATCTGTTTGCTATGTTTCTTCAAAAATGCGTTTATAAAGATTACAAAACCAATTTTTATTTTCCAATCAGCAACTCCTTCCTACTCAATTTGTCAACAGATGTCTGTTTTCGTCACACGCATGTCCAATTATCGAAGTAAAATTTTCTTATCGCTTTCTTCTTGCCCTCCTCTTTTGAAATGGAACCTTAATCGAGTTGGTTTTCCCGTTGTTAACTAAATTAGGAAAACACAGCAGGTAAATCTGCTTTCAAAAATTTTCGTTTTTAGCTTTTTGGACTCGGTCACAGTACAGAATAAAACTTCTGCAAATAGTGAAAAGAAAATTGCTGATGCAACAAGATTTTCCCCTACATGATTTATCAAAACCCCTAGAAACATACTTTAAAACCCACAAACGAAATGTAAAAAGCCCATAACACTTTAGTAATTAAGCAATCAAACAGTGGCTCTGTTTTATATTTAATATTACTTCCGATTTTCAGAATGCAAAGAGGAAATCCTTTGAAATTATTTGTAGGTAAGTTTAATTCAAAGCTTATCTGTGAGCAGACAATTTATCACTTTATGAAAATTTAGCAAAGATTAATTACTGTTGTACAATAGGTTCAGTTGTGAAAAGACTTTCACACAAAAGCTTTTCTGCATTTTCACAGCGAAAGAAAAACAAGTTTATTTCCTGGCCTCTTTGAAAGCGGCAAGTAATACTGAAATCTTGCATTCGCCAATACAGAGGTAATTTTTGCATGCAAAGAACGTATTTTTGTCTTTTGAGGTTTACTGAGCATCAAAAACTGACGATAAACTTTGTCGAATGTTTATAGTTTTCCTCAATTCGAAGATCTCCGAAACCATTTTTCAAGACTTAAAAGGCAAATAAATACGATTCTTATTGAAGAAAATACTAAAACTTATAGCTTGAGAGGATAATCAGATTATTGCAAACAATTCTCTTACATTTATTAAGAAAGCAAAATTAACCTTGAATTTTAAGAACATTGACTTGTGCAAATTCTCGACAAACACAGTAAAATTATAGAAATTGTACACAGATGTGTTGATTGTAAATGTATTTTATGCACATGTGAATAACAACATTTTGTTGAAGGCAGTGACAGAGCGGATTACTGAATTTCGCTCAGAAGAATTTTCATTGAGCAAGTTTCAAAACAATAGTAACAAATTATTAAAAATATTATTATAAAACAAAGCACTCGGTCTGTGTACCACCAAAGTTTTCTGAATACTGGACGCGAAGAAATTATTATCTTTTATTTACTTCAATTTTTCATCTGATAAAGTTGTTGCAACTTGTATTCCTCTATGACTGTCCTTATTAGAAACTGAAATGATTTTAGAATATTTGTCATTTGATAAAAATTGGATAAAGCTTTTTTGAATAATGCAAAAAACATTTAACTTGTATTAAGATACAATTGCAACAACAACAACTGACAGCGTTTTCTTGAACGCCCAACGTTCCAACATTTGTGATTATAAAACCGTAAAACATTACTCCAAGGTTATATAGCCGCATGTTTTGGCGGTGTTTTTTTGTTTTCAGGTGTAAACTCAAAGACCTTTAATGCACTTTTAGTCAAAATTAAACTGATAGGGTATTTTATTTTATTGACATACCTTATCAAATCAATGGCGCCTGTTTTTGTTTGCAATACATTTTTATTTTTTTCCCATCAACTACACGATTCGGAATCGTCGAAGAGTTAAATAATATATGTGTAATATGTTAATCATATTGTGAAAGTTGCATGTGTGCAATGATAAGAACGCAACTGCATGAGATTTTTAAGAGCTATATCCTTTTACTTTCTTGTTACTGAGATTGTATTACGGTTGAGCACTACTGACCCAGCATTCAACTTCTAAGGAGAAGGTATGGTTGCCTCATTATAAATTACTCCTACTTTTATATCATCAGTTTAAGTTGAACATTTCATTTAGCCTTTTACTTTCTATTTCAAGCAAACGGTTTTGAGGAATATAAGAATTCAATCATTCTTTAAGCTTTTCTTTTTAACAAACCAAACACATCAGAAAGTAATAAAGCAGTCCTTAATATAAGTATACAAAAAATCAGTGCTTTTGCACTTGATTTTGAAAAGTAAGAGTTTTCATTCAACATTTATAAATTATTTTAGTGTGAATCGTGTTTTTTTAAAGGTTTTCGATATTGTATTTTAAGATGAGGCCAATTTTGTTTTTGTTTTTG
>ERZ1740055.473-NODE-473-length-11092-cov-7.015493_pt1 | contig 11092 bp, 3 predicted proteins | sample MGYA00581747_ERZ1740055 | MGnify/ENA primary metagenome ERZ1740055 (study PRJEB43018, sample SAMN04849739) | marine metagenome | isolation source: floating plastic debris | place: Pacific Ocean | collected 2008-08-28 | study: EMG produced TPA metagenomics assembly...
CAACCAAGGGGGGTGCCCGTGCACCCAGTGCACCTCCCCTGGATCCGCCACAGGAGATTTAATTAAGAAAATGAATACCATGTTTCCGTTTTGACGTTAGTATTGCTGAGTGAACTAGGTCTGATACAAACTGGACCTGAAGGCAAAAGATTTAAGTTTTGAAGAAACAGAAACACTTTACTTCTTTTGACAGATTTTATATACAAAACTTATGGAGAAAGTAAGTTGATTTTAGATAAGTTTGGATGAGAATATACATATATGAGCATAAAAAGGATTTTATAAGTTATCATTCATTGATTAATTTTACTTTTTATTTGACTATCACGAATTCCGTCTTTTGGCCTTGGGAAAGGCAAATCTATGGTTGAAATAAAGAAAAAACTAAAATAGAAAAACTCAAAATAACCGGTCAATAAAACAAAATTAAGCATGAATTTTTAAAATCAACCGCTCAATACATTGCAGCTTCCTACGCAAGTTGAGTTGATCTCGTGTTACATCGTCAACTTCGTTAACAGAAAAGACTGGGAACGTGTGTTGTGGACTGAACATTCAGAAGTGAAACGAGCCTGGGTACCAGGTTGTGAGGCTGAGATTTGACCGAAATACACCTTTTTTCTACTGCAATTTTTATTGGCCCCAGTCCTTTGTGGGGGCACAAAACTGCAAAATAAGAGAAAATATGACCGCAACACTATTTTGCTCCCAGAGAGGCCTGAAACTAGCGAAAATTTGCATTAGAAAAATGGCGCAATATAAACCGAGACGGAAGTTTCGCTTAGGTAAATTTTAGTATTTCAATTTTAAAAAGATTAAATAAATTCAGTGTTGCTTCAAGTAACAGTTAATTTATTTTACGTGAAAATGGCAAATATTTGATATTTTTTCAATTGATGTTAAATTTTCATAGTTGTGGGATTTGAAATTTTATAAGAATAATCTTTGGCTGAAGCTCTTATAAATGTCATAAATGCGTGGGAACATTAAGAACTCGTCCTAACACTTAAACCATATCAAAAGCTTTGTGTGGTTCTTTATTATTTGTTGGTAGATGTTTCATCGAGGAAACCAAAGTTTTTCCGGTTTCTCATTGCACCAAGAACCAAAAAAATCTAATATCATAGAAAAATTGGCAGCTTCAAGCTAAGTTTATGAACAAAAAGTTGTGTGCACTGACAGCTTATTCATACAATATTCTTCACTTCACTTCACTGCTTTGATTTGATTGAATTAAACTATTGTTGCTAAGGAAGCGGATTCACCCGTCAAAAAATCCCAAATTCCTGATTTGGTTGCGGAGGCCTTTTGCATGTCAAGAGGTTTTCAGCTCAAGTCTTGTGTTCAAGCGCCTAGCTGTAAACGAATATTGTATAAAACACTCGTCTATTGTTGTTTATATGGCCTGATGTAAGCAATAAACTTTTCCGCAATCAACATCACTTTTATGCGAGGTTGCTCTTAAAAGGGCAGTATTTTTACTTTATTTCGAGTACTATTTAAGCTCGAAGGCAGGTTTACAAGTGTGATTTGATTTAGGTTTACAAGTACACAAGTTTTGTAAAAAAAAAACGAGTTCTACGAGAATTTTAAGCTAACAGCTCTTGCATGTAGATTTACTGGCAGCCGGTTTCTTCTAGACTAGTTGAGTTTCGTATGGGTAGATTTGTTGCGACTACAACAAATTTAACTCTCAGCGATTACAAATTGGGCTGTAATCCAAATAATAAATCAAGTACTATAGTGGAAGCGGTCAGGCGGTATCATTGTGTTATAGATACTGACAATGAATAAAGAAGTATAATACTGAAACAGAATACTTCCTAAAAGATTCTGATGCAAAGGTGATTTTCATTCCTATCAATTCCACTGCGATTGATGTGTGGTTATCCACTGAATGAAACACTTGGACATGGCCGATATAATATGGTGCTAAAAAGTCAGCTTCTTACACTACTTATAAACTCGCCAACGCACTCCATAATTGGACAGTTTTTTTCATTTCATTTCACGGTTTTTAAACTTCCTTTTTTCCCAAGATAGAGGTCGTTTAGGAAAATTTTTTGATTGTTTTGTTTTTTTATTTTACTTTGCTCAAGAGATTCCATTAAAATAATGTTTGAAATTATTCTTTTGTAATCTTTCTCTTTTTCCGTATGTATCTGTGAAGTTCTAACTCTAAGGCTGGCGTTTGGGGCGCGGTACAAGAAATGACATAAACGTAACACGCGCCCTGCCTTAATTCGTTCTTACCGCCCACCAGTTGGTAGGGAAATGAACAGCACAACCGACCGTCAGTGACGACACCATTTTCAGTTACTGACGGTTTTGCAAGAGTTCACTTCCATGTCGCCCATGGGCTTTGAACCATATGTACTTAATACACGGCTAAACCGTCTTCAACTATGTGTTATGAAAAGAAATCCCATTCAAGTTTTTTAAGACTGAGGCATTAGGGACAATCAAACTTGGTCATTTTTACTGGTAAGTCACAACAAACTCTCATCTCTCATTACTGTTCAACAAAGCCAGTTTAAGATGAACTGAAATGTCAGTTCGCTATAGGCATCAATGAGATATTGCATGGCGAAAAAACGGCTCTAAACATTTTTTCAAATGTATAGTTTTAAATTAGATAAGCTTTAGTTATACGCGCATACGGCGTGATTTCGATATTGTAAAATCAATGCTAAAGTACTTCTAAACTTCGCGAGCTGTGGTGAGTCATGACAATCCTACTATCATCAAAAAGTTTTGAATATTAACAACTAGAGTAATTGCTGTTAAGTTTGTATTTTAATTTTTCTTTACATGGCTTTAAAGTTTTTCTTGTCTACAAGTGCTGTATTGCCACCAGCAGCTTTCTTTGCAGCAAGTTACGGTCGATTTCTGTGATACGCGGTAGAAGACATCAATCAGCTAGCTCTATCGAGTGTATGTCTGTGAAGTGGTTTCTATTTGACAGTCGACAATGTAGTAATCCATACAATTATCTGACTTATCAATGGAATAACTACACCTCAATGTAATATCAGTGATATATCTTTAGGGGTGAAGAGAAGACAGTTTCTCCTCTTTGACTTTGGATCCAAAAAAATTGTCATTAAATCATGAGTAACAAAGATTTTGTTTTCTCAACTTATTAATATCCTGTTGAGACTATAATTCGTTTGCTTTGCTTAGTCGTTAAAAAATCGTGTAACATTGTCTCTCTATAAGTATAAGTAGAATTAAAGAAACCGATGTTATAAAGCTTTGTCTACACATTAACGTTTCCTTGTCAAGGAAAATTTGCTCGTGTACGGACAAGTCTTTAGATAATGTTCCTCAAGTTCGGCGAATTTGAATATAACTTTCAACCAATTAATCAATGTCAATAGCATTTTACTTTAAACTGATGAATAGGGGCAGTTTAGACCTAACAATTATATAAATAGTTTACGGAACATTCAACAGATGCTAGTTATAAAAACCATCAAAAATACTTTTTTGAAATAGCATTTTTTTTAAATTTTGAAGTGCTTGGGAGAACAAATACAATGCCAGCTTTCTATATTTTTCATGCCACCATACTGAAGTTCTGCTGTCAATAACACAGTAGGGTCTTTTAGTAGCAGGAAAATGTTAAATATTTCCTTTTCGTTAAAACTGAATGTATTTTCAATAAGTGATTGTTCGCATGAAATTGTTATTAGAGATTTAGACGTTTAGGAATCTTGGACCATTGATTCGTTGTCTTTCTTCCTTAATTTATAAAACAATAATTGTTTTAGGCCAGAAAATAGATTCTGAGGCTGTACTGAATATAGTTTAAAATATGTCAGCTGACTTTAGTTTTAACCGCAAAATTACCATCCATTCAAGATCCGAACCATTTTCTAAGAAGCTATGCAAATTGACTAAATGTTGTTTTAAAAACTGAATCTGTAGTTTTTGCGGCCAACAGTTACAACATGTATGCGAAAGTCTGACGAAAATGTTAACTGAAACAGACAACAATGAACTCAACTATGAAAATACCGAGATTTAGTCACATTTAATTTTGCCAAAATATGACCCGAACTTGCTGAACACTAGATTCGGAATACCTCGATCAGTGTAAAAATTACCATCTCAAAAATTTTTCGCTAGTATTAGATTTTTTTTAAAAAAAAAAAACTAAAAATTATGATGCCTACTCTTTCAGTATCTCTCTGGCACTACTGTTCTCTTCTTGTGGTTCATTGCAAATACTGCATTCTGATTGGTTACTCTGCTTGCGGTCTATTTTCAATAGTATCACTTTTAACTAGTGGACTATTGCAAATTATTTATTCTATAAATTGACTACTATTCTTGGCGTCTGTTATCAATAACAGTATTAATGTAATATAGGAGACTATTGAAAATTGGAAGTCTGATTGGCTAATTTACCAGGGGTCTATTTTAAAATTCAGTTCCGAAATTAAATCTGTAAGTAATGTCGATTATTTTTTTAACTAAAAGCACGGAAATGCGAGCAACAAAATCCCGGAACGCTACGAAACAGTTTGAAAATCGATGCTGCGCGTTTTTCCACCCGCGTACAAACTTGTCTCGCATCAAAATAATCTGTTGCAAGTTGAAGATTGTTGCAAAAAGTAGAAGATCGTTCTACTTTTTGCAACAAAACTTGTAAATGCTGCGCGTATTTCTACCACAAATCAACTTGTCTCGCAGCAAGATGACGTCGCGAGCAATCACCTGTTCGTATTAGCCAATCAGAAGTCAGGATTCACTCAACTGCAACAACTTAATTTTGCTTCGAGACAAGTTTGTACGCCGGTGAAAAAACGCGCAGCATCGATTTTCAAACTGTTTTGCAGTAATGTTGCGAGAGATTTTGTTGCTCGTATTAACGTGTCTTAAACCTAGTGCGATCTGAGGATTCTTGATTTTTCTAGATTAATAAATAATGATTGTTACTGATTAGTGAGGGAAAAAACAGTTTTAAAGGTTTCAAAAACGTTTGTTACGGTCACAAAACTTTTTTTTACGTGTCTGCAAACTCACCTAAATTTATTCCATCTAAAAACGGAAACTGCAGGTGGACAAATTTAGTAATTAATTACTGAACTGACCCAAATTGTTTTTGATGTAATTTTCAGATGTTATCAGTTTGTGACGGTGTATTACTTTCTGTAACCTTACTGCTCTCTTCAATTGCCTGCTCTTTTCGTGGAGTAATTTTGTCTATTCAAAAAATCCTCTTTTTTTTTCAAGAGTGCTTTTCATCCTAAAGACAACTGAAAAAAGTTAAGCCTGGGTTAAAAAAAGACTGATGCCCAAAATAGAAAGGGGCTGTTGCAGTCGAAGTTATTTTGCTACATATATACAAGAATGTCAAGAGCCCAGACAAAACATTTTTATCTTTTCACGGGCAAATATAACGACATAATTTAGTATCTTCAAGACCACTGAGAAAATATCCACAAAATAAACACCGGGCTAACACCACCGATGCAATACTTTGCGATATCAACCTCCACCATTGGGTATTATGAATTCTCTCGTCTTTTAGCATTTTGATTTTCATGTCTGTGACTGTGACAGATGAAAGTTCAAGGCCAGGACTGAAAACATGTTCACTAAGTCTCTAGTTACATAGCACTTTGTATGTAGTTGGCGTGGTTTCAAACTGATTCCAGTGATAAACTTATATGAAAATCTTTCAGTTAAGAGATTTATCTTGTTCGTATCAAATTCCGAAATTCCGTGGATTCGCCACCGCCATAAACTCAGATCAAGCCAGATGGCATATTGGTTATGTCTGTTTCTTTTGCAATGGGACCCTAACTTTTAAACGAAGTTTAATCCACACATATACCCTTCAATCAATGATATTTCTCTCCAAATCAAGAACGAGTTTAAAAATGTGCAAATCCCCAATTAAATTTAAAACTCGCCTAACCCATCATTCCTCACTTGAAGTTTATTTTTAGACCGGAACCCCATTCTGAGTCTGCTATTTTTGTTCCCTCCAAGTTCGAATCATTTCGCAGCTTGAACTGGTAAAAAAAAAATCAGTATTTGAAACCTATCTCGCTTCCAACTGTGTATCTTGCGATTTATAACTTATTTATGAGGCACAATTATCACAATAAACGTTCAAATGTACAACAGCTATCTTTTGCATTGATTCGAAATCTGGTTATTGGTGCTAAATTTGGAAGTTGATAAGCAGTATTCCGGTAAACTGATCAAACCAATTCGGCATTTAGCGGATAAGGCCTTAGTCGCGAGTTCCTACTTTAGCAAAAGGTTGTGATTTAAAAATGATATAAATTTCGCTCCATAACTTTGAACTGAAGTTTGTTTTACTCTGTCATTGGAGCTAGTGCTGATAAAAGGTTTATATGTTGTATAACAATGAATTCACGGTAATTTTTTTAGCGGGACTGAGAAAAAAGGGAGCCAAAAGAAAGAAAACAGACGTCATAGTAAAATGAACTGAATTTGTTTCGCGCCGATATCGCCGAAAATTGCGTTATGATATTTTGTTTTAGGGTGTTTCAAATCTTTTGAATAACAAGCAACTTCTTCCATCCAACAGTAGCAATTTCACTGTACGGTTGTCACGTGTAAATAGCTAACTGTGGGTGAAACTATTTTTATGATACTATATCCAAGATTTGTTCATTTGTTAACCATGTGTTGTGAAGAAGAATTCAATTGAGCCAAGAGGCATCGGCTGCTAATGTTATTTCAGAAATCTATTCTTAGTATTCGTAAATAATACAATAGTTTTTATAAAACTACTAATTTCTTTATGTGATTTCGCAATATATTTATAATAGTAACATTTTAACTACAGCAGTTTTAGGTCTCATTTTATTATTTCTAATAAAAGCAAGGTTTGTCAAACGAAAATGACCGACCGGTCAATAACCCCTATTTGTGACTGAAATTTTCTTAGATATTTCTAAATTCGAATTTAGAAAATAACGGAAAGTCAGACACCGTGTTGGAAGTGTTCTAGTCGTAGTAGTAGACAGTAGCAATCGTTTCGCTGCTAATATCCGACTTGAGTTCCAACATTTTTAATGTTTAAATGTAACTTTTACTTGTGCACAAAAAATGAGAGGCAATAACGCGAAACGACCTCAAGAATTTTGTGAACAATGCTCTCTTTTGTTACCGGAAATCGCAGTCTTTTTCTGCCCATCACCCGCAGGTAATAGACACAAAATTAAGGTTTTTCAAATAACACGATGTTTTTTTGATATTTCCACACCACCAGCTGGGAAGATACCTAACTTGAGACACAGAAAATTAGGATAATATTTAAATTGGTTCAGTGGTTCTGATTGGCACACCGTATGGCGCCTTATTAGGCCAAGCAGTAATGTTTGGCATTCCGATCATTAAGTTATCATTTCCGCCGCGATTAGCGTCCGGTATGATTTTTAGCAATTTCCTAACAGAATTGAAAATAACAACAACGTCGAATACAGGGAAAACAAAATCGGCAAACATTTACGCCAAAATCTACAGCTAAACATCGTGTGTTTACTGACACCACTACTTACAGTAATTGTTAGACCGGAAGTCTTACAAAGTGATGACGTCATCTAAAATGTCAACTTACCCACAAGTTAAGCCCCTCCTTTCAAGAGATTGACGTTCCGTTCACGATACTCGAACATAGGACTTAAATCCGTCTAGAACAACCACGCGTGCTAATGGAAAATACTGGAACTTTGAAATGTAGTCTTAATTGTTTTTAAACATGGTTTTAAAAGACGATGATCTAGATCCAGTAGAATTCACAGTAACAATCACAAATGAGGACATTTATGGACTTGACAATCATAAAATTCAGTTGAAGAAGCTATTTGATGTTCAGTTAGCTTGGAAAAGAGAAGAGATTTTGTCTTTGAGCAATGAACAAGATAACAACCAGTGGTTTTATATCACTGAAGGCTCGGCGAAAGCCAGACAGTTAGCTAAGGTCTGAATGTGGTGATAGTTCATGTTTTGTTAGTTAAACTATAGAAATTGATGTGTTGTTTTCTGTACAAACGTACACTTCACATCCGATTTGTAATCACTCGTATTTGTTGTGTTTTTCAGGAATATATTAAGGCCGTCTTCCAACCAGAGATAACTCAAGTTATTAATGCGGATATTTATGGCTCCCTGAACTTAGCTGATGAAATCGAAGATATTCAAAGAAGTTCTGGTGTCTGTATAACCCAGCTGAACGAGGAACTGTACGAAATCAAGGGATCTGAGATGGCCGCGACACTCGCCTATTCAAAACTTGAACAAGCCATTCGAGTGTTTCAAAACAATAACAAAATCGTGGAAAACCGTTTCCCAAACGGAACTGAAAACATATCTTGCGAGCTTAAATCTTACGGCTTAAAGCGATCGGAAGTGAAGGAAGATCTACGAAAAGTCGAAGAACTGAACAATATAAATCAAAGAGATTTAACAACAACAGATCAAGAGCAACTTGTGTGCGATTCATACTTCGCAAAAAGCGAAGAAACAACACAAGGCCGCGTGCGCCAAACAAATACATTATGTTCAACAGCCGTGGTAGATTGCCCAGACTTAAAGGAACCAAACGTAAGTGAAATTCCAGAAAATATGGGAGATATTCCTGAAAAAAGCGATCCAGACTCAGGATGTGAAAAGTTAGATCAGGAACAAGAGACTTTGGTATTTCAGTCGCACGAAAACGTCGAGACGGATTCTGAACCAACGACAACGCGCGTGAGAGACTTTGCGGCAAAACTCGGATATAAAGAATCTGAGATTTCATCTGCTATGGAGAAATTAGGTCCGGAGGCGGACAAGAATGCCATATTGCTGGAATTAGTTAATGCTCAGGCATCGATGAAACAGCTCGAAGAGGGACCTTCCGGCGCAAACTTTAAAAGCATCATTTCTACACCTTTAATACCCGATCCAGATTGTTTGAGACCAATAGTGATTGACGGAAGCAATGTTGCCATGAGGTAAAGAATTTGTGGTTGCTTTTATTTTGTCTTAGTCATAAGTTTATTGAAGTATGGTTTTGATAAACAATAGTTATCTAAAAGTTGCCATCGCGCAGTGTTTTTTGCGAACGCCCCGGGCTACTGTGCGTCTTGACGGCCATTATAATGATGTCTTCACTCTAATAGCTTGTTGAATGAAGAATTTTTCTCCAAGTTCAAGCCGACATAAATCTCCTTTGCAATACTCTTGAAATATCTATGTTTTAAATATCTGCATCTGTCCAGATTGTTCACGCACCGCCATGACGGATTACCGTGATAAACTGGTCTGAACTAAAGATTGCGCACAAGCCACAAGGCTTTCATACTCTTCCAATTTCATGTTTTTCTTTCTATTCAAAGTTCGTTTGGTCTCATCCACGTGTTTTGATTATAAGCAAAATTATCGGAAGGACTTTATTGTTAATAGTTTTCGCGTTACGTAGACGATAAAGAAAATCATTCACAAGGGAATTTATAGTAATTTTACGATTGCGTGGGTGAGTGGAATTATTAATGTGTTGTCTCGAAAATTATGCAGCGGGGAAACGTGCTAAAGTTACGCTAACAGATTTAAACCGCTTAAAATTGAAGTTTTGTTATTTGAATCTTCAATTACATACAGCAGTTTGAAAGTCATTCATCTGATTTTCTGTTTCAAAATTAACAGAAAAAACGGTCGATCGATAAGTCTGAAAATACTGACGTACGTTTATGAATTTGCCTCCATTTATCAGCAACCCAGTTTGACTATTCATGAATTGACAAAGTTTGCACATAGATTTAGTTGCGAATTAAATGTCTTAGCGAAACGCTTTTTGGGTGGGGTTGTTAGAGGTTAGCAGACATACCACTAATCCATTTCTCAATTACCGCCTAATAAACTCTTTCATTCCGTTCGTAGCTTTAAATTGAATGGCGCTTTAAAAATTATTCAAATTTATTTTGCAAGCTCTGCTTGCATTGTCGCATGGTGCGTTAACAGATTAAATAAAAATATTCTGATCTCTATCAGTTCGTTGCCATATTCTCCAGCATTGTCTGTTGATCGCCATTTTTTTCAAATTGATGTTTTGCTCATTTTGAATTTTTATTTTGATCAAATGGGCATTCTGTCTATATTTAAACACTTTACAATGAATTTACGTTCACCAAAGCAGAGAAATTTTGAGATTTTATAGTTAGTCTAAACTAGATTCTTCAAATATTTTTTGTTCAACTTATATTTGCTATGTAAAAAATTGGAAACTTGTGGGAAATATGATATCAGGCATTTACACAAGAGAAAAATTATAGGTTTGTTTTTAACCTTTTAACCCAAAGCTAATATTGTCACATTCAGTATGAATAAATCATTAATTAGTCTTTAAATGGGTTGACCATTCCTTATAATATAATATTAATGCATTTATATAGCATTTATTCAAAGACCATTGCTATACAAGTGAATACAGGTTCTTAGATATACCACAACAATGGCTAACATATTGAGACTTTAAGAAATTTATTTATTTTTATTTATTTATTTATTACAGTTTTTCCACAAATATACAATTATAATAATAGTAATAATAATAGTAGGGATAATTAGGGTGGAGAGGGAAGCATCTAAAAAGCACATTAAACACCATACAAGAGATGCTCCCCAGTAACATATTAATCAAATCTAAAACTAAAAATCAAATCTAAGATTAAACAGAAAATTTGCAATATAATTTGCACTAAGAGTGAAAAATATATATTTATGTATGTATTATAAAAAGAGTGCAAATTATATAACGTGTATGAACTATGTATTATCATTATGTTTGTATTGTAAAAAGAGTGCAAGTTATATTATGTATGAATTAAGTATTACTAAGAAATGTGTTGAGTTTATGTTTAAAACTTGAAATATTTGCAGATTCTTTTATATCATTTGTGAGACTGTTCCATTCGTTGGTAATTCGAATAAAAAAAGTATGCTTAAAACTATCTGTTCTACTATACATCTTAGCAAGGTCAAGGGAGTCGTTTTTTCTTAAGTTATAATTTACATTACGTTCTTTACAGAATAACAGCTTATCAGAAGTATCTATATTATAATG
>ERZ1740055.474-NODE-474-length-11087-cov-8.374819_pt1 | contig 11087 bp, 9 predicted proteins | sample MGYA00581747_ERZ1740055 | MGnify/ENA primary metagenome ERZ1740055 (study PRJEB43018, sample SAMN04849739) | marine metagenome | isolation source: floating plastic debris | place: Pacific Ocean | collected 2008-08-28 | study: EMG produced TPA metagenomics assembly...
CTCCAAACACAATAAGTTGCCAAAAAGTTGCCGAGCACAATCTGTAGAAGCCTACCGTGGTTCCTTAAAGGAAAACTGAATGCTAAAACTAATTTCTTTTTTGTTTAAATTTTGTGGTATATTAAACCAACTCTGTGAATTTTTTTTTATTCTAAGTTGATATACATTGAGAAGTTAAATGTAGAAACGCAAAAAAAGTTCTTTACAAGAGGTTCAATACCGTGCTCGCTATTTAGATGGTCAGCGGTATTCAAATGATGATATGACGTAGTTACGATATTAAGAGCTCAAATATGGCTGCACAACACACAGAAAGAGGAAATCGATATTAACAATTTTTTTTCTTTATTGGAGTCATTGTAGAAGCCAAAAGCCGCACAGTAAACCATGTTTTTCTTTTGTATTCTTCCTACTATCGCAACCTACGTCATATATTTTAGAAACAATCGCTGACATAAAATATTGAGCCGCCGATCAAATCTTGCCGATTTCTTAAAAAAAAATTCATTTTTTCTGAACTGCTCGGCTAACACCTTAAAAAAAATTCACATTGTTGCTCTACGATGCCTAAATATTCAAATTATAAAAAGTCCTATTTAGCGTTCAGTTCTCCTTTAGGTCGCTGAGAAACGACTTACTGTGAATTTAGGCGTTTTAGAGAAATGTTTAAAAAATTTTATATAAATGAAATTTGATTAGGGCGAATCAAGGTGTTTTAAGAAAACGTAATGGAAAACTGGACAGAAGCAAAATGATGCAAGTTGATATAACACGGATTTTGTAGCTCTCCTGATTCATAATAAATTTGCAAGCACAATGTTTTTGGGATGAGGCGAATAGGCCAGTAGATAAATTGAATATTTTTTCTATCTTCTGTGAAAACCAGAACCTGTTTGTTAGCTATTCCATGCTGATGAGGCCCCAAAAGACCAAACAGCCGTTCATGGATGCTAACATTCCGGCTCACTTTTACTTACGGTAGATTAAATGGAAATCCCTGCTACCAACATGGTCTTAGTGCCCATATTAATTGCTTACAGTCAGCTACTAGCACGTTTGTGCTATCTGTATTTGATTTTTGTTATTATATATTTGATTTGAAATTTTGGCAGAAAGCATTAAAAAGTCTCCGAACTGAGGCTTTCAGATAAGCGTAACAAAGGAAGGTTTAGTAAAAAAAGTACAGGTTTTCTTTCCATAGAATAGCGCCATAGACTTGGTAGAAAGGAATGATAACTTTATGATGGTGACGCTAATCAAGATTAAGTAATCAATACCTTTGCTTCCTGGATAAACTTGGAAATAACCACGGGGTGGTCTTTAGAAACAGAGACGGCACCTCTCAAGTAGGTGGCCAGGTCGTGATCGGAGTGTGCCACGTTCATTGCTGCACCACTAAGAACATAAGACGGCCTTACAAGGCAGGGATACTCCACACTGTGACAAAACTCAATGGCTTCCTGTCAATTAGGGAACAGTGTAACAAAATGAACACTTCTTTCTTGATGGAAACCTGATTGCCACATCACGGGCATTGCATGATCGTGGTGACAGTCATTCAACACCAACCGTCCCCACAACTTGAATATATCTTAAGAATCATCTAGATTTCCCAAGTTAATACAATTGGATCTCAATTACCAGTCTTAAATAGTTAATCAAGTTGCTTTTTTGCTGCTATTTTCATATATGCTAATAAACTATCCTCAAGATCTGTATTGGCAAACGCCATGTTTTAACATGATTAAAGTAGATAGAAAGATCATGTAACAATGCTGACGCTATTCAAGTTAAGCAGCTTTGAGAAACCACGGAATTTATTGCACACTTTAGCAGAATGGAACAAGCTGATTAGAATTTGTCAGGTCAAATTTAGTTTCTTTTTATAAATACTTAATAAAGAAGGAAAAATATGAATAAGAAAAACCAAAACTGATTAAACTAAAAACAAAAGAGCACTAAATTAAACTTTGCACTGCCGTACAATATCAAAATGAGGTTGAACGAAGGGCTCCTATTGCTAAGAGACTCTTGATGGAGTCCGAAATCTTTAACTTTCAAAATTTAAGGTCGCTTTAAAACAGTCTTACTTTAATAGTTTTGCGTTATCCACGAAAATCATTTTTTGGAAAGGAAGAAAAAAGGATTGATCTGCATTTCAGAACCTGGTTACAATGTATGAAAATTTAGAAACTGGAATCAGACAAAGACTTGAAAATTTGTCTCCACAAAGACTTTAATTTGTATTTTTACAGCAAGAGAGTAATCTGTTCTTCTAGATGGATCTGGACCCTGGACACTGAATAAAAATGGACTACGATATTAAACGGTTGTAACAAAAGGATACCACGAAAGAATCTTAGCACCATCCAGTATGCTACAAGGATGAGGACGTCAGGGTGATACGAGAGCTTTCAAAAGATTGTATCTCAAGTTGCAGAGCAGAACACCACGTTAACAAAATATCATTTGAATTGTGTTATTTCTACAGCGAGGCTATGAGGTTCAATTGATTAACCTTACCATAAAAGACCCTGAAACTACAAAATAACTGGGTACGAAAAGTTTACCGTAAACGATCACTGCATTGTATACATAAAAGAAGGATATAGCTCTCGAGCTGTAATATTTACCGGTGCAACAATAAATCATATGAGATCAAGTTTTCAAAGATGTTAACACTGATAAATGACAGTAATTGAACAACATGACACTAAGTAAAATTGTTCCGTAGTCACAAGTATGGTTTTAAATAAAATTACAACCTGCAAACTTAATTACCATCTGTTTCTTTAAATTTTGTTCATTAAAACTCAAGGCTAAGTTGGGAACTAGCTAAATCCTTTATGAGCCAGGTGGCCCATGGAACCTGAGCTTATCTCTGTTTTCTGAAGTGTTATGTGGATGACAATCTTTGACTCCTCCCTAATCCATCGCCGGTTACCTCCCAGCAGAAGCTGGTACTCATTTACCTACCCCAGAAGGATGGAAAACTGAGTTAGCTTAGGCGGAAAAAAGGTCACAAAAGTATTTCAGGATCAGGGATTGGGATCGAACCGGGGACCTTTTTGGTCAAAAAGCAGAGATCCTACCAACTGCGCCAAACCTTGCCAACCCATAACTTAAGGAGATGTCCTTATTTATAGTTTTTACGGTCATTCACTAGAAACTCAAATTGAGGAATGGTTGACACACCTTCATTACATGCCGCAACGCTGTATTACAAGTTTAAAGTTGAAGTTCTTTAAGAAAAGAAACTTATATCATTTAACTGACTCATGTTGTGTTAATCTTGATTTACCTCGATAGTTGTTAACTCTTTCCACTTTGGCTGCAGGATTGCAATATTGTCCAACATTCTTGAAAACTTGAATCGGTTTTCAGCATTATCAATCATTTCTGGCGATGTTCCTAAAATTCTGGCCTGAAAGTAAAATGAATGTTAATGACCAACTAACGGTGTAAATAATGTCATTGTTAAATATCTTCTCGGTTATGTAATATTATCATTATTTTAATATCATTATTATTATTATTATTATTATTATTCTATTTATTATTATTATTATTATTATTATTATTATTATTATCAAAATGAAGGTTAATGGTGATAGTACTACCCCCAAATTATGTGTTAATTGTTGGGTTGTTTTCTAAGAGATGGTTCAACCAATAATCTTCTGACTGCAACGATGCTTTGGAATTTCACATTACTGCCATTAAAATTCAAAACTTACTCTCCTGTAATTTTAATATTTGCATTTATTTTCCAAAACTTGCACACAAGATAAATCTCGTTTATGTCTCACGTGTTTAATCCGGCATGAAGCAAAAGCGCGCCTACTGGCATGAATTATAGTTGTTGACATAACCAGTTAAAAATCCTATAATGATTAATTGTATTAATTGTTTCGGCATACATGTAAATTAATATACAACTGAATATTTCCATTCAACACTGTAATTCTTAAATCGATTTTTACTGGGATTAGAAGTTCAATTCCTTTTGCAACTGGAAATTTATTCTGCTTGGAAGAGAATTTCTATTTTTCGTTTTTGAATGAAAAAAAAAGAGACGTCTACATGACCGTCTGTTTTGATATTTTCTAGAGCACAGTAAAACGTGTCCCGCCATTAAATGTAACACTACTGAACGTCACTGCCTTAGGTAAAAACGCTCAGATTCTATCTGCGATAGAAACAGCCAGCTAGAAAATAGTCGGCGGCTGTTTTTATTATGAGAAGCAAAACAATGGCACTTTTTAAAACGACATCACAATTAAAGCGGGTAGTGAATGTTGGGATTGAAATGCGGACTTTTAACACAAGCGCAACTGATTGCCATAAAATTGCTTGACGCTTTAAGATTCTTGCAGATAACAATAAATTTTAACTTATTTATGAAAATTCAAAGCCAATATCTGAATTAAAAAAGTCAAAGAAGAGGTGTTTGTCCTAACTCCATCCCACATTACCCTGCACAATTTAATTAGAGAACCAAAGAAAATGCTATTCAAAATAGGTTATAAAGATTTTCAAGTTGGTTATGAGCGAAGCATAACAGTAAAGACCATAATAGTTTTGCCTAAAAATTATCCAAAACGGAGAACAGGAAAATTAATTTTGATAAAAGAAGCGAGATGATTTACCGTATTTATTCGATTTAGCGACCAACCTCGAATTAGCGCCCACCTCCAATAAGCGCCCACCCAAAAAGTGAAAAAAGCTAATTAGCGCCCAGCCTCGAATAAGCGCCCACCCCTCCCCCCAAAAAAAAAATAAAAAGAAAAAAGAAAGAAATTCGACACTCATTGTGAAGTGTACAAGAGATGTGTTGATTATTTCATTTCCTCAGTGGCTCACAATGGATAATACCGTCGGACATCGAGGACACACAATGAGAGTGAAATTGATTATCCTAAGTGAAGTGTGAAAATCGTTAAGCCCTTTTTATTGTTATTTTCACGCAAAATAAAGTTCCTACCTGCTGAAAATCGTGAAAAGTTAATTAGCACCCACCTTGAATAAGCGCTCACCCAAAAAAGCAAAAAATTTAATAAGCGCCAAGGGCGTTTATTGAAATAAACACGGTACTCTAAAAAAAAGTACCTACTGAAATAACCAACCTGTTGCCTGTGCAACGCCATAGCAATGTTGTTGGGAAGCTGTCCACCCATACTGAGTATGATTCCCTCAGGGTTTTCCATTTCATAAATGTCCATTACGGTCTGCAAGATAACAAACGAATTACAATCCATCAGAGTTCGACTGTTACTAGTTTATTAGTTTATTATTAGTTTTGGCATCCTTTGGACGACTATTTACTGTCATAAAGATTTTCAGAAATGAATCTGCATTTCGTTGCAGTGAATTTTGCTCCAAATTGACATCACCTGTAAGTGTTATTGAATTTTTATTCAACTTCCGCAGTTTTCCACTGTTGTAGGTTAAATAAACACGATTTGGTCAGAAAACGCAACAACTTAGGTGCTTGTAATTTCGTCTGCTTTTTTACCACAAAAAATAAGGACTAATACATTTAAATGGTAGAGCTCATTTTTTGGGACGACTAACATCATTCTTGGTTGCCGTTGCCCCATGTACAACAAGAGATTTTCTATAAAATCGAGTCCTGTGCATGGTATTTGAAAAACTACAATTTTCCAAAGGATTGGTAGAAAACAGTTTCCAAAGCCCTAAACCCTAAAATTATGACCCAGCTAAGCTTCAGGCCACAAAGATGATCTGTCAAAAGAAAAAAGATACAAAAATGTTGCAGAACCTACCTCGAACGAGATCTCGTCAAAATACAATCGTTCACACTCGTCATAATCAGTGCTAACTGTCTCAGGATTGTAGTTAACCATAATGGTTTGATATCCAAGCTAAAAAAAAAACAAAAAAGAAATAAACAACTGAAACTATCATATAACTATCATATCTTTACACTATATTCTAACACAATAAAAACGAAAGACTTGTTTTGAGGATTCAGGCTGATTTTGGTTCTTATATATCGGGTGTTGTTTGCAAAATCAGCTTGAAAATGTTCTCTTAAAAGTTCTTAAAATTGTTTAAAAATTAAACACTTCATTGACTACCAACAGATGAAATCAATGTGCAATACAGCTAATGCATGGAACTAACCCCGGCTCGATTAAGAAAGGCATTAATATTGGGAATGGGGCAGCAGTTCTGGTGACAAAAATCTCGAAAATCAGAAAAAAAAATGAAGCATATTTGAAATGCACAATCTTATTCTCCCTCTTTTCATGTAAATATCACTGGTTCCCAACACTACAAGCAAACTGGAATGGTGATTATCAGGTCCGGTTACATCTGCTGTGAAACTTTGTGTGCAATGGTCTCTCACATATATTGATCCATTTAGCACTGTATCCTGGTAGCCGATTTTTTTTTTATAAAAACAATTTTGATTTTTCATGCTAAATGTGTTCTTATGTATAAAGAACTTTTAGAACAAATTTCAACCGAAGTGTTCTTCATCCACTTGTTCTTTTATGCGGGCTTTTACTGCAATTGTCCGTAAAGTGAGTAGAATGTAAGTATGTAAGAATGGAGAAACAGTTGCCAAAATTTGGGAAAGAGGTCTGCTGCGAAGCCCTCAAAATCTTGCCCCTGGTTCTGACACCAACAAATTTCGAAAACCTTTGGTGTCCCACACTAAAGTTTAGGTTTCTTCAGGTAAAAATGTCAATATTTAAGTTTTAGAGTGTAAGATGTGATGGAAAGCTATTGAAATTGTCAATGGGGAGAGACACAACTAACCAAAGCACGAATGTTTAATCTGGACAACTTAGGGAAGATGGAATTCGGTGTTGTCAGAGAAAAGGTGGCTTAAAATAGCGAAACAGAGAGAAACAATTAAAGTTGTGGTCGTAACTTGCAGCTAAAAATCATGGAAGTTGGAAGAAAATTTTCGTTCTAGTGTTAGTTATGTACCATAAAAGGGAAAAAGAGTTGGTTGAGAAGAGAAAGACTATGTGAAGTATAGTAGATGCTACCTTGAAACCACTAAAATGGGCACTCAAGCCACGTTGGTAGTTGGCACTATCCCTTAAATCTACCATAAAATATAATGAGTCTGAATGATAGCAGTCAAGGTACATCAGCTTATCATAGCTAACAAACGGGCTCAGGTTTCCACATCAGATAAATATTATTGAAAAAGTAATACTTGATGATGTGGCCTTGGGGTTCATGCTAGTGGCTTCAAATTAGCTACAACCACGCATACACTTAGGTACAGGTAGTTCTATATTTGATGATTATCATTTAAGTCACATTCTACAAGATTACGCTTTCACTTCCATTTATGAGAAATTGACTGATAGTTTAGGCTAAAGTCTTATAGCTAGCATCTACACAAAATGGGATGCACTGTTTCAGATACGTTAGAAAAGTCTAGTGTAATTAACAATCAGATTACTCAGGCCTCGCCCTTGTCATTCTACGAGACAATAGAAACTGGGAAGGAGTACGGTAGCCAATCAGATTGTAGTATTTGTGATAGATAGCACTAGATTTTTACTAAATACGTATACGATTCAAATACCTTTCTCAGTTCCCTGATACAACCAACAGCACACCAGTCGAACTCCACACTGCTGCCAATCCTGTAAACTCCAGATCCAAGCACCATAATGGCTCCACCTGGGAAATCCAGATCATTCTCTGATCCATTGTACGTTAGGTACAGGTAGTTAGTGTATGCAGGGTACTCGGCTGCAACAGTGTCAATCTGCTTTACAATTGGCCGGATGTCCATGGCGATTCTTAAATTCCTCACGGCTAACTCAGTACTGTCAAAGATGGAAAAGTTTCAATCTATGGGAAGCAGAGTTAGCTTTGGCATAAAAAAGGTCACATAACTATAAAAATCTCGACAGAGCCAGAGCTCGAACCTAGGACCTTGTAGCTAGAAAGCAGAGATCTTACCAACTGAGCCAAACACTCTGTCAAGGACTTATGAAAGGGCTAGTTTTAAAGTGATTGCATGAGCATGTAAATGTACCTCACTCAAAAACAATCACCGAAAGTAAATTAATCACTCACCTATGAATGCACTTAGATATATATTTATCTGAAAAGCCAAGTTGTTTTGCTCCAAGAAGATGCTCCCGAGAAATCTCTGGTGCCTACAAACAAACAAAATAGTGAAGAAATTATTATTCTTTATTTTTATATTTAGAACCCATTTAGCTTATTTGTTCGTATAAGGTTCTTCTATTTGTAAAGCTTTTGCTATGGAAGGAAGGGTTGTTTAAAACTTCTTTACCCTGGGTTAAGTCAAATCTCAAACTAGAAAAACACATGATGCCAATAAAATACTGTTCAAATTTTCAAATAGAAAATTTCATTTCCCAAAACATAATTCAAACCTGTTTAAATAAAGTGTTGATACTATTACTTACTTGAAGCCACTGAAATGGGCACTAAGGTGGTAGATGGTAATAGCCGCTACCAATGGGGCCTTACTGCTTACTTCATTGGCTTTTAATTCATACTAGTACACATTTGCTATATATTGTTTAAGCCACATCCCTCATGCATTGCGCTTTTACTACTGCAATTTTAAAAATGGTTGCAAATTGGAATGATTAAAAGCTTAGCTATTGTAGTTATTCACTTTTAAGCCGCACCATTTTTTCACAAACTTTCAGAATATGGAGATTAACAGCGTTCCGCATTGGGGATTGCGGCTTAAAACTGAGTTTTCCTGAAACAAATTATATACATTAATCAGCTTTTGAACACCAGGGCCTTTTTATACGGCCTTTTTTAAACATTATTTCCTACCTACCTTTTCTTTACAATAGTTACAGAAACAGACAACAGAATATACTTTGTATGTACTTTTATTACAAATAATTTAACCCTTCGGCTCCTGAAAGGGCCTAAACCGCTCGGGACGCAATGTTCTGTTTTTCCTAAAAGGAAATCAGGGATCACGGGATCAAACGTGAAGCAATTTGTTTAAACCTTAGGAATCCATTGCTTTTGAGGATGTGTATTTACTGCAATACTAGCATTACGCGTGACTGCTACAAGTAACATATGAGTAAAGGAACACTGCAAAACTCTGATTTTCATCTTATTAACCCTTCGATTACTAAATGTTTTGGGACCCGATTCCCTGTTGTTCCTGGAGCAAAATGGCAGCGCAATGTTTATCTTTGACTCAAAATCAAAACATGTATGCGCAGTAGAATTAGGGCGTACTTGAAGCAATAAGAAACACACACATAAATAGGTTAATTGGAATATGTGCAATTATTGCAAGGCCCACAAGACGAGATGACGATCAAAATTTGCTATTCACTAAGATGTAAACAAATCGATATGCTAACGGAAGATCGATTCATATTGATTTCCAAAATAATACCTGATCGCCTCTAAATTACTAATTGGTTGATTTTGTTGACATGTTAAGCTAAAAAACTTGTTCTGGTTAAAGAATTTATTTATCTTCCAAACTTAATTCAAAGCTTTCTTTGATTGGTTTTGTTGTCATCTAGACAGGCAGCATATTTGTTGTTGAGCGAAGCGCGACAGTACACTATTCTTACCATTGTATTATTGGTGACAAGTATAAGGATTTCAAAATCATGATTTTGGAATGCATTTTGTTTGCATTTTGGTTGAGTATATACACCATCTTTGTTCAAGTATTTGTCGGCGAGCAGGTATTTTTACGGAATGAATCGAGTGCCGAAAGATTGGTAACATGTCTTAGCAATTTTAGCATTAAATATCAGAATTTTACGTTCCAACGTGCAGTGCTTTTGTTTGTTCCTTCCGGCCTCTGCTCTCTTGCCCCTGCAGTCTAGCTGGGATCACCCCAATCCCCAGACAAATTGGCCAGTGTGTACCCCTAACAGTCAACAGATTGTTTCTGCCTCTGAGATACAAACCTTATTTTATTTTTATAACCACATTAATCGAGGAAAAATTTCTGGAGTAGCTTCATCGACACCAAACGGTAAGTTATTCAATTCATTTTTTTGCACTTTAACCTCAGCAAAATTTGTTGGCTTGCGGAATGGATATTGACATTTAACCATAAAATAAAAAAGGTTCATGCTTGAAAAATGAACAAAGACAGAGGGGAAATAATCGTAAGAACCATTGCAAACAATCAACCAATAAATGATCCAAATCATACTGCATTTACCTTACCTAGGGGCACAACTAGTTTAAAAGCACTAATATTGTGCTTCATTACATGAACTACATAAACACTATGCTTAACTGATGAGAATCCTTTAGGTTGAAAGATCTATAGAAACTCTTTCGAATTTCTGTTTTCACTATATATCCAATGCTATTGTAAAACCTTCCTTGCCCAAAAACTGTTCATCTAATCTAATGAGATAAATCATTCAATCCTGTGTTATTTATTCCCTCATTTGTACAGATGTGCAGGTGGTGCAAAGATTAAGATTACAAAACTTGCAAAATATACATCTTCAGTAAAAAATTGTTTCGGCAAAAATCATTGTCAAGTTCACTAATTTTTAGAAAACTAGATATGGAAAGCTTAAAAGAATGGCATGATAGCTGACAAGTGTATATAGATAATACTACCTTGTACGTTAACGGTGCAGGGTGTGCATCTATCTTGGCGGGCTTTGATGTGGAAGGTGCAACACACAGAATAAGTGATAAAATAGTTAGTATGCATTTCTATGATGTTCTAAACCTACATGTCTGAATTCATAATATAAAGCATAAGAAACTTAAAAAAACATGAACAGTTTTCAAAACAGAATTCCAAAAAAGTTGAAACTGGAACAACGCGTATATTGATATATCAAGACTGAAGTTGAAATATGTTGTTCTTACAAGTGTAAACTAAAAACATATTGTAAATCTTAACTAGTTCAAAACCATTGTCTATATTCAACACTCATTTTTTATGGTGGCTAAAGTAGCGTGCTTAAACCACTCGAAATACGACACTCACTTCAGGTCAGTTCAGTTTATTAAAGAATAAAGTAATTTTACAAAGTCAAAGAATGTGGTAGACTTGTCATCTGCAAATAGCAATGAGTGCTAATCTAAGG
>ERZ1740055.475-NODE-475-length-11084-cov-8.345090_pt1 | contig 11084 bp, 6 predicted proteins | sample MGYA00581747_ERZ1740055 | MGnify/ENA primary metagenome ERZ1740055 (study PRJEB43018, sample SAMN04849739) | marine metagenome | isolation source: floating plastic debris | place: Pacific Ocean | collected 2008-08-28 | study: EMG produced TPA metagenomics assembly...
AAAATATTCTCTCACTATACTTGACTCTAATAAAAATTGACTCTCTCTCTCTCTCTCTCTCTCTCTCTCTCTCTCTCTCTCTCTATATAAATATAATATATAATTATACATATATATATATAATGTTTCAAAATTCAAAAAAAGTGGGTTTAATGTAACAAAAGCTCCTGAAGATGATTTTTAGTTGAAAACGTTTGAGTTTTTAAGCCATTTATTATATTTTAGCCTTTTATTATTCTATAAAAGCGTTTAAAAAGTCAATGGTATTCTGTGGCAACAAAACCGTTTTTAGAGTCAATATTGTCCAATTATGAGGCGATCTCTTCATCACTGCTCTCATCTGACTGTTCAAACAGCACTTCTTTAGTACAGTCATCAAATTGTCCATTTACCAGCGCTTTGTAATGGTGGAGAACCAGCTCCTTAAACCTTCCCATGGCTTGAAAGTTTTCTTTAGACGCTTCCATGCTGACTGTTACTTTTACTGAAATTTCTAATCCACCTTGTACTAGTGGTGATCGTTGATGGTACGTATCTTTCACAAAGACATCGGCGCCTCTTGACATCAAACATTTTGTGAAACGGCTAATTTCACGTGGAAAAGGACCTACAGTGACATTTGCAAGTCCCCCAGGAAGTAGTTTTGTGGCAGCTATAACATATCGATCGTGTGGATTGTTCCTTTCATAAATGCTTTTTTCTTGAACATAAAGTCTCTGATTCCTTATTGACACAAACTTCAAAAGCCAAACTACATAACATCGAATAAAGATCATGCAGGCTAGGATTGTGTCATCGGGAATGAAAAGGTTTATTACTAAGAGCTCAAGGAAATGGAAACCTTTTTTTTGGAGAAGATTAACAAGATAGTAACAAAGTAGTTCGTATCATTCTTTATTTAACGTACAGTTTTGAAGAAAAAAGACACAATTTTTTAAAAATCGTTTTAGAGAATGATAGACAAAAGTATTATTTAACACTTATTTTCCTCATAAACAATATATAACACTTATTAACCGATAGTGAGGTCTTTACAAGGAAATCTCAGACTTAGGGCTTGAAGTACGGACCGAGCGTAGCGAGGTTCGTATAACAAGGCCGAGGTCTGAGATTTCCCTGTAAAGACCTCACAATCACTATTATATAATGATTGTTTATGAAGAAAATATTCAAGTTGTTGTCATTGTTGTTGTCATAGTGGTTAGCCTTTAACATGCTTTAATTATGCACATAAACAAATGTACATCAAAATAGTGTGTATAGAAGTGTGTGTTGGATGAAAACGTAATATTTAGGTTTAATGCTAGAAGTCTGCACACTATTTATTTTTAAATCCCAGAGACATAGTTATTTAGAAGTCTTTATCTATGACACATAACAGGTCGGTGGATTCAAGTGAAGCGCTCGCATTTCCAGGCGTCCATGGATTTGTATCTGCTAAAGATGTACCTGGAAACCTAACGGTTGGAACTACCGCCGTTCATGATGAGGAAGTCTTTGCTCTAAACGAGGTAATAGATTGACTGAGCTGAAAAGCATGTTTCTCAATTAAAGACAGGAGAAATGGTTTGCTCAGGTTGTTGGTTACGTCATTAGCTGAATTCTACTGGCTTCATCGCATATGGCTCTTGTTTCCGCTTTCTGTATTTCTTGGCTTTGCAAAGTGCTCCTGTATGAAAAACTATCATGGAGTAGCAAGCTCTTTTACACAGAACGGTTTCTTGTAGCGGCGTTGTTCGCTTGGTTACAGGATTTCTGTCTTCTAGCCACGAGGCCCTGGGTTTGATTCCCTGTCTTGCAGAGGTTTGAATCATGTGACCTTTTCTACCAAAGCCCACTCAGCTTTCCATGCATCCTTCAGAGGACGCTAAATGAGTACCTCCTTCTCTTGGGTTCTAAATTGCGATTGAATAGTGTCCAGTCCGCGGGGAGTCAAAAATCCCATAAGCTTAAATTAACAATACGGAAACAGGAGATTTATAAGTAAACTCGCCATTGAGCCACAAGCAGAGAAAAATGTTTAGCATTTTTGGCCTTATAGCTGGAAGATCTTGGCAAATGCGTTAACCGCTGTTACAAACTTGCCAATTGATCAAGGAGAGGCTAAACATGTGCCAAAAGAAAATACCAACTCGGTGTCACGAAATGGTTCAGTATAGCCTGAGTCTTGACCCTACTTGAATCGCACTTTTTTTGGGTCTGTTATCACCCTTTCCGTCAGCCTACTACAGAGTAGATATTATTTTTCATTCAAAATAAACTTTATAGATAATGAAGCTCTAATAAAGATTTAAACAAAACAACCTGATTGTCAATCGACTGCCATGAATACATTGAAATTTCAAGTTTATAGTTAAAAATAACTTATCTCATTTTTGAACTGATCACTTTACAGAAAACTTGTTTTATATCATTGTATAGGAATATAAAACACCTAAAGCCGCACTCAAGCTACCATTGCTTGCTCCCGGTTAAAGCAAACTTACTTTCAAATAATATCGTGGTAATCATAATAACCTAAATCCTTTACGAGCCAAGTGGCCCATGGAGCCGGCGCTTATCTCCGGTTTCTGTAGTGTTAAGTGAATGAGAGTTTATGACTCCCCCTGGATGGGACACTAATTCATCATAGGTTAGCTCCAGCAGACGGTGGTACTCATGTGCCTATACCCAGAAAGGATGGGAAGCTGAGTTAGCTCAATCATAATTACGGACCCATTTTTTTTTTCATCACTTTTAATTTTCAGAATAATCATTTTTGTAATTCTAATAGAACTAGATCCAGTTTTCTAAAAAAAGCAAAATAGCAAGCTGCGATTTGCTTTTAGTTTAATGTACGTGCATCGTAGCTTGCAAGAGTCTTTAGCGTTAAAGAGCAAGCAGAGAACTTCTTGGATTCGTTTATTTTGGGAGAGAACTTGTGTGAAACCTTCTTTGCCAAAATGACGTACCTTCTACACTTACTATTTTTACGTTATATTTATCATAGGTAACGTGTGTTGGCCAGTTAATTGGAGCAGTTGTAGCTGACACCCAGATGCAGGCCCAGAGAGCTGCTAAAGCAGTGAAAGTCACCTATGAGACGCTGCCGAAGATTATCACCATTGAGGTTAATGGAAGATAACCACTATTTGTTTTGTACCCAGCAGTGTTATTTCACCATAAATCACACTGTTTTGAGTCTGTTTTAAACTTTAATTTTTGAAAGGGAAGAAGCATTAGACGGATGTGGTAAAATATTTATACTGAAGTCTGTTTTGTTTCTTACTAAAGCAAGCGATAGCCAACAAGTCGTTTTATGGGAACCAAATAGCTATCAAGAATGGTGATCTGCAAACTGGGTTTAACGCGTCGGACCACATTATTGAAGGGGAAATGAGAGTTGGAGGGCAGGTAGGGTGTTCTGATTATATTCACAAGCTTAGAACTTTGTGTATATTTATGTAAATATGTAACATCACTTTTCTTCATATGTGTGCCTTATACAATTCTATTTCGTCACTTTCTGTAAATGAGTGCAGAGGAAACAAATTCCCAATTCTAACGCAATACGAAGCAAGGATTTAAATCACAAAACCCGAAACTCAAGTGATATGAAAATGCTGAAAGTAACGTGCTATACATGATTGGTTAGAACCGCTGTCCTGGGTTGACATAAGGCAACAATAAAGAAATTAATGAGCTAGGTAACCTAGCTATATTTTGTTTATATTGTAAATGAGTATATGAATAGACACTATTCGTATTCCCTGACGGCCCTGGGACGAGTAGGCTCTTCTACGTGAATGCGGAGCTAATGCGAGGAAAGTTGCCGCGAAGTTACAAGAAATTTATGGAAAGTTATGACCAAATTGGCATAAAAGGGAATACATTTTAAAACTGAAAGATTTTAGAACTTAGAAACTATCTCCAGGTCCGAGAAATATCAATCTCTAACCAAAATAGGGAGAATTAATAGAACTGACTAAGTTAAAATTTGGGAAAATTTAGTTGATAAGAACTGGCATAAGTTAAGACTAACCTCAGTTTCTGGTTGATATAGTTTTACTTGATATGTTTCTGTTTGTGTGATGATATTTCAGCCCAAGTTATTCATGAAACTGCAAAAACTTGAAAAACCCAAATAAAATGAGAAGACATGCTGTCGCATGGTAAAATTTGACTGAACAAGTTTCTCGTTGCTCATCCATAAAAATAATTTTTATAACATACTGCTGGTTGTTTAATTTTAAGAAGGCCCGTTCCATCGTGGTATCTTTTGATATATGATATGTTAAATCATTTCTGATCTTCTTTAAGACCCATATTTATCATTTCCACTGTCCGAGATTTTTTTCCTGATTGTCAACTTCCCTTCTTATTTTTTATTATGTTTCCAATGACTTTGTGTATTCACGAAATCGAGAATTTTTCTAAGGTTTCATTGCCTAGTAGTTTGCTCACCACATCTTCAATCGTCTCGCCTCTGGATCCTGTTCTTGTTTCACTTCCTTTCGCTGTAGATGTTCAGAAAAATAATATGATACTAGGAAGAGGGTGCCTTTGTTTGTCCTAAATCTTCTTCAAAGTGCTTAGATCATAAACGACTATGCTTTGTTACTTTGTAACATTTTCCAGCTGCCATGATACGATCCACTTTTGACGTCTTCCCTGCTTATTCATTCCAGGAGTGAAGTTATTTCTTTGTCAGTGGAGGGAAAACAGCACAATCTCGGGGTATTTGTCTGGTTTTCTTTCTTTTTTTGCTGTGCTACTAATACAGTAGTAGGCACAAAAATGATGTTTCCCCATATTCGAGAAAAATGAAAGAAGTTTGCATTGACCTACTCGCATTAGCATTCGTGCTACGGAGTCTATTGTCTGAGAAGGGTCTTGGAATACGAATGTTGTCTTTTATAATAAGTTAAATACCATTATAGAACAGTTAAAATAGACATTAAAATCAAATTGATTCCCCAGGAGCATTTCTACCTTGAAACTCAAGTCACAATTGCCGTCCCGAAGCTAGAGGATGGCGAAATGGAACTGTTTGTGTCAACCCAAAACCCCTCAGATACTCAGGTAATGTTGTGCAAACTTTTAAAGACCTTATAATTGACATTTTTGGCAGGTCTTTGCTCTAACATCTTCATTTTTTTGAGTTACAAATTTCAAAGTTGACAGTGTATATAACAACTTAATGCTAATTTTAACAGAATAATGAGGCAGGAGATCTCTGTGAACTTGTAGAGTAAGGATTTGATTATGGGTCGTAATATTGGCAGACAAAAGTCTCTTTCTTCCAAAAAAAATTTTTTACCACAACATCGGGAAGTACGGAGTGTAAGAAATTCGGGATTTTGCTGAAAGTGAGGAAATATCATTTTCAGCAAATAGGTATATAAAAGATATCAACTTATAGCACTTTGATAAAAGAATATATATGTAATATCTTGTTAACTGTCTTACATACTGAAATGTCATTGGTGAAGAGCTTCTCATTTCTTACGTTATTTCATACGGAATCCATTTTGTATGATTTTTTTTACAGAAAGTGGTTGCTCTGGCACTTGGAGTGCCAAACAACAGGATCCTAGTTCGAACAAAACGAATGGGTTAGTACTTTATTGCTCAAAACGCATTACAGTTTCAAGGGACTTACCTTGTAGAACACCTTCCCTTCCTACTAGAACGATAACTATAATTACAACTACTACTAGTTGTACTACTACTACTACTACTTGTTTATTGTCTATTGTCTATTATTACTACTACTATTACTACTACTATTACTACTACTAATAGTAGTAGTATTACAACTACTATTACTACTATAAATAATAGAGCATTATTAGTAGTACTACTACTTCTACTCTTAGTACTATAACTACTATTACTAAATAAATATTACTACTATTACTACTGCTACTGCTGTTGTTCCTACTACTACTACTACTACTATTACTACTACTACTACTACTATTACTACTATTACTACTACTACTACTACTACTACTGCTATTACTTCTACTACTACTACTATTACTACTATACTGCTGCTTCTACTATTACTACTACTATTTCTACTACTACTACTACTATTAGTACTAGTACCACTAATACTGATATTATTTTGTTATAATTAACAATTAGAATACGAGCTCGAAATTTCTATCGATTGGCGATAGAAATTGAGAGCGAGTATTCTAATTGTTTTAGTAGAAATTTCTGAAGAAGAAACGAAAGAACAACAGTTTTTTCGACAAACAATTATTGAATTTATTCAAGCAACCATGCTAATGATACACCAGCGACTATTCGTCGAGTGAAACTGTCAAACTGATACTTCAAAATTCTTTTTTTCTTACCTTTGAGAAATTTTTTGGACTATATTTTCTTGCTATTTTAGTTTTCTTTGGAATTTCTTTTTGAGTAAGAGCGTTTAGATCCTCTTCCGAAACATCTTCTGAAAAGCGAGAAAGGGCCGCCATATTGAATTAATGTTTTCATCAGGCAGACGCTATCTATCACTTTACAGATAGTGAGTACGGTAACCACTCAGACTGCAGTATTTGCGATAGATAGTGAGTAGATTTTCACTAATTATTATTATTATTACACCATTGATGCACATCTTTGATTATTACAAATTATTTTGACTGTTATTCCAGGGGGTGGCTTTGGTGGAAAGGAAACTCGTAACATCTGGCTTTCTGCTGCAGCAGCTGTTGCTGCAAACAAGTAAGAACAAAACTTTCCAGTTTGCAGCCAGGGTCTAGAAACTATTGATATACTTTTAGTGCATTAGCTTTTTGCCTTCATTGCCTAGTATGCCTGATTCCATACAGGTCTTTGATGTTCTAGGTGTTGCATTCCTGTGCACAATACCTTCAGTTATTTTTTTATGATATCCATACGTTTCGGCGTCTTTTGTTTTGGTTTAATTTCCATTGTGTATCAGAACGGATTAAGACCTTGACACTTTGCTGATCTTTGAAACCTTGTCATCACTTATTTTTGTTTTTGATGCTGTAGGTTTAGCCGTCCAGTGCGCATCATGCTGGATCGAGACGAGGATATGATTACTACCGGTACTCGACATCCATTTTTGGCCAAATACAAAGTTAGTTAATGGAATATTCAACGAGATAACCGATGTACAATCTATAATTTTACAGCCTTCTTTAATTTTTTAAAACTTCAATTTTTACTTTTAATGTTAAATATTATTTTTGTTTGTATTCGCCATGTTCTGTGGATTGATTAGATGGACAGAGGCGCTATATTGCCAAGGGAAAAAAAGGATGTTTTGATGCTCTGATGTCTTCTCATTATAATTGTTGTGTTCCCCGGTGCTTAAACCACTTCCGAAATGCTGCCTATTTACATTTTGAACTGATTTTATGTCTACTTCTGCCTTTTCACCGCTTTCTGCCATAATGTTTATGAACCAGCTGTCTATCCAATCAATCCATAGATGCTTTGCGGTCCCAACTCGATCCCATTTCTCTCCTTCTTTAGATCATGGCGAATTACTAGTTATAATGTGATAGCGTCGCATCATTATCTCTTGACCACACATACATGTTCATCTATGCTGTCAGTTTAAGCAATTTCGAAAACGAATAACCCTGAAAAAAAAAATAAGGGCTTGAATGAGTTCGTAGACGTTTCGTTGCAAACTGAAATTGCCATTAACAGCCGTTGTTTGATTTAAGAAATAAAATACGATCTCCGTGCCTTTATAGCCTTCTGAAAACGGAGGCAAACGTCTCAGAGAATTCGAGAGCAGATTAGTGAAAACTTGGAAGTCGAGGGTTCTCACCTGCTCGAGAATTCTCGCAACCTTTGCTGCGGTTTTTACGAGGCTTTGAAGGCATGGAGAACGATTTTATTTTTTTTGTTAATTAAATTATTATTCTGAAGCGTATATGTATAGCTATATTTCTTTCATGAAATTGTACTGTAAATTCTCACAACTTCGTGACAGCCAACGATATTGCTCACGTCATTTCTGTGCTTTATAACGCTGTGGAAACAGACTTACGTACCTATCCAAATTATTTTATAAATCCCTTTGGTAAGAGTGCAGCACTGGAATCGCAGTATTCATGGTTTCGAATCCCAGTGGAACATGAATTGTTTTTCAAGCTTCTCAGTTAGGATTGATAACTTCATTGCTGCTGTTGAGAGGGGAAAGTGAATGTTGCTTGTATCTTCTCAATTATGGCATAAATGCCTTCATGTAATCAAAAGGGATCTGTCACTGGAATCAGAGAATTTATCTTTTGTTCTTCGTCGTCCGCGAAGTTGACGAACGACATTACTCACAGTTATAGTTTCTAACATGACATAGCTTGACTTTCAAAAAAAAAATGTCGAAAACTGCAATTCCCAAGTCTACCAAATGTGGCTTTTGGTCTCGGCTTAATTTCGTTCTCTGCCTCTACAGCGCCTACAATTTTAAACATGCTTTTCATGCCTACAATTTGAATCAACTTGATTATTTTATGTCTACTTGATAGAATCAACTTGATTATTTTTATGTTATGCCTACAATTTTAAACACGCTTTTCATGCCTTGGCTAAGAGCCTTCTTTGATTTACAGGTTGGTTTTTCCAAGGATGGGAAGATTCAAGCTCTTGATATTGACTTGTATGCAAATGCTGGAAACACAGTAGACTTGTCTTTTGCCGTAAGTGTTGATTCTTGTTGTAGGCGTTTAAAAGTGTTATGAAGATTTTATTTGGAGATTAGTTACGTAGTTCTTTACTTACATCTTGATTGTAGTTTGCATTTGTAGATTTGCTTGTTTCTTATAACTCTCATTCCATCGGTTCACAACAAATTTGACCGCACTGCAAACCCAGGCGAAGCTAATTACAAGAAGGAATGAAAAAGAACTTTGTTTTAACTGCATTTTGCCTTATGATAGAACCGTGACATTTGTTGCTGTTTTAATTTAGCGGGGTTTTACTAAATGCTACCAGTACCACAAAACAATGTATTTGTAGTATTTTTATAAGCTTTTGGTATGCTGTTTCACTTTTTGTGCACCAAAATGGCCTTTTTATCACAAACGTTTCGCAAAAGCGGACACATTATTATAGTGGCCTCTTGTCATTGTAGTTTTACAGTTCCAATAGAAAGTCTTCTATACTAGCTATTTTTAGGCTTGTGCTATATGGCGAGAACATTAAAATGAAATATCTGAAACCAGATTTCAGAGAATCAATTTGATCATTTTTATGTTTTGCAATATCAGGTAAATATTTCTTTTCTCTGTGACATACTGTATTTGTTTTGGAACATACATTTTCTAAAACTATGTCTTCTGAGACTCGGGCAGAAGCTACATCTTCGTAGAAGTGATTCACTCTATCTATCGAGAGATAACTCTAACCATCAAATATAAAGGTTTTTCCATGTACTTCAATCCATATCACGGGAAAGTAAAATTTTCCTCTATGTATGTAAGGTGAAAGTAAAGCAAATGGTAAATCAGTAGACGTTAAGATAAGCCTCCATCAAGTTTACACAATTGGGTGGAGCTGTTGAGGGTAGGGTTATATTTGAATATATGAATGGAATTGATTCGAAATTGATTTTGGTTGGAGTTTAAGCTTGTTAGGAGTTATTGAGCTTTAAAACAGGCCCAGAGGCACATCACAAAAGTCAGAAACCAACTTATTTATTAATTATGTTCAAAGGAATCGTGTATGGATAGTAATCATGCCGTACATTCGAAGAAATTGGTCCTTGCTCCTAATCTTTTTGCAAAGTGTACATATAGAACTAGACAACTCCTACCAATCTTTTAGATTGAGACTGTACATCATGCTTCGTCTGGGCAATAGAGCACCATAGAGAGACTGCTTGAAAACTTGGATGGGCCAGAGATAACTTAGGAGACGAGGATAACCCTACCATACATACATGTACACAAGCCCTACGGTTTTAATATCCGCCTCGTTGAACACTACGAAACATCAATGTAAAGTAATTATTTGTTATTAATCACCTGCAGGTTGTGGAACGAGCTGTTTTTCACGTCGACAATGCTTATCGGATTCCCAATTTACACGTAAGAGGTCACGTGTGCAAGACCAATATTTCATCCAACACCGCATTTCGTGGGTTCGGCGGACCACAGGTTAGGACATTTATATAGGTCACTAAATAAAGTCAAAATTTTCATTGGAATCTATTTGGGTTTCCTTGCCTGAAATATAAGTTGAAAAAATTTAGGTGGACGTCGGAGTTCCTAATGGTCTTAGAAAACCCGGGAAGTTCTTGAATAGGAAAATTTGAAATCCAAATCGCCATGATGAAGGCCATTGAAGATGGTCGGAATATAGGTATAATCGAGTTAATGGTTTATCTCTTAATAGGTTCTTAATTCCAATTATTCGTCATGTTGCAGGGTATGATGATGTGCGAGAGCTTGATCACTGATGTGGCAGTTACGTGTGGAATTTCACAGCGGATGGTAAAAATAAATTTGTGTTTGTGATGTATACATATCTTATTATCTCATATCATGCTTTAATTTTTTCATTTGTTTTCATTTTTACTTTTTGAAAGCGATGATGACTTTAGGGAAGATGTTGTAATCGATGTTACCGTCCACCAATGCAGGCGTTGTTTTGTTGACTTACTAAATAGAAAAGAGACAATGGGTTTGAATTAGTGGTAAATGGATCGAGTCGTACTCTAGGCTTCTCTGATATGATTTAGAACCACGGTTAAAAATAAAAAGCCTCGAATTATGATAGAAGCAGACGAAAAGGAAGCGCATAAAGATGGGGGAAATTGGAAAAAAATAAAAATTTCAATAAAAAAGATAAGCTGTTATATGAAAGATGTAAGTGAATACGAAAAAAAACATTATTTCTACTCGGATTTTTAAACCAGGTATAAAGTTAATTTTTCCGAGCCTAACACACACGGCACAATGAAAGCCCAAGTGGTAAGAGGCAAACCAGTTAGCTATTTACGAAGTGTGGTGGATTTGACTCAAGGATCACCCAAGACAAATCCAGACAGTGGTCAGAGTGGAATTTGAACCCCAACTGGTAGGAGGCAAACCAGTTGGCTATTTACA
>ERZ1740055.476-NODE-476-length-11071-cov-10.333515_pt1 | contig 11071 bp, 7 predicted proteins | sample MGYA00581747_ERZ1740055 | MGnify/ENA primary metagenome ERZ1740055 (study PRJEB43018, sample SAMN04849739) | marine metagenome | isolation source: floating plastic debris | place: Pacific Ocean | collected 2008-08-28 | study: EMG produced TPA metagenomics assembly...
TGTAGTGTATCATGGGATTGTCATATTCCATATATAGGCATAGCCTTGAGTAAAACCCAAAGTAGCTGTAATTGTATTTCAGTCGTGTAAAGAACCCAGAGTGTTCAAGTTGTATAAAACGTATTTCTGTTTAATAAAGTGTTAAAATTATTGAACGACTCAAAACGTTTAAAGGTAGTTTCCTAACTTAGTTTATTCAAAAAATATCACAAAAAACCCTCAGTTAAAAACTCCTAAATGCAAACCTACAAGTCAATGGTTCCACTAACCGAAGGATTGGATTAACAGACCAACTGACTTTATGACTGATTCAGCTAAAACATTTCATCGGTACAAGGATGTTCTGATTGGCTCACAAGGGGGTAGTTTTTCTTAATTATGATGGTGTTATTCTGTTGTATAAACATTTTTCTAGAAATTGTCGCAATTTTATACTCACTTGCAAACTTCATTTTTCAAAATATTTCTATAAAATAATAATCCGTTAGTTGCTAAATGTGCTGATTAATTTTTGGTCAACTTGAGTCCTTGGTTGCTTATAAAAATACAAGTGTGCCATTATTTAAAACTATCACACTATGATTTGATATCCTATCGACACGCTAGCAAGTTTCTACTCTATCTGGTAGGTTACTAGCATTGTCATTCTGTTGCTCAGTGGTGAGTGCAGATATAAAATAGGGCAGTCAGTTTCCTGATAATTGATACTTTTAACATACCACCATAATTTAGCGGTCAGACTACCCTGAACAGGTAATAATATAATCATGTTCTACAAGGGAGGTCTCTTATTTCTAAGAGATCTAAGGTAACTGAAATCTGTCGGTTTAACCAAAACTGTATCTAAGATATAGTTGAATAATTTTTCTGAAGGTTTCTCAATAAATAGTTTTTTGATTCTGTTTGCGACAAACTCGGGAATCCTTGGTTTTGTTGGAGTACTATGCAAAGCTAGTTTATAGTTCTCAAGTGAGTGAAGAAGAAATTTTATATGAACGTATTTTTTGGTTATCGACTGCCAGTCGCACAGCAATTCAGCCTCATGCCTGTTTAAATGGTGGTAAACAACCGACAGCTCTTCTTTGCCATGGTCATTACTCAAAATGAACTTTTTTGCTTCTTTGGAGTGAGCATTAAGTATATCAAAGCCGTTTCTGAGTTTTTCATAGATGATTTGCAAGGCTTTTTGTATGTCAATTTCACGATTACTTTTCTTATCGCACATGTCAATTTTTTCCTGACTGCAAGAGTCTAGACGACCTCTAGGGGCGCATACCAACGATTCGTTTAACATTTCCATAAAAACGTTTTCTAGTTCAAGTCTATAGCTCTCAAAATCTTTAAGAATTTGGCTACGAAGTTGAAAAAAACGAACATGATGGAACTCGAACGTAGAAGAAAACGATCTAAGAACAGGTTTGGAACAGTTGGGTGCAAAAACTTTTTCTTTTTCTTTTTCAGGAAGGTACTTTTCCATTTTTCTCTTCATTTCATTATCATGCAAAATTGAATGTAATTTGTCTGATGATTTTAAATATTCAGTTTCCCCCTTTCTATAGTTTTTGCATTCTTCAACGCCACAATCGGTTCTCAGGCTCCAAAGCTCATCTTTACTTAAATCTAAACCAAATGGTTTTGGAAAAGTGTTGAGTAAGTAATAAAATATAAGGTTGTATTCTGTCTCCATTGTTGGGTAGCGCATTACTCCCCCATGTGATTCAATGACACTTACAACCTTGCACCAAGGATTATCCCAGTTACAAGAAGTCCCGCCATGAAACTTGGCTAAATACAGAGGCGTGAGGCCTCCCTTGTTAGTGCAGTTAGGATTTATTCCTACAACGTTTCCGCTATAAAGCATGGTTTGTATAAACCTCCACATACCACGAGATGCAGCGAGGTGATAAAGCGTAATATCCACCCTATTTTCATTGCAACCTATATTCTTTTTATACCTCAATGCCATGTGATCCAAAAGCGTCGATGCTGCTAAAGATGCAAATTCTACCTCAAGTGATATAAGTACATTGTGTGTTTTAGTGTTAACTAAATTTAACGGTTTGTATTTCACGGCATAGTCGACTGATAGTTGTAGCGCATTTTCGCCAGTCGCCGTTAACTTTATAGAGTCGGCTCCAAGTGACAGTAGTTTTTTGATAGCCGCAACATTTGCCCCTTGAGCAGCCCTATGTAAAAGGTTGTATCCATCCTCATCAACACATTCATTGATTATCTTAATCCATCGAAGTTGTTTCTTTATTGCATTGACTGCCGGGCCATCTCCTATTTCCACAATCGTCGTTTCATCCTTTTCTTTCTTTTCTTCATATTCATAATAGAAATGATCAAATATAGCGTTCTTTGAGAGAATGTATTCTTCCCATTCCTTTCCTGGATAAAATACGGAAAGATAGTTGAGATAGTGGAGTTTGTGGTAGGCCGTTAGATGAAGAGGAGATAATTCAAATCGCTTGCCACATTCAACATTTATGTCCGCTTTAAAATGAACTAGCACCTTTGAGAGATGGCGGCCTCCTATATGTAAATATATCATTAAAGGCCTTTCTTTTACTTCAACTTTTGGGCAATTAAAATAAAATTCGTATTCTAACAGCATTGCAGCACTATACGGGGTTCTGAATTCAAAAGGAGCTTTCAAAACACTGCAGTTTCTGTTTAACAATTTCATCATAAACAACGAAAATAATTTTGAAATGGCTGGAGGTAAAATAGGCACTTCAGTAAAGAAATGTTTGCGAAGATGATAATCAAAGGATAATGATAGACTTACGTCAAAAGCAATTTGGAGCGGAGTAACCGAGATAACTTCTATGTTGTTACTGTTAGTGTTTTCTGATTGCTCAGTAAGAAGTAAAGAAGCCTTGTCCAGGCCTTTTAAGCCAGCAAAATCAAAAATATCCAGGCCTGCTTTATTTTTGTGTTGTAATATCTCAAAGCCACGCCATTCTAACTTAAGCACCAAAAAAATGAGAGTCTTATACCAAGGAAAGGATTCCAGGACTTCATTTCTCATAATTCCTTGTGGTAAGTCCCATTTTAAAGACTGCCACGGTTTTTGAACATATGGATCCAAAAAATAGAGTTCCGGACAAAAATTAACGTCTTTCAAAACGTAAAAAAACACACTCATCCCTTCATTGTCGGTCAATGTGGGATCACTCCCCAACCATAAGAGCGTTTCAAAGACTCCGGAGGCGTAACAAGTTGCTGCGCTGTGCAATGGTGTTGATCCATTGTATGTACGTGAATTTGCTAGCGATGTATCCGTATTTACAAGAAGTTGAACAATGGATACGTCTCCGCGACATGAGGCAATATGCAGTGCGGTTGATCCATTGCAGTCACGTGCACTTGTGTTAATACCTGAATTGATAAGCTCTACAGCTATGGCGTAGTGTTGAAGCTCAGCAGCCATGTGGAGTGCGGAGTAACCACAACTACACAACTGAGAGTGTTTAAGAACAAACTTAGATTGCAAGCGTTTATTAACCCCACATTTTATTGCTGGATCTACACCTGAGGATAGAAGCATCTTTGTTGCTTCTAGGTTGTTGGAAAAAGCTGCCACATGGAGTGGATAAAACCCATCAGAGTTACTGCAATTCTTTCTGTTAATTGTTTTGCTCAATAGTAGTTTGACAACATCATTGTGTTTGTGACGAATCGCAGAACTTAGAGCTGATTCATATACTGCCATTTGGTTTTCTTCACTTTGGAAGTCACTTGAATTCATTTGATCACTTGAATATGCCACTTTATACTTCTTTCTACAACTATCGCTCACACCAATCGAGGTAATTTTCTTGACCACATTAACGTGGCCATTCGTAGCTGCTACGTGCAACGTAAAGAAGTCCGCGGTAAAACCGTATTTCAACAACGTTTCCACTGTTTTAGTATGACCCTTTTCAGCCGCCAGGTGAAGCGCATTGTAATTAAAACGCGTCTTTTTATCATAAGTAACATTTTGCTCGAGTAGATATGTTACAACATCCGTGTGACCGCCTTGGGCAGCAGCATGAAGCAAAGAATATTCGCTCATTGTCCTTTTGCAGTCTTTTGTGGGTTCATCAGAATGACGTAGAGTATATCTATCAAGCGGAGCTGAACTAAGGTTTAAATTTGCCCCTCGTTTAAACAATATTTCGAGATTTTTTAAATTTCCGTGAGCAGCAGCTCGAAAAGCTGGTGTTCGCCCTTCCTTATCTTCAATGTCGACCTCAAAAAAATGTTGCTCCAACAAAACTGTTACTTCAGGTACTCCTGAAGTAGCACTGAAATGAAGCGATGTTTCTTTTGTTGTACTGTCTGATTTGTTGATGATTTCCGAAGGAAGTGTTCGAAACAAGTTTAGCTGTTCAGAATTTAAGCCACCTTCGAAAATATGGCTAGCAAGATAAAATGACAATTCAGCATCAAGATAGAGCAATGATTTGCGTGATTGCACTAAATAGTACTTTGCAAGAAGATAATGGCCCCGTTGTTTATCAACGTAGTAAAGCCCACCTTCGTTTTCTTTGCTTGTTAACCACTCTGCCAACGAGGAGTGATAGAAGGTAACTATTCCCTCATCCTCAGATTCTTTGACAAAAACAGAAGCTTCTTTCAACCTAGCAAGGAAATCGTACTTAAAATGCATGTCTTTCGTCTCGAGACTAATTACTGCAAACAGTTCGCGCGTGCTCAACTGTCTAAATGAGGCAATAAGAACTTCAAAGATCTTTCGCATAAATTCGAAATTCTTTCCTTGCTGGAATTGCCGTTCAAATATTGTCTGATAAAAGCTAGTTAAAGAAGGGGGATGAAGCAGCGTGTCCAAACTGTTTTCAGCATTGTCGATGCTGAGAAGAAGCATCTTGATGTAAAGAAAATTGCCTTGACTTTTTTCCACAAGGGCTAACGTTACGTTTTCTAATGACGAACGTTTATTTATTCTTAAGCGATAATCCGGGGCCGATAGTTTCCGGTAAATGAAAGAAGTAATGTCTTCGAGGTTTCGTGGGTTATCAGCTTGTATTTCAAATGAGTGAGCACCTCGGAAGTATTTGATGACCGAAGTTTCTCTACGGGAAGTCAAAATCAGCCGAAACCATTTGGGAAAAAGTAAAAGTTTCGATTGCAGTAGGTTGATAATGTTGTTCTCTTCCAGGTTGTCTCTTGTAGCGCATTCATCCAAAGCGTCTACAATAACGTACCAGTTATGCGAGACTAAATCCAAATCATTTAGTGGCATCAATATACTCTGTTCAAAACAACCAATGGGATCTTGGAAGCAGTCCACGTGAAGCAGTTTTTGAATAAACGGATCGCTTGAAATGATATATCTGTAAGGCCTAATTTTGAGTGCAATCATGTTCGCCAAATTGCGTACAAATTTTGCAGCGTTTTGTGTTCCTTTGTTAAAATGAGAACAAAAGTGAAATCCAAGTATGCGAGAATGTATCAAAGCACTTGAATTTGGGGAGCAGATCAACTGTGAGACTAAAGCAGATTTCCCGGAACCTGGATCGCCAGTAATTAAGACACCTAATGAACCTGTCTTGGACTCAAGTACATCTTCGATGTCTCTAAAAAGCCACTGACGACCAACGAATTCATTTGTGGCAAATTTTAAGAAATATCCAAATCTAAACTCTCTTAATCCAAGTTCTGCTTGACTGTCGATTCGATCCACTGCACAACCTGCAAAAAAGGCCAGTTGGGCTAGGTACTTCAAAAGCTATAAGTAAAAAATTGTCTAAATAATCTATTATTGGTAAAATGTTTCTGTACAATGAGAGGAATTGTTTGATAACCGCTAATTAAAAAATTTCAAATATCGATTTAGCCATTGCAAACTTTTGAACTAGAAAAAATGTTTATACCTCAGATAACCATGTGTAAAACTAATTTTTGTTTTATAACCTATAGCTAAATTACATATAACAGGATTTAACTTGCCTTAAAAGATCCACCATGGAAGATTCCAAATCAAACACAAGACTTGAAAAAACAAAAACAGAAATCTCAACAAATTCAGAGAACAGCACCGCAAGAAAAATTTAAATGCAGCATCCTGGTCACTAAATAATAAATAGAATGAAAGTGATTGAATGAACATATCATGAATGAAAAGTTAGTACACAGTGAAACACCCGCTCTGAGGTAGGTGCTACCCAAGAAACACAAGCAATACCACCAAGGATGACTAACAACATTCTCCAAAAGACGAAAGAAAGACAGGTAAAGAAGACACAGTACCTAATTAAGTACAATTTCTCACCAAAGAAATAGACATTGAAGCAAGAACTGTGAACTGTGCTGGAAGTACTTTAATAAACCATGTCAAACACTAATCACTTGCCACGTACTACGAGCAAAAGAAAATGAGTGAAAAAATCAAAAACGATTATAGACAAGTGCTGTCTGATTAGAAGATCACTAAAATATGCGAGGAAGAGTACATCACGTCGTACATCATCATAGTATAATGATGTACGAGGACACACAGATTTCCATCCTAGCAACCTTATAAAAACCGGTAAGAGACTGCATACAACAACCCAAAACATTCCTACAAAAAAGATTAACTCTCAATAGCCCTGAAATGTTACATTGTATAAGGTCAATTTTGCTATTCAGGGAAGAACACAGACAGCTACGAAACATACAAAGGGATGCTTTTATAAGATGGCAGGGACAGATCAGTAATATTTAAAAAAAATGAGCATCCGAAAACGCTTGCTCAAGATCGTCAAAAACAAGTCTCGAAATGTTTCCTCCATTTCACAAAAAATAAGAATTAAAAAGAAGAAGCTAGTGATATTTGATGGTCAGCTTAATGACTAGCGAGGACTAGGACGAACGAGAACGACGTGGCTAGATAACTTCAAGCAATGTATGACGGAGTGGTATGGAGACTAGTACAAACTCTATCCTTCTTAGGATGCAACGTAGACGAAAATAAATAACGTTAACTAGTAATAAAAGCATTAATTACAAATTATAAACCAAACATGAGAAATGAATGGAAAAAGCAGCTCCGTACAAACTAATCATTTCTAAAGCAAATCTCTCCGCTGAAAAATTCCTAACTAAAATGCTCAACTTACCAGAATTGTCGAATTCTTCTTTATGTAATATAGTTAAACAGCAAAGTAACCACAAAATTAATGTCCACCGTTTCCATATCCAGTTGAGTGTCATCGAACGCCTTGGACGTCCACCATCATTGACGTAACTGACAGATTCCTCCAATATACTTAAAATCTTTTGAAGTTTGCAAGTTTCGTTGATGTTCGCTGATGCTCTGTTCTTTTCGATGTAATCAAGAATCTGTTTCATGGTATTTGACATTTCGTTTGAGGCAATGGACGATGCTTGCTCAAAACCATCAAATCTGTTCAAAATTTCATCAATTTTGTCATTGCATGAATTAAGAGAATCTTTAATTACCTTAAATTCTATTTCCTCGAAACTTATTATCTCGGTTGTCTCAAGTGATTTTATTCTTGTAAGAGCTAAGTGAGCGTCGGGATCATTAACCAACTCGGGGTCTTGCAGAAGATGGCAGATTGCTTGAAACGCATCCTTCTTTTCCCCCTCACTGAGCTCCTGCTGGGGTGCGTGGCCCCATTTAGTGTTGCGTGTTTCACGAACTTCTTTTACAAGCAGTTGCGATACTCTGAAAGCGTCACACCAGTAGATCAAATTTAGAAGCCCTGTTGGATCTGTTGTATTTACGTCGACAACAGAAGCCGAATGATTACCTAGGTCTGACATAAACAGCTTGGCGATTTCCCATGGACCAGCATTCGGATCAGTCCACTTGGTACTGTCACTCTGTTGCCACTTTGGTTTGCCACGATGATGGTTGATCAACTCATTCGCCCATGCGCAATAACTGAGGTCATGCCAAGGACACCTTCTCCTTGCTCGTACATAAGAACAATGGCAAGGGGGTTTCAATGATAGTGTTATGCACAAGTTCTTGTAAAAATTATTAATCGCTCTTGCGATATATGGTCTAAGCCCGTTGCACATGATAGCAAGCGAGTTTCCAACGGAAAGCCAGTCTCTGTATTCTTTCTTTTGAAGCCTACCACTCCATTCTGGACAAACATTAGCTGCATTTGCCATTATGGATCTAAAGAAAGCATACCATATTAGCTTTAATTTTTATGTAAACAAATATCACTATTAATTACACAAGTAGTAGCCTTAGCTTAATGTTGGAATTCATTTCCAATGGTCACTTGGTAGACAATATGATTTCATCATTCATGTGGACGATCCTGATAATAACTATAAGCATGCAAGTTTCTTGATTTACTATCTTCTTTCGGTCTTGAGCAGCACGTTACTAAATCTACTCACATCCATGGCCATACTTTGGATCCACTAATTACCCGCTATTCTGTTCTTATAGTAAAAGAACCTCCGAAAACAGACCGCTTGTTATCTGATTATTTTACGGTTGTTTTGAAACTTAGTAAGACTAAACCAGCTAACTTTCAAACAATATCTACCTCAAGAAAATTGAAATCAATTGACCACTCACAATTTAAACTAGATGTTGTATATACAGCGCTGTTCTTAAACCCTCCTGATGACCTCAAGGAACTAGTTAAATGTTATGACGACACTCTAAAACGCCTCATTGTGCTCCGTTAATCACAAAAGTGCGGACAGTGTGCACATCCCGTGCTTCATCAACTCAAAAGACTTCGCAGAAAAGCTGAAAAAAATGGCGAATAACTAAATTGTGTGAGGATTCCACAAGTTTTAAATCAAACAGCTAGAGCTATGAACCGAGCAAAAACTGAGTACTACAGACACTTAATTCATGACAACATACTTGATCAAAAGAAACTGTTTAAAGTTGTTAAATCATTATTCAAAAACGAAAGTGAACTCTCTTTTCCGAAATATTTTGACAACTCCGAACTGGCTAACAAGATTAGAGATAAAGATGTGGATGAAGTACAAATGTTTCCATCTCAAAGCCAAGAGTAAACTCATACATTGAATTCCCAGCTTTACTCGTGTTTCGCATTTTATCACAGAATGATGTGCATGAGATAATATCCAAATCCAGCAAGAAGTCTTGCATACTCTATCCCTTGCCAACATCATTAGTTATTGAATGTTTAGACATTCTCGCTCCAATCCTAACAAAAATTGTGAATACCTCCCTCACAAAGGATGGGTGCCATCAAGTTGGAAGGAAGCGGTTGTCCATCCAACTCAAAACAAACCTAACGTAATTGAATTCGCGAATTTAAGACCAATAAACAATCTGAAATTTGTCTCTAAGCTAACTGAAAGAGCTGCATCTAATTAACTTTATGACCATTTCTCAAAAAATGACTTATATCCTAAAGTACAGTCTGCCTATCGCCAACACCATAATAGCAAAACAGTATTATTAAAGGTACATAGTGACATACTACTGAATATGAACAAGCAACACATTACTCTACTCGTTCTTTTGGACCTAAGCGCCACGTTTGACATGATTGACCATTCGTAGCTTCGCAGTTTTAGTGTCCAGCTCTCTCATGGTTTGAACTCTATCTTTCTAATCGAAATCAGCGTATTGTAGTATCTGGCTCCTTATCTCATCAATATTATTTGAAGTTCGGTGTACCGCAGGGATCGTGTCTTGGACCGTTATTATTTGTGATCTACTCTAGCGAAATGTACCAGGTTATCACTAATCACCTTCCTGGTGTAGCCATCTTTGCTGACGATTCCCAAATATGGATATCATATAAACCGGACTCCAAACAAAACCAAGACTCTGCTTACGAATATTTTCAGAATTGTATAAGTGATATCAAGAACTGGATGCTTAAAAAGAAGTTAAAAATGAATGATGGGAAAACAGAATTTATATTAAATTTACAAGACAATAACTAAAGAATATTGATCATCACTCAATTCAAATTGGTATGTCTTTAAAAAACTCAAATCAACAAAACTTGCAGTGCTGGATTCTTTCATCTCAGGAACATCAACAGAATAAAAAAATTCTTATCACCAGAATTAACGGAATCGCTTATTCCTTATTTTATAACAAACAAACTGGACTATTGCAATAGCCTTCTCTATGGTGTACCGAACTCAGACCTTGTAAAACTCCAAAGGATCCAAAATACAGCAGCTCGTCTTCTTTCTAATTCTGACCGCTTTTGCCATATAACTCCTGTTTTCCGAGATCTTCACAGGCTTCGCATACTATGCAAAACATATACTTATTACATTCAAAGCCTTACACAACCTTGCACCCAGTTATGTCCAGGAACTTATTACTCTAAAGCCGCCAACGAGGTACTCCCTCAGAAGCGACAACTCTCTGCTGCTCGTTCATTCAAAACTCTTGGAGATCGTGCCTTCTCTTATTCAAGTCCTCATCTCTGGAACCGTCTTCCGAACTACATCAGGAATCTAAAATCCTTACAATCTCTTAAATCACACTTAAAAACACATTTTTTATTAGATCAGCTGACCATTTTAATGTAAATTTAAGTTAAAGTTTTAAGCCTCATCTAAAAAAATTTTGATCTAAATTGTATTTTTATACATAGATAGTTTGATACTATATATACCGCATATTTTAAGTAAGTTTTACACAAAAATTGTAGAGACTGTAAAGGGCGCATCTGAAAAGAAACATATCCCGCATCGAAGGTACCTATCAAGAACTGCTACTGAATGTCTTTTTCATGCCTTTGTTACATCCAAACTGGACTCCTATATCTCTCTATTATATGGTCTGCCCAAGTACTGCACACAGAAACTCCAAAGTGTACTTAACGCTGCTGCTCGCCTTCTGACCTACACTTCCAAGTTTGATCACATTACTCCTGTACTTGCTGAACTTCATTGGCTTCCTGTAGAGAAACGTATAATCTTCAAAATCCTCCTACTTACCTACAAAGCCCTTCATAGTCAAGCTCCTACTTATATTTCTGAACTCTTAGTACCCTACAAACCTGTAAGAAACCTAAGATTCTCCAGTGCACTCCTTCTCAAGCAACATAAATACAATCTCAAGAACTACGGTTAC
>ERZ1740055.477-NODE-477-length-11068-cov-10.137201_pt1 | contig 11068 bp, 5 predicted proteins | sample MGYA00581747_ERZ1740055 | MGnify/ENA primary metagenome ERZ1740055 (study PRJEB43018, sample SAMN04849739) | marine metagenome | isolation source: floating plastic debris | place: Pacific Ocean | collected 2008-08-28 | study: EMG produced TPA metagenomics assembly...
TTCGGCTACTTTATTCAGTCAATTCTTAACAAAACAGAAATGCCTCGAACACACTTGCCTAATCTCTAATTACAACTTGTTAATAACCAATATATCAATTCAGCTGATCAAAATAATACAATGATAACATGATGATCACTGACAGTGACTGATAACAAAATTCCAGGAGCTTTCCAGGAGTTCTCCAGGGTAAATAATTTATTTTTCCAGGACCCAATCTCAAATTCTCTCTTGGCAAAAACAAAACCATATCAAGTAATTTCTACCACAGTAGCACCAACTGAAATTGGGTCTACATGAAATACAAAATGTACAAGCATGAGTTAGATGCTTCTGCAGGTTTGGGTTTGTTTATAAAACTTATTTCGTTTGTAGACTACATGTATCTGTATGTACATTAACTGGCTGTAATCAAAGCTTTAATTCTCCACCTCGAATAGCTTTTGCTATCTGCGGGCAACTAACAAACTTTGTAACATTAATTGTAAGACTTTATTTGAAATTAAAAATTGAATTAAATTGAAATTGAATTGAAAATTGAATTATAAAACTGATGAAAAATTTTCCACAAAATTCAAGTTTTCCAGGAGCACAGATAAATTTTGTGTCGAGGGAGAAAATTTTAAAGTTCCAGGTTTCCAGAAATTTCACGAGTAGTGAGTACCATGTTACGTCACACTTTGTGACGTCATGCATTGAAGGATACAACAGCAAGTTAAAGAGACGTATGCCTCCAGCAACTCCAGGGCGATTTCTCTCCTACGATCATCATCCATTAAGTTGTTATTAATAGAGGCCATGATTGACAACCGTGGAAGAAGAACTACAAATATGAGAAAGCAAATATGAAGTAAAAGCAAGTTTTTTGACTAGAGTTTTCCTAAACATAAAAAAATAATAAATAATAATAATGATAATGATAATAATAATAATAATAATGATAATAATAATAATAATAATAATAACTATTTATTGTAAGTACTCCTATTGCGCAACTATCAATACAAAATTTCAACTGCGCTTTACAAAAAAGTACACTAATATTAAACAATTAAAACTATTAAAAAAGGTTATAGCAATATTCTATTAAATTATATCAATGTGTTATAAAAAGCAAGTTATATAAATACATTTAAAAAAAGGTTAGGATTAAAAGGCTTCCTTGAAAGTTGGACATTTCCTAATTGCAAAGAATCACAGAAAAAGGGCACCAAATGTTAAAACAATATAGCGTTTTCACCAGCAGCCATAGTGGATACATTGTTGTAGCCCGGCTCCACACGCGGTTTGTGCTTGAATACACAGTTTCAGCGTGTTATTTGCGTGAAAATAACTGTTAAAACTTTGTTTTGAAATCAGGTCATTTTGTTGCGTAGAAAATTCTGATACTAAAACGGGATACGGTTTAAATTGGTTGAAACCGTTCGTGAAGCCGCTCTTTGTCAAAATGAGATGGGGGAGGGAACGTGCAGCTTAAAAGTAAATAACTACGGTAAGTAACAGAAAAATATAGAGAACTCTTTAGCTTAAAGTCGGCGTCCATCAATTTTTTCTGACTTCAAATAAAATTCGCGCTGTGTGAATTCAATTTTGAAAAAATGTGCATGATTTTTGAGTAAACTGAACAGCATTTCACTCACGTGCCATTATAAACATTCATAATACGATATAAAAATTGACCAAGAATGCAATCTGGTAAACATTTTCATTAACTGTTATACCTTCATCTCTAAAATGTGGTTCGGATTGAGGGCCAACTTTAGCGAATGTTCGTATCATAGTGATCTGCACTTCGTGCTGGTCTTTGTACTGTGGGTCCTCCAGAAAGGACTGGAACTGAACGTACACTTTCTCTAGAATCTAGGAAACACCAGAGAGTAAAGTGAAAGGCTTTCCCCGAAACATAAAGATACGTTTTCTTGGATTAAACAATAACAAGACCTCGAGGAAGAATAGACTACGAGCCAATGCCTTCACGAGGCCTCCAGAATTTGCATAGCCGACTAAATTGTTGTTTGCAATATTTGTCTTATTGCCAAACATGCCCAGTTCTTCCTTTAGGGCAAAAGCAACTATGTTATCGACTTTGGGTGTTTGTAAATGGTTGAGGTATCACAGGAAGCCCAAATCTACTTAATCATCTTTAACCGACAATGTGGTTATGTCTATTTTATTACTACTACAAGTAGGCAAAAGACACTATGCTATCGCCCTTGGGTGTCTGTAAATGAGTGAGGTACAACAGGAAGCCCAAATCTATTTAATAATCTTTTATAGACAGCGTGGTTGTCTCTATTTTTATTGCTACTGCAAGCAGGGAAGAAGCCACTAAGTTACCCTCTTTGAGAGTCTGTAAATGTGTGACACACCACAGCCAAATTCTATTCAATCATCTTTCAATAGACGATGTGGGTTCCCCTATTTGTATCGCTTAAGTTATTTTCCTTCAAATTCAAGATGATCACAGCTAAAAAAGGTATTTTATAAAAGCAATAAAACACTTTTGTATAGGTTTACCGGCATAATAAACAGCTAAAAATGTTGGGAGAACTCCAGAAACGTTTGTCAGCCCCACGCCTTCGGCTCAGGATTTCCAGCTGCTCTCGTGTTCTCCCAACAATCCCAATGGTTTATTCAGGGTTGCCACTATTTAATGGTTGTGAAATTTAAGGAATGTTTCATTGCCTTCTAAGATATTTTTAGGCAAATCCAGGACCTTCTCTATCAACAAAAACTTGGATGCTTTACACATTGTACTCAAATTTTAGTTCACATTATCTTATTTATGTTAACAGCTTTAAGGTTCCACTTTTCTGAGTTGGTTGAATCTTGACGTGAAAAAACAACCAACGACAGATCGCTTTGGATTTACTTTTGGACAAAACTCTGGACATTCCAAGTCGAGGTTTATGTTTTACAGCGCTGACATATCAAAAATATTTTAAAAACAGGATTTTCAAGGACCGCTACCCAAATCTAAGGACTTAACAGAGTCTGGTAATTTTTTTCCCAATTCCATGACTTTCCAGGATATTCAGGGACCACGACCCAAATTCAAAGACTTACCATGGTCTAGTGATTTTTCCCCCAATTCCACGACTTTCCAGAATTTTCAAGGACAATGGCAACTCTGTTTATTATGCCTGTAAGCCCACAGAAGAGTATATTTTTGAATGATAGATGAAACGCATTTTAAATACAAAATTCCCTTACCATCGGATCACTGACATTTCCCACGATCGCCCCAAATGCAGGTATTGATGCCGCTCTTACGGACCTATTGAAAAAAATCGGCAATTCTTGAGGGGATCCTTTACTCCCCTACGATATTTTTCTAAAATGTTTCTTTTCCTTATCTTAGGTACGTATCAAAAGCTCGCATTTGATTATTCTCTGTATAGCTCTTACCACAAGCGATATTTATACCCTAAAAGGCACCATCCACTGTCTAACATTATTAATCTAAAACATTACCTTTCCTTACCTTGGGTCCATATCAACAAACTCGTATTTGATTATTCTTTGTATATAGCTCATCCCAAGTGATATTTATACCTTAAAGGGATCCTCCACTGTCCAACAATATTAATCTAAAATCTCACTTTCTTCGAACAATAAGCAATAGTGAAAGCGGAATGCTTGTGGGATTTGGTTTAAACAACCACAAGTGCAGATAGCACATGCGTACTAGTAATAACTTGAAGCCACTTATATGGGCACGAAGGCCACGCTTCAAGTACACACTTGCCATGCATACTTATGATTTTAAGCCAATCCCACAAGCGTTACACTTTCTCTGAACATTATGAAGAACCCACATGTGTGAATCTGAAGCAAGGGTTACAAGAGCAGGTAGAACCTGTCTGCTGATAGTATCCAGGTCAACTCCTGTGATGAGCACCTAAAGGAACAAACGACATACATTGCAGTTTAGCAGAGAAGCCATTTTTTACGAGTCAAATGAGTCACGAGTCAAGTTATGACTCAGTCAGTGGTTTTTCGCTTAAGGTTAGGATTAGGGTTGGGTTTAGGGTTTGGATTAGGGTTAGGGTTAGGGTTTAGTGTTACCGGTATTTTTTTTCTCAAGTTAGACATTTTGACTCAATCTCAGTTTAGCCAACAAAGATAAATTAGTTAATTTGCTTCTCGAGTTGCTCGTTGCTGTGCTATTACTTCTTTAAGTAAATAGAATAGTTCCGGCATTATTTCGGAAAGTCGATATCAGTTGGTCTCACGTTGAATTATCGATTTTGTTTACATCTGAGTGAGTGACAAATTTGCATATTCTGACCCACAGCAATAGTCGTTTCTACGCTTTGTGTATCCACGACTAAAAACAAGTGCTTTGTAAACGTTCGTGGCTAATTCAAGCAAATATAAACTATATACAATAGGTTTCACAATTATATTGTTAGTTCAAGATGAGAAAAATGACTTGTAAGTAGGGTACACATAAAGAACATAAAAAAAAGAAAAATAAACAAGCAAGTAACAAACAAGACCATGTCGTACACAGGAACTTTAATTAAAAACCCTTTGAAATTGTATCATTTGAAATGTACACAGTCCAATGATGGATGGAAGTTTTTTTTCTAAATTATAAACAGAACAAATTATAAGAACTTAAACGATAGTTTGAAAACTAACATTACATTTAAGTTCTAACAATAACGTTTAGGATGGACACTAGGAGGTTAGTTCTGGATTTTCAGTTATAAAAGTCTTTGAATGTGGAGGATCGTGTCATATAAGAGTGGATATTAGAAGCGTCGCTGAATAGGTTTTGCATATTTTCAGGTGCAGTCTTATTTTCACATCATACCTAAGATTACCAACACTTTGGATATACATCAATTGCCGAGGTAAAACGTTTGCATTTACAAACAATGGTATTGCAAAAAATGTAGCAGGAAAACCCGTGTACGACTTTGTGTATTGTTGGATCCAGGCCGGACCAAGTCAACCAAATAATAATGTAATAAATTAAGTATAGGAAAAGTTGACAAACAACGACAATAAATTTTAGTCGCTAAAATTTATTGTCGTTGTTTATCAACTTTTCTTATACTTAATGGTATTGCATGCTGATCATAATTCCTTGAATAGATAAATCGAAGATAATTTTAACCATGTTCTTCTAAAAATATTATATTAACATCAGCTTCCTGAAAAACTTGTCTTCTCAGCCAACTACTTACCATAAACAAAGGAGCTGCCGAGCACCGCACTTCAGATTCTGAATAAACAACAATTTCCCACAAAACACTAATCAACATCTGATGATAGGCAGGATTGGTGCTGAAATGATCAAACGGCCCTTTGGTAAAATCATTGTGTTTTCAAAAGATGACAAAAATACAGGGAGGGAGGGTGGGAGGTGGGACTTTTTTATGTTTGGCTTGAGGATACTCTATAAGACTAGCAGTGAGTTATAGTTGGGGCTTTTTCATTTGCATAAGATTTTGTGCAACAGTTGCAATTGCTTCGAATCCGCCAGTCTGCTTTTTGTGGTGAAAAGACCTAAACCAGTTCTAAACGGTTTGTTAGCGAATCCTCGTAAAATCCAATTAAAGAAAGTTCTATGCCCTTGCTGACGTAGGAGGGTGAGCAGGGTAGAAATTTTTAATGAAAGATTTTAGACGTTTTTTTCTGTAAAGTTTAGTGTATTATGAAGGTTGTTTAATTAATACTTAATTACTATAAAGTTATGAGGGAGCAGAAGGGAAATTGTGATAACATTCTCTCTTAACAGGAAACTTTAACTAGCTGCCTATGAAGGATGCTAGTTTTGCTCTTAGACTTGTAGTTCTACTTGTGTGCAATATGCTTGAGTCGTCTCACTGAGGCTTTTTTGATTTACTTTAGGCTCTGACGTCATGGCATATTTGCAATTATGTACTTTGTGAAAGTCGGTCTTCTCTCGATGTCACTTTGTTTTAGATACAAGGTTATGTGGCTGTTTAAATATACCAAAGAAAAGTAGGTTTTTCCTGGTTGACTCACCTTAAATGTTGATACATCAGAACTGCACTCTCAACTGGCAAAGAATTATGGGATAGGATTATAACGGAGTCCCGTACAATTGACGTAAGTGTTTCAATATTTTCTTCCTGCAATACAACCGATGAAAAAAATTCAGATCTATCGGTTGGAATTCTAAACCTAATATTTTCAAATACTTTTAATTTAAAAGTGTCTCTTTCTCTATTGTCTATTTTCATTCTTTAGTTTGGTAAGCAAATAAGGGCCTTCACAATAGATCAACTACTTGATAACTGCTAGTTGTAGTTAATGAAAACTGTTAATGCTCGATTCAGCCTTCACATCAGCGGGAAAAACAATCGATAACAACTGCTGTCAGTTCAAATTAGCGTAAAACTGCGCATGTGTCAATTTTGTGTGGTTGATCATTGATTTTAAGTGAAGTTAATAGCGTCTGAAAGCAATTTCAGTGAGAAATGATAAAGTGAAAGAAAAAGTGGATTTAGACATTTTCAATCCCATAATACTTTTTCTATAAACAAAGTCATTGAATACAATTTATGACGTAAGCTAATTATATATTCAAAATAGATATCTCCAAACCTAAATGTGGTATTTAAAACATTTTAACACCATCCTTCAAGTATTAGAAAGGTCTTTTTAACTAACACATAAAATTGCTTTCGAATTTTTCACTTTATATACACTTTAAAACCACAACATGTTTTCTTCAGTCGTGTTTTTAGTAAACTTTTTACTAGAAGTTGCATTAATTAACATAATGCTGAAAATAACCAAATAAAAGTATTGCCGGAAACAAAAAGTTCAACACCTAACCTTCAAAGTACTAATCTATCATAAGTTGTATAAGTTTTACATAGTGTTTTCTCGAAGAATGCACAATGAAGATTAAGAACGAGAATATATCAGTCTTACCGTCTCAAAGCAGCCCAATACCCCGGATGCCAAAACAGGCAACGCTGCACTGGTCATTAAAACGTGTTTCTCTTCATCAACGAGTTCTGTGTGGGAAACATTATAAGAATATTTGGAGCAGATAAAAAATGTTCTTTGTTGTTACCAAAAAATTTAACTTTGAGAATGTTTGACCTTAAACTGAATAATATATAAATCTGAACTTAACGACAAATATTTGCTGATGTCACAGCAAACAATCTGCTTCTTTAGGTTTTCACAAACAATGTAAATGACGGAAGCACATTCATGTCTTCATGACAACGGACAGGACGCAAGCTTAATAACAAAAACAAGCACCAATTCTGTTAGCTTCTATGTTGTGTTTTGTTTTCACTGGAAAGGAAAGCAAAAGAAGCAGAATAGGATACTGAAGAAAAAGGGAATTTTCCTTCTTATTACGATGACATAAGAACTCTCATGCTTCCGTTTTTGTTTCTATCGTTTGCTTCGCTCATAAAAGCCAAGATTAGGTGACGAGTTGGCATAGATGACCCGAGGTTGAGGAAAGGTAGATTTAAACACCAACTACAGCCATGAGACCGAATTGTCAAAATTGCAGGTTGGATGGATAGATGGATAGATGGATGCATGTTAACCTTGTAACAAGAAACATTGCTAACGGGAAAAACGTTATAGTTACAGGTTCAGTCCGTGTCAAGAGAACAAAGTGACGAATCGTTTAGGTCTATAAATGCATCTAGATTGATGCATATTTCCCACATTCCATTTATGCCAACTAACTCATTTACAAACAACATATTGAAACCGGCAACCATTCTACTCACCACTTGAATTAGTAATTAAGTCTAACTTTTTTAAACACAATGGTCGGATCTGTGAATGAGAAGAAAACAGTAAACTAAGATTTATATAACCCAAAACAGATAAAAACAATAAATATCTTCTTACAGTGATTCATGGAAGAAAACAGTTTGGGCGTTAAGATGCAGTCGAGAGGATCTAACTTGCGTAGTTGGAAAATATTGGCAAAACCAATACACTCCTACCTTACTCTCCGTAAAAGGACGTCCGAGGGTGACACATATTGTACTAAACAACAGAACGAGGTATTGAATACACTCCGACTCTGAATTTTGGACACGATCTAATAATTAGAGAAGGAACAAGAGTAATGTAATTAACAATAAATGCAGTAATGAAGATGAAGATGATAATGGCTGTGATTAAATAGTGATGGCGATTGTTATCATGATGATGATGATGATGATGATGATAATGATAAGAGAGGCTATGGATTGGTGATGATAATGGTAATGATGATGACAGAGGCTACGGTGATGATGGTGATAATAACGATGACAGAGACTATGTTGGTGGTGATGGTGATGGTGTGTTGAAGGCGATGTTGATGATGATGACTGACGCTATAGTAGTGATGATGATGATGATGTTGATGATGATGATGGTGATGAATGTTTTTAACATATTATCTATTGAAATCCAAAAAAAGTTCATCCTTTAAGTAACATTCTGTGTGTAAATACATTGATCTAAAGAAGGAGAATTAAACAGAGGAACTCACCTAGAATTGCAATTAATTTCGGAATACTGAAACGCAAAAAAAAAAATTGAAACACTCTAAACGGTTTTGTATTTATCTTTTACGTAAAGAAAAACATGGTTTACTTTAGTTACTCTAAAAAGACATTCTTTCTTCGTTACTTATATTTTTAACCATTTTCTACTGGCAAATGTTACTTCCCGCAAAAAGAATAGAAAACTGAGGCAGGCATAAGCTATTTCAAAACAAAATGACAATGAAAAACGGAATAGAAAGTATTAGCAACAAATGGAAATACGATGAACAAGGCAAAGGAAAGAGATACACAGATAGATAATAAATAGATAGACAGACAGACAAACAGACAGACAGACAGACGGACGGACAGACGGATGGACAGACAGATAGATTAGATAGATAAATAGATAGATAGACAGACAGACAGACAGACAGCTAGATAGACAGACAGACAGATGGGCAGACAGATAGATAAACAGCTTGCCTGGGATCGTTCAAGGCATCAAATCTATTGACTCTTAAAAAAGAAATTTTAAGAACATTTTTATTTTCAAAACGTCTTAGCTAATTATCTCTTTCAAATTTAGGCATTTCACACACCAATTTATATATCAGTTTCAACTGTAACCTTTCAAAGTCCTTGGCAAAAATCTGAAAACCTGCAGCAAAGTGAATACGACCAGAAATCATAGCAAAAACTCTTCGAAGGGATTCTTACTCTACTAAAAGCGTCGATTACAGCAATGATTTTACATACCCGTACTGGAATCATGACGTTTAACCCTATACCCCTGGGCCCGGTTGCTCAAAAGCCGATTGGCGCTAACCTAGGGTTAAATCTTTAACCCATGGTCTTGTTTCCAAACTAGCAGAGAAGGTTTTGAGCTGTAAGTTTGGGATTAACAAGTTTTTTTCTTGGAAAATCTGAACAATATTTTATGAGAACCATAATCTTTTTCTCAATGAAGCAATTACTGCTGTAATTTTTGTTTAACCCAGGGTTAAAGTTAACCCACCTTTGAACAACCCAGCCCTGGGGGGTCAACATTACCCGCGGTGTTTGATTAGCTTTAATTTCTAAATTACTTATCAAGTGTATAGGAAGTTTTCTGTTGTTTGCTGATCTTTATTTTGCTTTCAGATGATGAAAATAAATTTTTGAAAAAAAGTTTAAAAACATTGATTTTCAGGGGGGTAATAAGTTCCTCGACTGGGGATAATACTGTAACTTTATAAAAATCATTTTTGAGGAAAAATATAGTAGTCAAAAGTATCATAAGAGAATTTAACTTTGCAAACTCGATTTACCTAACTTGTGTAAGACTGAAACTAGTTTGTATTTCTATGTGACATATATCATTTGCATGACGTAATACTTGCACCGTTTTATTATTATGCATAAGATTGTTATTTTTCGAAAAAAAATTCTCGCAATATTTTTGCACAATGTTGATGGTACAGTCTTATTCCAGAAAGCTGATTACACATCAGAGTGAAAAAACAATAGTTGTTCAAGTTATAGAACTGCGAGCAAAGACACGCGTGGAAAAGACAAATGAGATACGCTGTACATTTTTTGTAGTTGAGAAATATACTCGACCATCTAGAGACGACTTAGTCATTAGCCTCAAAAACACACAGTTACCCAAATAAAATTAAACACACGTGAGTACGGTTAAAATAAAATTCCAGCACTTACTATTCAAAGGAAGTCCACGATAAAGAATCCCACGATTCATAGCTATCCTGGCTTACGTGTTTATCAAATCTCCTTATTAGGAAACTGGTTAACTGAGTACTTCCAAGTATTGTGTTTAAATCAGCCAATGGCGACGAAGGTGGCAGTAGACGGTCCTCAGCAACTTGGTGTAAGAAAGCACAAATAATTTAATCATATTAACTAAGAAACTAAGATGCAGCAACTTTGGATTTTATATTAAATTGGTAGTAAATCATTAAAAAAAAATTTTTTCCCGCGGTTTTCAGAAAGAACGCTTCCGGAAGTGGTGGATATCCTATAAAGTGAGAAGTAATGACAAGAAAAATAAACGAGTCGACAAAAAAAATGAATTCATCACAAGTGTTTGGAGGATCAACTCACCGGGAACATTATATTCTGTCACTTCCCACAACGTCTTTGCAAATGGCGCTGAAAAATAATTGAGTTTACATTCTAAAGGTGCACTGAAATCTTAATGACTATGAACAGACACGGCCCTACAATAAAAATGTTAACTTTGTTGATTATTAGCATGCGATATTCAATGACAAACTATCACTGAATCAAAGACTGAAATTTTTGGAAATTTTATCAAGGATTCTCGATATATTATCAGCGATTTATTTACAGCTACATCCAAAATAAAAGAGATGCAGAATGACGAACGTAGTACTTCAACAATCTATTGCTATTTTCATATCTTTAGTTATGTGTTCTCAGGAATATGAAGGTACTTAGTTTTACACACTTGTTATATGCATATTTTTCTTTGCCCGCTGTTGTAGGACTGAAGTGCAATGCGTATACTATTTTCTTCTTTCACTACATATGCTGCCATAGAGTTCTCT
>ERZ1740055.478-NODE-478-length-11068-cov-6.958685_pt1 | contig 11068 bp, 4 predicted proteins | sample MGYA00581747_ERZ1740055 | MGnify/ENA primary metagenome ERZ1740055 (study PRJEB43018, sample SAMN04849739) | marine metagenome | isolation source: floating plastic debris | place: Pacific Ocean | collected 2008-08-28 | study: EMG produced TPA metagenomics assembly...
TGTTGGTGTACTCTTAACAAAAGAATTTTGATTATTTCTTTTGTTTGGGACACCGACATAGCCGCCATGTCTATTGCCTTTTGTGTTTTTGTGAAAACCAAGAATACAAAACCTTTCGTTAAAATTGGTAGGGCAGAGTACATAAGTGTTAAGAAACGTAAGTTTTCATCTGACCCATAGGATTTTGAAAACATGTAAAAGAACTATACTGTAGAATGAAAAATTAGTATTTGCGAAAACCACATTGGTAAGATTTATGTTGCTACAAGTCATTTCTAAAAGTTTTATGAATTAAGAATGCCTAATTTAAACTTCTGGAATCGACTTTAAATTTCAATCTGAAGAATTTTCATATCTTAGCTTAGAAAATAATGTCATATCGCAAAACTTTTACTTCATTGCTTAACATTGACCAAAAAATGTTAACAACGCAATCACTGTGTTTGAAAAGTCTAGCCTGCACTTTGCATTTGGCCCATTAAAACAAAGACATCCACATATAACAGCAACAGGAATTGTCGAATTGTTCGTTGTTGTTTCTTTAATTTTACGAACCCAAGTATTGACTCAAACAAAAAAAAAATTCACAAGAATTTACCGATTTTCACACTGTCTTGCAAATTTTAACTTTCGTATATAAAACTACTCATATTTGTGATGGCCATGCAACTAACAGTGACAAACAATGAAACCAACCAGTTGAAACAGTTTTTAGCCCTTCCTGAGAAAAGAATGAAAGATAATATCGAGGTACCGACGTTTCTACATTCGGCTCTACAACGCCGTGAGCGCGCTACTTTCCCGCCATTAGCACGCTACGCGTAACCTCAATTTGCTATTATGTATTAAAAAACGGAAAGGACTTTTTCAAAAAAAAAGAAGATACCATATAGGTAAACATGGTCAAGTACATCCCTTACTCAAATTTCATTGCCGTTAACTTTCTTTTGGGTGGTTCGCTGACTCAATAAAACCTACTTGTGAATTAAAGCAGTGTCGAATCGACAAATGTGTTTGCTACGGATTTTATTTTTAGAAAAAAGCGGTCCTGTCTTCCCGCGATATTTTTTGTTGTTGAAGCACTTATTAACTTGCAATATTACATTTCATTAATAACAAATTTGCTTCCTCACTGGAGAAATTTGTGTTCGATTTTTTTGTCTTAACTTGGCTTCGTACTCAACAGCTTCGTGCATGGAAAGGAAAGCCGAAGATTAACTGAAGCAGTCCAAGGTCACCCCGTCTATTACGGAAACTTGGATTGTAGCGTGTTGTATCAAATTTCGCGCTTCATAAAACGAATATTTGCTGGAAATCAACAGCACACTAGGTAGTGTCATGATTAAACCGAAACTTTAGTTTGGGTGTGTGTTTGGCATCGTGTAGTAGAACGCCCACGTTTCATATTGCTTCCAAGTTTCTGACTTTGTTTGCATTACCAAGGCCTTTCTAGTAGGTTAAACGAGTTTCATCACACACCAATGGCTTAATTATTTTGTTAAGTATAAATATTTAACCTTTGCTGAATGATATATTTCGTTTTCATAATTTTTGTTTGCAATTCGTCTTTGCGTGCAATGAAGAAATCCGTTGGTAATGAAATTGTCTGCCGGCTGTTTTTTTGTGCAACATTCCAGCACGTCTTTTATTGCTGTGTTATAATTACTTGAATAAAATATGAATTTTCCCACAATTTTACTGCGTTTTTCAATTTGATTATTAATCGCTTGAATGTAGGTATTTTCGATCAGTCAATTTAACTGTAACAAACACCTCGGAAGACACAGGAAATAAGAATAGGACTGGGTCGAGTTTAAGAAAATTGACAAAACGACCAGATGAAACTGAATCACATTTTAAGCACCATTGCTCTCCTTAAGTACTTTTTGACTCGCCATGCCAGCTTTAACGGTTCGTGAAACGTGTAATAAATTGGTCGAAAAAGCAGAAAGAATGTAATATTAGATGGTCAGGAGGAAATGAGGAAATGTGTTGCCGCACGCAGTGAAACTGACATACAATGATTGAGATCTAAACTGAACCATAGCTGGTGAATGGCTTCAGACAAGTGTTGTTTTAGCTTAATGAGTTTTAAACGAGAAAATCAAATGCGAACTATAATTACGATTTCAACCTGGTTGTGTCGGCTCTCTCAGTTCTCATCACTGATAATAAATCATCTGAAGTCGATGAAATTTATATCTATCGCTTTGCAGGCATTTCTACCGGGGTTGTTCGCTTGATTTAAAATTAGTTTTGAAAGTTACAGATGCCTGTTTGTTTTTGTTGTTGTTAAGTACATAAATAATACAAACATATCTTACTATGACTGCCTAATTACTCAAGCTTGATAGAGGTAATGGCTTTCCTGTGTAACGAATTCTCCTCATCAGCATTTCATTGACACTGGTAGATGGCTAGTTTGCCAGCCGGCTCTCTGAGCGAGCCGCGAGGAAGACCGGCTGGCAAGCTAGTAGATGGCTGACTATGTGATAGATTTAGTTTAAGGTATGACTGATAAGTGAGACTTTGTACATGGTTTTTATACCATAGCAGTTGAAATTGAAGTTTTGGATTTAATTCCGTTTTACCAAAGTTTTTAACTGGTGAAAAATGTTATCAAGGCTTGCTTCATTGAATAAACTTTATGAAAACCTCATGAACAGCAAAATCATGGAGATTTTTATTGCTGACAATTACACTTATTTGTTAGAAAGCTAGCTTTTTAGCGGGTCTGATGTGTAATACCAGTACATGAAAAAAACAACATGATTTGCGGTTCAAATCGCTGAAAAATTAGAACAAATATAAAAAAAACAGTCCGAAGCTGAACGATGAAAATGTTAAGTAAAAAAAAACGTTTAGAAAAACGTTTGACCTTTGATTTTGTCAATAATAATAATAGCCACTCATACCACTGAAATAACTTCATACACGACGTGCACTATCTTCCCATAAAAAGAAAGGAGGTGTCTAAATGACCGGCAGCCGGTCACGTAACCCAAAACACTAAATGGCCGGCCGCTAGTCTTTTTTTTTCTGAAAATACAAGTTTTACATTAACTAAAATTAACATCGAACGTCCTTCTATGGATAAAGAACCATAAAGCGATTCAGAAGCTGGCATTAGGAGAAAAAATGAAAGTGAAAATTGGTTCACAGACTTATATTCATTAGCGTCTTGCATCGCTGTAGTGAAGATCACTGCCGGTCAAGTAACTCAAAACACTATAAAATGGCCGGCAACTAGCTTAAAAACATAGAAAACACGTGTAACACGAGAAGACCTAGAGGCTAGATGAGATGAAAACATGAGGTTGCTATTATTAAAAAGATTAAAACTCGCGTACTTTTAATAACAGCAAGAGTATAATTCCAAAAGTTTGTTTTCAGTTCCAAAAGGTTATTATTATCAGAGATAGTTAAAAGCTACCCATTTTATCACAAAAGGGGCAAACCAGATCGTTCTCAAGTGTTTCTTGAGCATTAAAAGTCGAGAAGAGATATTTTGTCTGCCAGGACAAAAAATTTTTGACAGAACGATTTACAACTTAGATTCCGACAAGAGAATGGCCACACTGATTTCCAACTTTAATCAATGTAGTGAAGAAGTTAAATAATTGAAGCTTTTTGCACGCTTCTTGTGTCGGCATTTGAGAGTTTCGATATAAAGCTCGTTTGATTCGTTGTTCAATTAAACTCGTCTTTAACATGCCGAGCAGGTAAAAACAATTGAACTTTTTGCTTACCCTTTTTGTGAGCTTAAGATTTAACGCATTTGATTTTTTGCGCAACTAAATTTGTTTTCAACGTGCTTTTCATTTCTTTTAAAAAGAGAATGGATGTTAGAAATGTTGTTATTTCTTCACAAACTTTCAAACTTTTCAATATCAAAGTAAGAAAATTGTGAAAGAAGCAGCGAAAACAATGCAACTGGTTCTTCCATTTGAATAACCACGTTTCCTGTGTATAGAAGTCGTAATACTTTCTTCCCTCTGGCAGATCAAGAGAATAAAGGGACAAGTTATATAAAGCTCTATTCCTAACACCACGCCCAAGTACTTTGATTTATCTTTTTCTTGTATGAATTAAAGTTTTCTGTGCAAATATCACGGCTAACAAAAGATTTTAAAAGGGAAATAAGAACTGATGCAAAATTGAAAGCTGAACCGTCGCCGTAGAAAGAGGTAGCTAGTTTAAATAGAAAAGAAATGGAATTACTATTTAAAAAAGAACAATCTCATAAGCAGTCGTGCAACCTTAGCGTATCGCAAAGCTCGTACGTGAAAATATTTATGATTCAGCTCATCTAACCATAGAAAAAGGGGGTCATCAAGACGGCTTGAAACACAAACGTAGACCAGTAGACTGCGGGACGAGGCAACACTCGAATAGCAATAAATCATGCTAAACTCCTTTCACAAAACCGACACCATGTCCATCTTTTGAACTAATTGATTAAACCCAAAAGCGATCATTTATTTCGGTCTTATTAGATTCAGAAAATGTTTATTGGATCAGTAGACCTAATACTTGAATAATTTTTACGGTTTGATACTTTTTTTTTTTTGTACAAAGCAAATTTTGAACTTACCCTTCGTCCAACTTCATTGTTATGAACTGCAAGGGTGAAGGTCAGCATTTTCTTGGTGTCAGAAGTATCTTTTGGTCTTGGCGGATCCATAAAACGTCGGGCGAAATCATAGCCATACTTTACATTGTCGCTACAGCCTCCCCATTCCCATCCATTCTCAGTTTCTGTTTTTTCCACGGTTCCTCGCACTTTCTTGTCACATCCACACATCCGCAAGTTTCCCTGGCTGCATCCTCGCGTCACTTCTTGCGTCACTCCTGCCGCGGTAAGAGCTAACGTGTACGCGCTTTCACGGCTATCTGATACGAAAAAAAATACGCAAAAAACACGTTAAACGGTTATTTCCAGTTTTTCAATTATTAATGATAAACGTAGATTTTTGTCAACGTTAAGATTTGAGCGAGTCATTGTTTGGAACAGTAGCTTGCAGATACAATACTTTTTTGGAAAGCTTACACATAAGTGTTGGATACTTTAAAAATTTACAGCACTAGTTATTTTCAACTAATATTTTAAAACTAGTAGTAGCTCTCGCTAAGTGCCAACGAGCAGGGCATAAACACGAGAACAATAGAAAAGCTGTGCAAAGTCTAAGAACGTGCGCTCTAATTTTATTTTTTGAAAAACCTTGTAGTTGTACTTTTCCATTCCACTGTGTGCAGATAATGGTGACATTTCGTCGCTGAAAAGTCTATATTGATATTGCTAGTTTGTATTCTTAGTCATTGTACATTAAATTTTTCAAGAAATTAAGACCTATTTTCCTATTCTATTTAATTCTGCGTATATTAAATGAACGGTTTAAAATTGAATTGCTTCAAGCGACAATGAATTAGATTTCGATATGTCTAGGTGATATGACAGTTGGCGTTGAAGTAAAACAACTTTCTTTTAAATGTGTCTCAGTTACAGTAATCCTCGTCTACACGAGCAATTTTTCCTTATTAAGGAAACTTGTTAAGGAAAACTTGTCAAAGAAAAATTGTACGTGAAGACGAGGCTTAAATGTAAACTGCAAGTTATTGATAGTAAATGTTCACAGAAATAGCTTTTATCAAGTTTTCATGGAGCTGGGTGATAACAATGAACACGGGAATTTTGTTTGTTAGTGATTATTTCTAAAGCTAGAGCCCCGGGGTAAGGCGACTCCCTTTGGTGTTTTAAAATACACTGTATAATTAAACTTAGTGCACGATGTTTATAATTTCAACATTTCACTGCGTTTAGGCTTGTATGCTATTGTTTTACAAATCGATTTTTCGAGTTAGTCTTTAGGAAAAGCCTTTTATATTGAATGAGAAGTGCGTGCGTCTTACAGACCCCAAACTTGTTCACCCGGAGCATTAATTAATTTAGTATTTCTCTTGTTTGTGTAAACTTTCATCATTAAGAAACACATGGGGCCTCTTAAAAAATCAATTGTTTTACTGTATACCGTTTTCGTGTAAAACTGTGTACAGTATATTGAATTTTCAAGATTGCTCGTTCCCCATAAAATTACTGTCTGAGAATTTGTTTGCGGTGTGAAAATCAGCATTCGTTGTTAAACAAAACGTGCTACGCATATTAAAAGTTCGATACCAGAAGCAAACCAGCTTTCTGTTAATGAACACAACTTCTTACGCGACCAGATTTGTGTTTTGGCTTCCAGCAACTTCAAACAAAAAACTGTTAGCGACCGTTTTTAACGGCTGATAAAAAAAATGCATTGTTTATATATACGTTAAGACAAGTATGAAAACATAGAAAAGCCAATGCAACTACGATTGCTCATAAACTTTGAAAAAACAATTTTATATGTCGCTTTTAATTTTTCCTGCCTGTGGATATTTTATTGCCGAAGGTAACAAAAAAAAAATGCCTAACGTTCCAGTCAAATATATTTGGCCACATTTATTTTCTTTTTTATTGCATGTTTGGTTTGAATATCGCGGGAGTAACGGCGAAAGATAAGAGAAATAGCTGCAGTTGTCATATCGGATGAAACAAACATGATTACAAAACTCCGAGAGTGAAAAAGCAATACCTTCGTGTTTTCACATTTGATTAATTAATGCAGAAATGTTCTTTTTCAAAACAATTATAAGTTGAAAATAGCAATACTGTGCAACAGACAGCCTTTGGCAATAAAGTTATTGTTTCTCGACAGTTCTTAGTGGAGAGTTTTGTGCAAAGTGAATATAACAAAAAACCATAATTGGTTGTTAACAATACAAGAAGACACGAAAAATCACTAAGCCGTTATGATATATGAGAACACTTTTAGACCGACATTGTTTTTAAATTTTGTGTTGTTGTTGCGAAAGGGAGATTTAGAAAAACAACTAAACAATTATCGTTTCAGAAAACTTTAATATTAATGTACAGAAAAAAATGCTAGCCAAATTTCCTTCTCGGAATGACGTAAGCAAAACTTCATGTGTGAACAGTCGGCTTCCTGCAATACCACATTTGAAAGTCTGACGAAAGGTCGAATTGGTGGGTTGAACTATGGGTCGTGTGTGTGAAAAGAGATCACTTTATGACATGACATTCAGTCACAGAATAAACATGGGTCCATGACAGACCAGGCTATTCTTTAAAGACAAGGATAGAGCAATAGAAACCAAGGCATATTTTTAAAAAAAAAATTGTTCGACTCTTTGGGTCGCTTTTTAGCGGCATAGATGCGAAAATAAAATACCTTTTTTAAGAATGCTTAACGAAAGCTACAACACGCTGATGGAAGTCATAAACTCTTCAACTTTTGGGAAGTTTCGAGTTAATGCTTGTTTGTTTGTAGATTCCCACATGGACAATTACCGCGCGAGTTTACCGGAGATATTTGATATATCGACATATAGCTGTCTTGCATAAGTTTTACTTAAGCGGCTGCCTTTCTGTGAACCAAACGAGGTGATCACATTCAAATTATCTCTCTCTTGATAGTTAAGATCACTTAATTATAGCAAGTTATGATACCTTATTCAAGAATTTCCGCTGCCTAAACTTTAGCGCGACTAATCCGTCAAATGACATTAAAATCTGTTAGTCATTTACAAGAAACATCTTACTTGTGGCCATCAACCCTGATCCTCTGAAGACTTTGGCTGTGCTTATACCCGTGCAGTTCCATCGATGGTCACGGAAATGCTTCGGACATTCTTTTAGTGCATTTTCCACTCCTCTTTGAACACTAGGCATCAAAAGAGGATTCTGCAAACACTGTGTTCGCTGATGGGGTTTGAACCATGACATTAGTGAGCAAAATCTCTTTACGTCTTCATTTGAGCTTAGCGGTACTCCAGATATTATAGATTCTGATCGTGAAAGCCTTAAAAAAGAAAAGAAAAATAGATAGCTTATTTCTCAATGTGTGGGTGTCCTTAAGTCATAGACCTACAAAAACGCACTCGACTATAAATATAGTACTTGACTTTTTCAATATTGTTAAACGAGTCTATATTGTTTTACTTTCTTTTTCCAATGTTAAGACCACTAGCCAATACACAGTACAATAACAAAGTATGATTATGGTCATAATTTTGTTTTTGGCCCGGCAGACTTAGGAACAAAACTGTTCCTCAGAAATGACATGTCTCACTGATTAAAAGATCAATTCAATCCACGTACCTGAACCTTCGACGACTCGTGCACAACCCAACCAGCAAAGAACTCACGAAAATCTGAGTGGCCAATTGAGATAAATTCATACTTTCGTTACAAACGGTCGTGTAGTTTATAAGTTGAGGTGGTTTACACTTGGCGTGCTGACAGTTGTAAAGACACCGTACAGTGAAGAAAATCTTGCGGTTTGTAGCAGTTCGACTTGAACCCTCTTTTATTAGCGTTGATTTTGGCTTCGGACAACAAACAATTGATAGAAGAAGAGATACGGGTCAAGATGCACTTGAAAATGTCGGTAAAACCGATGACGGTCGCTGATCCTGTCTTGAACAGCTATCTTAACAAGCCACGACACACTGAAGTGAGCTGATACAAGAGGCTGTTATGAGAAAAAAAAGACACTGGTTTAGCTAGAAATCTGATTGGTTGTTGATTGTCTCCACAGTTCACTGACTCTATTTTGCCAATAAATCAGCCATTAATACAGAGACTAAATACTTGTCAAAACAACACCGGTGTTAAAGATGAATTGAAATTCATAGTGTCCGGAAGCGAGTAAATTGTAAAGTAGTTCAGAACTATTTCAGTCAAACACTACTAATTCCGCCATAATGCGGATAGTATTCTCATTAAATTTATGTCACCTTCGGAAGAGCAGTCAGCGGTTTTGTTACGTCTTCAGTCTGTGCATCCCAATTAAATCCTTAGAGAACATGGTAATTAAACGTTTCTTTGTTATTTATTAACTGAAAAACGTGCGAGCAAAATTAAAACGATGATTCTTAACACAAGAGTTATTAAATTGAATAGGTTGTTTTCATTTGTGGAAAGCAATATGTTTATGGGCGTCCATTTGAGAAGAGCTTCTTTGCATATCTATTCAACGAGAAATTCAATGTGTTGTAACATGCCGCTCTCCTCAAAGTCTTTGCTGAAAATTATGATTCTGAAAATAGCCGCGATACAATCAACAATAATAATAAGACTCATTACATGAGGCACCGATAGACAAATATCACGCTGTCGATGGTAAACGTGATAAGACTTTACCAATGACGCCACATTAAAGAATTCCCACAAAAAATTTGACGTCGCTCGAACGGAAAGGATACACTACTCTCTAGACCTGAATTATTATTGCATGTCTCCAAGTTTTGTAAAGTGATGGTTTGTGCACAGCAACAAATCCGTTTTTAATTACATTGTTTATGCGACTTTGAGTGCTCTAGTGTTAACAAAATGTTCAAGCTTTATGTGTTACGGAAAATTATGAAATTCTATAACTTACGGAAAGTTACTGCATCAAAAAGATAGGAAGAATAAGGCGAAATGAACGGAAATGTTGATATATTTACAGACAACATCATGAAATAAAAACTACATACAAACTTCACCTTTAGTATCTGAAACAATCTGGAAATCTGAATAAAAAATTTGCTTTGTAATTGCGAAAAGCTGTAGATACAACCTTTGTTGCTTTCACTTCTTTGACCTCGTGAAAGACTTACCGTTAATACGTCTACTGTGCTTTACACTTGGACACCAAGGCCTTAATGAAAAATTACATTTTAGTTGAACAGAGAGTAATCACAAATAAATCACTCTGTTTTGCTTTGGAAACCGATTGATGTTTTATTGCGTACGAAGTTTTGCTGTATTTTTATACCGTCGTAAATTGGTTTTCAACAGATCGAAACTTATTTTTCTCCTTAATGCTATCATACAAAAATCTTATTGATCTATTACCCCTTATTTTGTTTCATTTTAACAAGTTATTTCAAGAGTTTTCAGTAAGTAATCTAACCTTCATTCAAAGAGTTTAATTCAGAAATAGATAACCCAGTCTCGCGAACCACATTACTAGAATCCTAAGCATTTTACAGCAATTAGCTTCAAACAATCTGCGGCAAACTGTAAAAAGACCCACTGGGAAAACAGGAAAAAAATTTACAAAGCAACACGGTTTAATTAAAGCTCCACGGCTTCTGCAGTAGGTGTTAAGATCAGCGGTTTAGAAAACACGTAAACAGAGGGCGGATTAAGGTGTTGATAACAGTTGAGTTGATTTCTGCTGATAAATATAAAACATCCTTAGTATCTTTAACCCCAAGGTAACGATTTTCTTTTAAAATAATTTATGGCCACTTTTATGCAAACTATGGTTTAAAGTTTCTTCAGCTATCGTTAGTGTTTTAATCAGCGAAGAGTACTTAGTTGAGTCGGCACTTGTCATAGGAATATAAATTAACAAGTGTGACTTCGCACCTATTGTCTTGTTGAAAGCGATTGTGACTTTCCTGATACCCTAATCTTGACTGTTTTTAATACCTCTGGATTGATTTTTCCGTGTTCACAAAGAATCTGACTCCAGACGTTTTTTTACCGTACAAAATACCTTATAAAGTTGTATAGGATTGCAAGGTTTGAATGCGAAATCTTCGTTGCAGTCAAGATTGTTGTGGCATCATCGAAAGTTAATAGCGAACATGAAAATTTACCCAAGCTATTTGTTAAACAAACTTGCTGAAAGGACAATAGATTCCCCAAAATGATATACACAATCCAGACAACCTCTTAATCAAGCATTTCAAAAGGTGGCAAACCAAATTGGCCCTTTATTAACAGTTTCAAAAGGGACTCCGAAGACCGGCTTTTTAAATTACTCATTTTCACAAAAATTGTGTCGGCTTGTTAATAGCCATGGGAATGTTTTTCAGCTTTTTCCTCCTTTGTTGACTGCCGTAAAACTAAAAGAATGACAAATATTTGCTTATGACATACTAGCATAGACAAATGCTTCAAAATATTGCGCTCTGATTTCTTAAGTATAAACAGAAGTTGCAGATACTTTATTCCTCCGGGCTCTTT
>ERZ1740055.479-NODE-479-length-11049-cov-50.810533_pt1 | contig 11049 bp, 6 predicted proteins | sample MGYA00581747_ERZ1740055 | MGnify/ENA primary metagenome ERZ1740055 (study PRJEB43018, sample SAMN04849739) | marine metagenome | isolation source: floating plastic debris | place: Pacific Ocean | collected 2008-08-28 | study: EMG produced TPA metagenomics assembly...
GTCTAACGAGCCATCACACCTAGAACAAAAGATCATAACCGTGACCCTGCACACATGAAACAAAGCAGCATTGTAATCTTTTTTGTAGTTTGCGAAATTTCCTAACCAGCCACTCTACTTTGCTAAAACTTCTTGCACCAAGGCAAAATGCCTATTTTATTATGTAAATGATGGCGGTTGTTTTGTTTTCTACCTTTAAATAAGCTTCGTTAGCCTCATCTTTGATGAGTTAAAAAAGCAAATAGTTTGTTATCCCAAGACTCAAGTGAGCCGAGAGAAGATTATTTGAATAAAGATAAAAAAATAATGAAATGGCGTCATTTTGTAAAGCTTCACTGACTGGTTTCATCACCATCATGTAATCCGTAATTACACGACAAACGACGGAAATGTTCTTGTAAACCGAAAGTAGAAACATGAAGGAATTTCAAACATTATCTTTAACCAATACTCTATAGGCAATAACTAAACTGTCAAAAATGTGTTGGCCAGTCTATGTTCTTTTTTCTGGTTGCGTATTTGTTACAGCAGTAGTCTTTGAAATGAGCCAAGAGTTATCGATGTCCATGTTGCGGTTTCAACCTAGAGGTAGAGTTCGCAGCTTAAACAGTACAACAGTACACATCAATGAAGGAGCCAGTAGCTTAACTGAGACTAACTGACGACGGCCTTCTTTCACACGAGAAAATAATTTATTCTCATTCTTAATCGGAAGTTCCTCCGCCTAAAACAGCCACAATGACATCCGTAATTAAATAGAAACTCTGCATTGTCTTCTCCCATTGTTATACTTTACCACAAAGGAGTCAAACAACGAGAAACATGTTATTTGTCTGCGTTGTTCGCCTGTTTGTCTGCAAGTGAAGATGGAACATAATTTTTAAGCAGTTTCTATAACTAAATGTGTAGGAGGTTGAAGCGTTGACGTTTTTAATAATGATAAAAGGAATATCATCCTCGAGCTTTTTCAATTGCTCGCTTCAATAGTTTAGAACCTAATTTACGAATGTGTCGGTAAATAGGTGTAGCGAGTGTAACAGATACTATGACAATAGCGTTTGACAAAGGGTCACGCGGAGCTTTGGTTGGTCAGAAAAGCTCCGCACTCTGTTTAACTTTCAGTTCCTCTGCACGGCTAAGCCGGCTAGAACGGCGATAAGCATTTTAAATTATAGCTTCGATGAAAAATACTTTACGCTAAAAAATGGTAATAAATTTTATCCTGATAAAAACAAAACATTTTGTTTCTTACAGTTACAGAAAGGTTACTTTTCAATTATTATAAGAACTGTGTGTACTTTAACAGTTTTATAAATTGATGACTTACTCACCGTAGTGAAAAGAATATAACTGACGTTTCGGACCGTAGTCCTTCGTCGGAGTGAATGTGAACAAATGCACTCCGAAGAAGGACTACAGTACCAAACGCGAGTTATAAAATTCTTTTCACTACGGTGTACAAGTTATCAATTTATATATAAAACTGTTTCTGTAGAAACACCGACGCAGCATTCCATTTATGACATTTGTATGTACTTTAGTTGTTTTCGCAATTTATGAAGTAATCGTTTTAACAGCAGCTACAACGAAATGAACCAATATATAATATCAGACTTATATATGTCGTGACATAAGCGTCCAAAGTCTATTATCATGACATAATAATAACCGAAGGACTCTAAAACGGCACCAAATTATTTTGGTAGCTCCAGTGTTCTCCCAATGAATTACGTATAAACCGTCATATTGGTCTACCAAAAAAATAGCTTTTATTTCCAGCGGTTCTTAATTAATTCTTGCCTTATTTTACTACATTTTTATACCCCCTTAGATTGCAAAATTTCCTTCATGAAAAGGCACTTTAAAATTTCTTTGGTATGTTTCACCTATGAAACAAAAAAAAAATACCGAGACGCAAACATTATTTGAAATTGATGAATTTGTCAAAGGCTTTCCTTAATAGAATCATTCAGCTTGCTCAGAGACACAGGTATCGCTTTCTTAATTAAAGCAGGCAATAAACACGAAACCGTATAAACGGAGAAAATATCTGCATATTTCTCACAATTGGTAGACTTCTAAGACTGAATTGAAAACGCTTGCAGGTGCAACTTAAACTTGGCACAGTAGAGCGGCTTAAAAAATGTTGTTATTGAATCATAATCAGTAGTAAAATGATTAAAACTAACAAAAACTGGGAGAAAATACCGGAAGGCGTCATATATTCTGATGCTAAATTAATCTTCCACTTGACACTTCTTTATGTAACAGGAGTGTATGTTCTCGTTGGTGGTTTATGTTTTCTTTTTTGAATAAAAATCAGTTGCTTAACAAAAACCTCGTGACAAGAATATCCCATCTGCTTAACATATGTGAGAGCAAATACACCATGTCGATAGACACAAAACCGACTCTTCAAGACTCTGATGGCGGCACAAACGAAATACACTTTGTGTGGTCGACTAGTTATTTATTAAGCGCCATGTAGCGGCTGCCTCAGCGACTGGTGTATGAAACAGATATAAAAAATATAATAGTACTTTTGTTTTACTTAGTTTGGAATTTTTGGCTTCGATTTACATGATGTAAGGTCAACAATCTCAGAAAAAGCGTTTCATTGAAGTCATCGATTGTGTCAAAGTTATGACTACTGATGATTGCAATAATATTTTGATCACGAAGTGTTTATCAATGCAAAAATTAATCATTGCATGAGCTGGATATTTATTTTTCAGATTTACTAGCATTGAAAATTAACTCTGGTACAAAGGATCTGTTGTTCTTTTTTAAATTCCCAATGCATCGGCAAAAATAAAGGGGGATTTTCTTTGAATTCTCAATTAAAATTGTTCAGTCCTTTTTGCTGCTGGTGAGCTTTTAGCTCGTTTCTTAAAATTATTTCATGAAAAAGTTAAGAATCACATTTATTAAAAAGCAAAATAAACTTTTAAAGTTTTCAAAGGTTGCGGAGAAACGAAAATGGCTCAAGGCAGTCAAAGTTAGTTCAGTCATTACGAAAGCACTCGATGTTCTATGTAAAATGACGTAGCATGACGTCAAAATATATGTATTTCTTTGTATCCGGTTTCTTAAAGGAAAAGCTTGTTTATTCTATCTATGATTGCTATTTGGTTAAAAACTAGTAGCAAAATGATAACAAACTTAGAAAATTACATGGTTTCCATTTTCATAAATTATTCACAGTGCAAACTGTAACACACTCTGTTATATAAGAAGTCGGATTAATTGTTTTTCCTGAAGTAAGCCAATCGGTATTTTAAGGGTTTTACTTTTAACCTGAAACGTTCTTAAACATGGTTGTAAATATTGGATGCACATTTGTGCTGGCATGAATACTTGACTCATTGTGTTTGTAGATGGTTTTATTTGAGATATACATTAGTCATAACTAATAATTGTACTTGTGCGATTTAAATTTTAGTCATTTTTTTCATGCAGTGTAAGAAATAAAGTTCTCGGGCCTTTCTCAGCCCCAGTAAGTTCTTAGCAAGTTCTTTAATTTTTGGCGTTTCATCCTCACATTATAATAAGAAAGAATGTATCTGAATGACTTAAATTAGTTTTTTATTTCATAGGCGGTTTCAAAAACGTTTCAATTACCCGAGACAGAGTTCTTGAAACGGTTTTAAAAAGTTATAACGATATGGGTTACTTTTTTGCCTCAACGTTCAGATTTGATTTCGTGTAACATGAGCAAAGAGCTTTGACTGGTGGATCACATAACCTTTATTTGCATGCAGTGAACGGCTTTTTTTCTGAAGCACTGTAAAGTTCTCCATTTTCAAGAGGGCGTCGGCACTTGTCATGAAGAAAGACATCAAGTGAATAACTTAAAAAGATAAGACTTAATCTAACAGAATGAACAACTGATAATACTATCGTTTTGCATTTATTCGCTTTGTTTTACTAAAGTTTTTCGAACTTTATTCACAAAATATGAAAACACCGAAAAGTAAAACTTTCCGACGTATCGCGCTTTGACTGTCAAACCTCTAGCATTTCCCTACTCTACGTCTAAGACTGAACTGTGAACAACCGTCAAATCCCGAAGTGGAGACGATGTTTCATCACGGTATCCTAACAGCGAAAAATACATTGATAAAACTAGCATTCCGTCATAGTGGTGCCAGTGTTAAAAAATCCATTTAATTGCAGCCAGGCCCCGGAAACAACTCTTTGCGTTGACAAACCAAATTTGATCTGCGTGCGAAATCATTTTGTGAATTGTGAGCGATTTTGTTTATCTTGAAAATGACGAAATAATACAAAAACTCAGTTGGCTTAAAACAAAATAACTAACGTAAACAGAAATAAGATCGTTCTAGTGTTAACGCGTTCACTCGACCCTCTTAGCCTCAAACAAAAAAACATTGTCTAGATGTTTAATCGCACCATCGGATAAAATCATTTTCCCCTCTTGGGGGCAAACCACTTGTTCGCGACCTTTTACCTTAGGAACTGTTATTTGGTTTATTGAAATTTCCTGAATGAACAACGAATAAATCAAATTTTATATCTTTTGCCGTAAAAGCTAATGAATAACTTCTTATGGGTTAAATGAATTTATAAGGTTAAGCTCATTCGCAAAAACCTGGTCTTTCAAACCCATATTATTAGTATATACTTAACAAAGTCGAAGAAAGTGTAACGGGAGTACAGTTTGGGTTTCGTGCTGATGAAAAGGGCTTTGTATTTTCTATGTTGATATGGTTTACGTCTCCAGAGATTTAAATAAGCAAAAACGAAATATCTTTGCCAAAACAATATGATCACTGATATTGTAAACACAAGAGTTAACGGAAAATAATTGAACCATTAATTTGTACAGTTATCAACTTATTAGTCTCTTAAACGATCGTCTACCCACAAAATAATGTATATTTGACAAGTTGGTTGCAATGTCTAAGTGTGTCCTACATGTGTTTGCGGTTGCGGGTGATGTCCGTGGCTTAAAAAACCACTAAACGGACTGACAAATAAAAATACCTGTACCAAACTTGCTACTTAAATTATAGCTGGTTTGTTTAAAGTATAACTGATAACGTCCCGTCCTGGAGAAATTCGGACCACAAAGGAAAAATCAAAATTTGATTGCCGGGATTAGACTGTCTTCTACCGAAGCGAGCTTGTGTTGAACTAACTTTAAAGATTATCTAACAACCTTTCAGAAACTTTTCGAGTTGAAAACAACTAGCGTATTTGTAAACAATTTATAAAATAAAGAGACCAAAAAGAATAACTATATAGTGTCATTAAGGTATTACCAAAAAGTTTTGCTACTTTGATGTGTATATGTCAGCTTAGAACGAGTCACTGATGTGATGTGAATCTTACCTGCAGTTCTGTATGCTGTTTCATGTGACATTATTGCAAAAATTGAAACAAACAAATTACCTAATCAAATATCCAAATAAACAGATAAATGAAAATATTAAATAGAGTTCAATATCACAAAGCTTTTAAAAAAGTTCTCTTTCTTTCGGCCCATTCATCCGTGGTAAAGCGAAAGGCTAAGGGTTGCAATTGTAAGCTTTTATGCAAAGCATAAAAAAGATGCAAACAATTGTCAACAGCTTCACTAAAGCTTCCCATGCAACTCAAAATAATAACTATTAGTATCGATCTAATGAGCCATTTCTCTTCAACTTCATTCGTAACCTAACCACAAAAAAGACTATTAGCAGGCTATTGTTCATATCGAGTGCATGGTAAGACTTTCAAGTCACACTTTTCAAAAAATTAAAGATGATGTTTATGCATACAATTTGATATTATACAGCTAAAACGACAAATCACGCTGTTCTCTTTATTGATTTTTAGTGAATGATACAGCTCCCGTTAGTCTCATTTCACTTTAACGTGCCTTGCATGATCACTCCTAACACTAGTTGCAAGTCGTTGCAGAGTTCTTTTCGCTGGTGATTTTTCATACCTGTATTGACTAAGAGCTGTCTCTCTCAAAGATTGTCTTGTAGTCATGGCTTCTTTATGACACTCAAACTTAGTTTTGTCAACAAAGCCTCTTTTTTTATTCCGGGAGGCTCAATGCATTGTTCTAAAAGTTGTTTGTTTACTACTTTTTGTATTTACTTTGACTTTGTTAATTCATCGTTAGTCTTATTGATCAAAAGGTTTGTACGTTTTCTTGCTTGCGCGCAAACTGGAAAAAAGTGATACACGTTTAGCTGTTAGAAAGAAATCAATGGAGACCTAAAGTCGGACATGACGGTTGTTTTCCAACTTGTTTGTTTTCATTTGGAGGAAGTGTTAAACTAGGGTGAGTCGGATTGGCATGCAGGGACCGGATAAGCGTGCAGTGAAATGCATCTGGACTGTGAATCGAAAATCAGAAGTCATGACCTTTTGCTCTTCAAGAGAAACACAATCAGAAGACAACTTCCCAGCTAGCATAATAAGATTTCATTTAAATCAGAGAGAAGGCTAATATTTTCAAATTAGAAGATTTATTGGTGTTATTATAAAAGCCAGTTGGATAATCGCGTGTTTGCCCTTATAAAGTAACAGGTTTGTTCTGAGTTTATTTATTTGTTTACCAGTTGCTACTGGAGATGTCTAAACAGCCGCCACATAACCGGGAAAGTTTGTCTAAATGCGGCTTTCACAGACACGCTCGTGTGGCTGTAAGCAAACCACTTATAAACTTTTTAAATTCGCAAAAGTTTTTTTTCCGGTAGAGATAACATTAATGTTCCCTTTCAATCCATAGTTTTCTAAATGAACATTTTAGTTTTTTAAGTTCACTAAATTCTTCAACGAAGTTCCCATTTTCTGGCAACTATTTTTAAAAATAATTTGTTGTGAAAGAACAAGAAAATTAAAATTAGAATAATCAAAAGAGTGACATTTACGCAAGAATGGTTACAATTAGATTTTTTTAAATTATTAAAAATTTAAGCATTGCAGCTGTCCGAGAATGGTAAAGCAGTCACAATTTGCATTTTTGAGTGAGCTATGGTACGTTTTCCTGTCTTTCGCGTAGGCGTAACGAAAAAGCAAGCGAGGCTGGTTGTATCAAAAAATGTCTTTGTTTTTCCAGTGAAAGTTCAGAAGAAACGTTGTCATTTCTCTATTTTTATCGATGATGGCTGCTCAAGACAACGGTGAGAATGCAAAAGAAATCTCGACATAAATTATGTACACGAACCAATCAAAATGAAGCAATGACGTAATGTATACCTCGGTGTATTAGTTACGCATTATTATCGCCAGCAGAGTCATAGAAACCATATAGCTTTCGTCTTCATGAGGATTTCAGACCACATGTCTGCAGAGCAACAACTCGATAGGTTTTACTTCAATACAGTTCCATTGATGTTAGAGCCAAGAGATATGAACGTGAACGTTCAAAAGACCTCTTATGGCTGCATGTTAATTTAAAAATTAAACCTGGGTTTCACTGATTTTTTACGGAAGGTAATAGTTTTTGGTTTGCACGCGGCTAGACTCGAAGGCGAAGAACTTCTGTCTTTTCCTTGTGAAAATCTGGCGCGCTGTCGCTTGCTTTTCGATTTAAATGAATGACGGAATGGATCATGATTTTCCAAGGGTAAATGGAAGCTTTAGAAACTCGGAAAGCCACAAATGGCGAGATCCGAAGAGTCCTTGTTCACCGGATTCACCACAATCACCGCCATCGCTTGTGGTACGAGGGAAAACACTATCACTTACAAAGCCCGAAAAGTTAAAAACTATCAAGAAATGTAGAAAAACAAGACTACAACAAACACAAGGCGGTAATTTATCATTGAAAAGAAGAGAGACTTCACCAGATGTTTACAGGCTAGATCCCCGATTAAAACCCAAGAGAGGTAAGTGCGAAGTTAGGATACCGCGAAAGTTAAGAGCGCGCCATGATCATTTGCAGCCGAGTGTGTGCTCAAGGTGACATCTTCAGCTGTTAGTACAAATGTATTTATTTATGTTTTTCGGGTGAAGTGTTATTTCTGTTTCTCGCTTTTTACATTTATGTTTATGTAGAATATATGCAACGTCTGCAGTTTTAAAAAACTCTCATTTTATTTTTGCTTCAATTAGAATTTTAAACTTTGAGGGTTTGCACACATGCATACTCTATGCTCCGTTGCGTGATAGAACCCCTCGGCCGTACTGCTGATAGTGCTATCAAAAGGGATTTTAAAAACTTATCAAAGTGTTTTTTAAAAGTCACGATATTGTAAACACCGGCCGCTAGTCAATGACAAATTAGAAATCATTGTTGCGTTTCACATTTTGAACGGGCCGCAAACTCTACGTGACTTCTTGAAGAAACAAGTGCTTGTATTGATGTTAATGTCTTTGGAATCGCGGAATAGATTATTGAGAACAATTATCGAGGTATATACCCTTTGACATTGCCGTTTCCTCATGATTATCGTTTCTGTAGCATGAAACATTTAATACTTGCTACCGAAGGTCAATATCAAATAAACTCGACAATTTTATAAACACATCTCGACTCGAGGAAGAGTATTACGTACTTACAAATAGTACACATATGGTTCAAATGAACAATATATTTATTGTTTGGGACAGATCAACACACGGAATATTATGAAAGTCGCCGTTCCGTTCTACACCGTCTCTTGCTTGCCGCGCATGTTAGAAAGTCTTTCATCGCACGACTAACATCGGCCGCGGTGCAAGTTCACTCGTGAAAAATTGTTAGGCTTTATAATTTTCAGGTTTATTTATTAGTAAAATGTTTTGGCACAAACTTTCTGCAATGTCTAGACAGCCTTGATCAACTTCTCATGTCAGTTCTTTGCGGAAGCTTATCATTTTGCAAGCAGTTTATCGTCTTGCTCTGTGAAAAGCTTCAAAACACATTTCTTACGTAAAAAAAGTCTTGAGTGGTTTGCTTGCTAAAAGTCAGATCGATTTCAAATTTCTATTTGTCTAAACTGGGTGGTTACCTGTTATGATAAAAGTGGACTGTCAACTTTGCTAAGGAATGTTTTTATGCACGAACATAAAGTGTGAAAATCATATTTTAGTAATTTTTGTACAAGCTGGGCTCTCCCTTCGGGTATAAAAAATGCGATGGAGCAGTTAGGCGCCGAAAACCTGGAATTTAAGAAGCTTCTGTTTTTTGTGAATTTTATAAATTATCATCAATTATAAAAATATACAGTTCCTTGATAAAACTCATTGATAGACTTTTATAATAGTTTATAATATAGCTGCGATATAACGCGCGCTCTTATTGGTTCAAATCTATGCTTTATTACACCGATAAAGTCATGGTTTTCGCTTGCTTGTTTTGCCGCATGTTTTGCTATATCATAAAAGCATTAGAGCACAACTTTCTATGACTTTTAGGCAAAATAGAGCACTTGTGATGTTTGGAGACACTCGAAACGTTGTAAAATCACTTGCCTGCGGCTCGTGATTTTACAACGTTCTCGTGTCTCTCCCAACATCACGCGTGCTCTATTTCGCCGATAAAGTCATAGAAAGTTGTGCTCTAATGCTTAAAACAAACGTAAGGCAATACTGTGTTTCTTAGGGATAACAAAAATGATGTTTGATAATAAAAATGAAACAATAACGTCAGTTTAAGTAAAACAAGGAAAAATATAATTGTACATATACAACATTTTTAACAGCTGTAGCAAATAAAAGTAGCAATATATATTGATATTAAGTAAAAAGCTTTTACAATCTTAATGTTTATTTTTGCATATAATATTCTTTACTGTGAAAACTTTTCTTTATTCGATTTAATTTGTTTCCTAAGTTATATGTAAAAGTTGTTGCGTTCAATTTTTGTTTTAAAACAAAATACATGCTAAAACTTTATCAAAATTAGTAATTTTTACTCAAGCAGTAGTTATTTAAATATTTGATGTTCAGATTTGATCTTCTAGTCACTGTAGCCAGCCTTTAAAAACCTACTGAAAATTTATAAAATACCTTACCAAAACATAAACGAAATGTATTAGTTGAATTAAATTCCCAGAATTTTTGAAGGATTATTAAAATTCATCTAAAACCTTTAATTCTTCAAGGATGGTTTAAAGAGGCGTGGCTTAAAAGTGGATGAATTTGAAGGTAAAAATTGGTGTTAAACACTTACAAAAAATTAATAGTTTTCCCAGAAATTCTTGAATTAAACCCAATTATTATGTATTTTAAATCCATGTTATATGATATTGCAACACATATGTAATGAATAGTATTTTACTCCTTAGATTGGATTGTCTTGTTTGTGTGTAGCAGGAAGAATTATTTGCCAAGTTCATGTTCATGACCTATCATAATGAGTTCAATGTAGTGATGACAAATAACAACTTTTCAACTGTTCTTGTGTCTGGTAGTTTTCAATATAACTTAAACATTACTTTCCTTCTCCTTTACAAAGATTTGGAAGTATTCCAGACACAGTTTGACACTAAATTTTGGTAGCAAAAGATTGTGAGACAATTGACTGTCTATTCAAAGAAATGTTTTTGATTCATATTTCTTAATATTCTGTATTTTAACTTTTAAACAATACCGTTTTTACTTTCATTACAAGTTATTTTATGTTTAAAGGGTTCATATGGAAAACATATGTGGTCTGCAGTCAAAGCTTATTGTCTCACATCACGAAATAGTGATAATCAAAGTTTCTAGAAATCTTTATCAAATATCTATGAATCAAATAAAATGAATGATTGATAGGTTTATTAAGAAATAAAAACAATAATTTGAAAGCATTCCAGTTCAATTAAGCCCTGAAACTTGTTACCATTATCCTCATTTCCGCTTTTCATCATGACTAGAAAACAAGTGGTTTTGAGGAATTCCTCAATATTGAGATATTGTCAGCAAGGTGTCATCGCAGCAAGTAACTGAGATAGGATTACTTGAAAGGGTCATGCTAAACTCGTAAACACTAAAACAGCAGTTTTTTATGTGCTTAATGCAATCAACATTTTATTGAGTATTTGTACAAAAAACACCCTTATTTATTAACCCTTTCAGTCCCAGTTAGTTATGAACAACCAGCTTCTCCTTACATAACAC
>ERZ1740055.480-NODE-480-length-11046-cov-7.954053_pt1 | contig 11046 bp, 6 predicted proteins | sample MGYA00581747_ERZ1740055 | MGnify/ENA primary metagenome ERZ1740055 (study PRJEB43018, sample SAMN04849739) | marine metagenome | isolation source: floating plastic debris | place: Pacific Ocean | collected 2008-08-28 | study: EMG produced TPA metagenomics assembly...
AATATATATATATATATATGTATATGTATATATGCGATTTGAGATTTATCTTATTTCTATTTATTCCCAAAACTCGGACATTGAGAGAGAAACCCGTTATATAAAAATAGTATTTTAACTCGCAAAGCCCCAACTTGACTAAGAAATTGTATAATTGCAAATTTGTAGGAATATTTGAAAAAAGGGCCAAATTGATAAAAAAGAAATATAAATTTTAAAAAATGCTGCGGCGACACATCTTTTCAAAGGATATTCATTTGGTGCAGATGACGATTTCTCTATTTGAAATCAATAAGTTTAGACTTTAGTGTCGCTTGATAATGTCAGTTTTGTTAGAGAATCATTTTACAAAGTTTAGAATTCAAGCGAGAGCTCCTAAAATATTTTTTAGAGGTTTGGCTAACTTCAAGCTCTTTCGGTTGAAAATTCAAATTTTACAATGGCAAAAATGTGATTGCATAAAACATGATTTAATGCATTAAAAATTCATATAATGACAGGTGACATAATGGTATCTCGTTCCTCATCATTCGCTTGGCTCCCTAGGCAAACTGTAAACTGAACATGTTTACTCGTTTCAACTCAGTTAAATTGATAGACGATCAAATGTTACACTCTTAAAATTTGTTTTGTTCCTTCGTTCGCTGAAGCATCTCGATAACAACAATAAAAGGGTCTGCTAATTAGATGCTCACCATCTTTCAATTTTGTCATAAATATATTCATTACGATTTTTCAGTAGACTCAAACATACGTTTCTATGCTACGGGAATCGATTCAAATTTTTTTTAACTCGTGTTGTATATTTTTTTTTAGCTGGCGAAAAGTTGATGACAAAAGGACATATATTAAACTAATTTAAGAAGTTCTATTTACAATATAACAAAATATATCATCTTTTAAGATAAAGATTCAGCGGCGGTTTCAATGCACAACAGTCAGCCTTAGTGTGTTCATATTTATGTATAACATACTTTAAATCGAAGCACGTTTTCTATTTAAAGCTTTATACGTTGTGAAAGTTATCTGCTCTTCATAATCTCGCAGTAGAGTTGTTGAATAATCGCCAGTGGTTTCAAAAGGTTCGTATCCTTGTTGTGTGGTTGAACATTTTTCGCATCGCGGTCCTCCCTGTATAAGATTATCCGTTGGCTCCTTCGTCTGAATCGTCAAAAGTCTTAAAGCGAGTTGATTCATAACAGAGCCAACAATTGTAAGTCCAAAAAATATAAAAAGAAGCGAAATCCCCACATAAGTGTCACTAAATTTAAACTCATCGCTGTCTTGTAGAGCCACAAGGTCTCCAAATCCAACAGTTGTTAAAGTGATGAAGCAATAATACAGTGAAGTAAAATAACTCCATTTTTCATAATACCTGAAAATAAAAGCTCCTGAACAGCACGTCACAGCCATAGAAAGCAGACCCATAATAACTACGTTTGTAGCCGATACCTCCTGATTTTTCATTCCCAGCAACCGCTTCATTCGGCTAAGAGAAAACGCCAAAAACGTATTTACCCGTTCACCTATAGACTGAAACATCGTCAGAGCTAGTGGAATCCCAAATGCGGCGTAAATCATACAAAATATCTTTCCGCGAGGTGTTCGAGGAACCGTGTGTCCATAACCTAAAGTGAAACATAATCTTCAGTCAATACCCTTACGTTAAGGTCCTCTTGCCATTTCATAAAGAAAAAAAAGCCACCTTATATGCAAAAACTGGCACCAGCAGGACTAAAAATGTGCAAGAAAACATAAATCGCCAGACTACTGTTTGCGAACAATTTTCGTCTCAAACGGAAAAAGCGACAAAAGGGTCCCATCTTGTGTAGCGAAAACAAATTTATAATTTCTGTTATGATTTACGGAAGTAAGATGAGAAAAGTTAGATGGGAGCTCGTTAAATTATAAAGAATTATGGGGCGATATAAGAAATACATCTTACCGGCTAAGAAAAGATTATAACACCAGCTTTTGTTAGTCATATGAATGTAAGTGTTCTAAATTATTCTTCTAAATCTCTTCGTCCTACTTGGAGGAAAGTCTGAAAGTGTATCTATGTTGTTTTGATTTTAGTTTGGGCACACTTGGTCACTTTCTTCCGTGGCATAGTTACTTCAGAGTACAAATAAAAGCGCGTCACTGCAAACGGAACTGAGTATGAAATTCGTACTGACTTACCGATTGTTGTTATAACCGTGGTGGCAAAATAGACAGATCCGGCAAAACTCCATTGATATAATTTTGCGTTAATGTTGGCCTTGTTGTTGAGCAAAAAAGTCCAATCTTTTAAGTCGCTCTCGGTAATATTATAAGTTTTTCTCAGCTTTTCTTCTAAACGACGGAGTTCTCTCCTTCTGTCTTGGTCGGCGTCATATTCCATTGCACTAAAAATAGCCGCCCCAACCAAAAGATAAGAAAGAGAGCAAATAGTTAAAAATATTGTGCGAATATTTCGCTGCTTCATTTCAAAATCGGGTGATTTAACAAATTCTCATCTTGGCAAAACAAAAAAACTTATGTTTAAATCTTTGTTGGCGCGTAATTTGTAGTGCGCCGTACGACTTGCTAAGAAGGCGCAGCTTTGTTTGTGTGGTGGGAGATGTATGATTGGCTGAGCTAAGAACCAATTCGCGCAATTTACATTTTGTCATCGCTGCAAGAGCGTCAAGTCGCCGTGACTGCCAAACAGATGTTAGAATATTTGAAATCACCACACCTTTGGGAACAACTTTTTAGCTTAACATAGGATCGACGTAACGCATGTTCAGCGCATTATTGATTAACAGTTGAAAAAGTAAAAAAAAAAAATTCACATTGCCTAATAAGTTTTGCATCAAGTTCACAGTTACTAAAGTTTGTTTTGATCCGAAAAAGACAAAGATTTTCAGACATTAGTACTTTAATAACATGTCTTATCTTTGCCGACCAAAATAATCTACACTCGGCGAAGTTTTGTGGTCACAACGCAAATAGAATGTGTAAATTTTTAAACACGGTTTGCTGTTGTAGTCCTTTATATTCTCGCTTGTTTTTTAAGCACAAAGTAAGTTAATCGTAAATATTTTCAAAAACCTTAGAATTCATCGGCAATATCTCTTTAAGGAGATGCGTTATACATTGATAAATGCTATTTACAACAAATAAGTTTATATTGACGATTCACAGAAATATCACTAGGTTTACAGTATCCTGTCGAATCCTGGAAAACAATTTGAAATGTTAAAAATTAACCACAAAAAACCTAATGAAACCACAACCTGCCCTTCTGGTCGGATTCAAAACATTTTTTCTAAAATGTTTTAGTGTCGTTTTGTACAAGATACAGAGATCTATATTCGAAATTCTGTTGGTTGCTTAAGCATGGATAGTGATTGCAAGCGGTCCACGACAAATGGTCAATCAAATCAGTCTTGTTTTTGAAAGTGGTAGCTTATCTTTTTTTGACTTAAACGCCACTTTGATAAGAAGATTTTAATCAGTTTTGAAGTTAGAAAAAAAAGGAAAACCTTGAAAAGTTACCAAAAGTTTTTCGCTGCCTAATTAAAAAACAGGTTTTATATTTTTATTTGAATTAACTATCTAAAAGCCAAAAAATCTAGTTTAAAACCTCCAAGCTGTGCCGTAATTAAATGATTTTAACAGAACGTAGAAACTAACTTTTGGCCACTGTTTGGTCCTGTGGTGATATCTACTTCCGAAATTCTGACTAATATTTGTTGATCGTCTCAACAACTTCACAATTTTCCAATTTACAATTCAAATCTAGAGATATAGTTTCAAATTTTAATGTTTTAAAACAGAAATTTAATCATTTAAATTTTACCCACGAAAGACGTTTCAAATATTTCATTTCCTTTGGTCTCATATAGACTTGAATTCTTATGGCAGCTTATGGTGTATTCTTGTTGCATGACGCGGGTTCATTCTCTCGTGTTTTTCATGATTCAATGTTAAATTTACATAAAGTCCAAGTCTTTGAAAAGCTAACAACAGAATGGCCTCAGGGTTTCTGACAAAGGAAAACAAGCTATAACAATTTAGTGATTTTTTTAAAAGTTGTACCTACATTGAAATAACATAAAAAAAAAGCCGTTTGCAAACTTTTTAAGTCTAAGATACATTCTTAGTCTTGTTGGATTGAATGGAGTTATTTAGATTATCCAAAAGCAATGAGATTGCGATGATTGGTAGAAATATCAGCACATCTTTACTTTATGATGTGTTCAATGAGGCCAGCTTAATTTGATTTCTCTTCATATTCCTGTTCAGCTTTTAACACCCCTGGAAAAAAGACAAACATCTTTGAAAATATGAAAACGATTATCAAATGTCAGTTTCACAAACCGATCTCTTACGACTATACGCAGATGACGAATCTCTTTTCTAATACTGTGATAAACAGACTCATCAGTCAAACGCGTATATTTTGAAATATTTTGATCTGTATCGCCGTAAGTGAAACCTTGATGTATAAAGCGTTTGCTCTTTTTCAAAGCAAATCGTTTTGAAAACAAAAGCAATTATTCGAAACATTAGCTTCTTAAGCTACCAATGGTGAAAAAATATCAAAATATATGAGTCTATTAAAACATCTTCAGCTGAATTTGTTAAAAAAAACTCAAGGAGCATTTCATCTGTCAAATAAGATCATAGGCTGTGTTATCTGCATTTAATTTTTAAAGTAATATATCCACCTAATTTAATCTTAAATCTACTTAATTCGGTAGGACAAATATTAGTGGCTAAATTGACAAAATGTCCAGGCGATATATCACAATAGTCGAAAAGTACCACTAGAGAGAGAAATTTTTTCTATAAAAAGGAAAGAAAATTGTCTTCTATTTCACTCTCACACGTTTTTTGTCTGTTGTTATATGCATGAATTATGATGACTGAATAACTAGCGTTTGACACTTTTGTTTCATTGTTTTGTTTACATTTATTTAGAAGGGGCAAGTATATCTTTAAGATTATTTTGTTTTTCTGAATGTCGGGTATTACTGATTTAGCTGCAAAAATTCTTTGTAATCCTGGTGAGTTGTTGAGTAAGATAAATGTTGTTGATGATTTCTGTCAGGGAATCTCGAATTGTTTTTCTTGTTTTCTTATCTTTTCTATTTATTTATTCTAATTATATATTTATCATTACATGCATAATATTAAACATTAAACCCCCTAACAAAAGCTGTAGCCTGACCTCAACATATTTCGTTTCCATTTTCCACTATACGTAACAGATTTAGAAGCCTGAGACGTGTATATTAGACTGTGATAACACGAGAGGCATTTCAGAACACAAGGGAAATATAGTTTTTACATTCATAGACATCGCAAGGATTTTTTAAAAAGGGATAGGGGAGGGGGTGGCGCGCTTACTCTTTTAAATAAGGTAATAAAAGTTTGAAGGATAAAAATAATTCGGATGAGATTACTCTAGTAGGAATTTTTCTGATGGTTAAAGGAGACTTTCCTAGCTTTGCTTGACTTTCAAAAAGGGGGTCGTTCGCACCTGACGAACCCCCTCCTCGCGATGCCCGTGACAATTCTCGAGCGTTCTCAAATGTCCGCAGTGTTTTATCACAGTCTAATACAATGCTTATGATTCTTTATTTGCTTTATGGTACAGATTTAACATGCCACTAGTAATGAAAAGCAATGAAACACGCCTTTTTTATGTTTTTCTCTGTTCAAACATGGGATTATGCCTGATGACCAATCAGAGAGCGGGTAGTGTTCTACCTAGTATATTATAATTTTTTATATACTCTATATATGTTGTGGTTCAATTTTATCTTTGGTTTGAGTTTTATTTTTCTTTGTTTTTGGTTATGGTAATGTATGATAATGAGTTTGAAACAAAGGAAAATCAAATTCAAACCAAGATGAAAATTGATAAAATATAATAGAAAGTCAACATGACGTATGTAAAGTGTTTTTTGTAGTTATCAAACTATATTTCAGTCGGCCAAAGCAGCCTTCGTAAGGTTATGTATATGCTGAACCACAACATACAATTAATATTACAACTGATAACTAAGAGTGCAGCCAGTTCAAGCCATTATACTATTTTATTTCTGAAGCTTTTCGCCTCTGTGCTATCTTTCAAATTAGTCGTGTGAAAGGAAAAGTGTAAAACATGGTTTTTATTTCTGCCGTTATAAATAGTCTCCTTTGCTGTTAAAATAATATGGCTTCTGGCTATAGTTTGTAACTATCGCAACTTGAAATAACGAATTAAAACTGTTAATTTATTAAGTTCTGAAAAAATGTTTTTGTTTTTAGCTATTCTGTTACTTGATGCCAAAACTTTGAAGTATTTTTGCATTAAACTAGTGGATGTTCTACTGATTCACTTTGTTCTTTGCAAAAAGTACATTTATCTGTATCAGTAATAAACTTCATTTTATACACTGCTCATTTGTGTATGCGATCCTGTTAAGTATGTTATATAGATATAATCTATCTTTTACTTCAGTTGAGACTTTCCATGGCAGCAAATGAGATGGATTTCCAGTAAACTCATCATCTTATATCTACATAAATCTCAGAAGAACGGATTAGTGTAGTAGGTTTTGATTTCTTGTTTGAAACCAGCTTAATGTACACATGCTTTTGTTTGAGTTTTTTGGTTATTGTTGCGACGCAGGAGCAGTGAACTAATCTTTTTGTACTTGTGTTCTTGAGTATGCGCGGTACGATGATATGGAGTGCTATTTTTGGGTTTGTGCGCACGAACCTCGATTTTGAAAACATGGCCACGAGAGACTGGAATTCAGTCGAGGATTAAACAGGGATCGAGGATTTCTCTAAAATATGGTAAGTTTGGCCTAATGTTCATTCCTCAGTTTCTTCGAAAGCAAACTTGACTACAAGCGTATGTTGATACCAAGTCCTTCTTTTGCAAGCGTGGGTTGAGATATCTGATATACTAGATATACTATCCTAAACGTAGTCTCCGATATTCTCCGTTCGCCAAACAAAAGGCTCCACAACGTTTTAAACTGGAAGAGCAATAATTGAAATAACTGAAATAAGTGACATGGACTTGCTACTAAACTCGTTTCCACATGTTGCAGCGCTTCCATTCTATCAGAAATTTCTAGTTATAAATTTGCCTTTAATCTACAAACCAGAAATTTTCGTCAGAGGTATTCCATTTTGAACCCAGTACCTGTGATCCGGGGTACACATCACGGAAACCGTAATCCAAGGGTGTCACGGATTATCTTACACGCAAGGGCGAGAAGTATGTATCAATATCAATGGAAACTGGCACCTATTTATCGCTTAAACTTTACTGGCTCAGTTTTTCGTTTTACTGCCAAAGGGAATGTTCCCAATTATGAAAACAAGGTTGATTATGTATATATGTAGCAGCCGTACTAATAATTTCTCTTTGGGAGTCAGGTTGGAGTAGTGGTCATCAGTTTCTGACATCAGTCGCGCCTTCCACCTCTACGACCCCGGATCAAATCCCATGCAGGCTCCGCACGTGGGCTGAGATTTGTCGATCTCAATCTGACTCCGAGGAGGGTTTTCCGTTTACTCCGGTTTTCATCCCTCTGCAAATTCAACTTTCACGCCAAGATCTGAGCCGTCGAGCAATTTAAAAACATCAGCCTCTGGATAGGAAGAACTGGACAACCACTTCCCTCGCAATTGACGTTAAATAAAGTTTTTTTTTTAAATTTGTTTTTCTATTATTATTCGTTTCTCAACTAACTAATATTTCAAGGTAGCTCGACAGTCAGAAACGTAATTTCCTAAAACTGCCTTTTAGAAAATTTTTAGATTATGGCTAGTATGGTCACGTGATGAGCTGTTATGTGATTTCTTACACCCAGAGTTTTAATACTCTCCATCCACCGCTTAGACCTTTGGCCTCAGTTTTCATAGAATCCCTGACTGTCGAGCGACCTTAAGCTTTTCCCAAACTTGTAAGGAGCACCACAAGCAACCATGTCTTGTCCTCTAAACAAGGCAGAAATGGATTCTTTTTGTTCGCTAAATATGTATATTTCACTGTCAGCTCAACGGAACACTGCTTCCCAACGATCTGTTTCCCTCGTTAAATCCCGATGTCACGTGACTGACAACTCTTGTCCAAAAAACTGACTAATGGAAATTTAGCGCTTTCTGAGAAACGGATAGTTCCGTACAGACATGTTGCATACGAAGCAAGGCAACGGTCCCTTCCTTCCTAGCCTCTCCTCCCCATTCCTATTTGCTCACGTACGTGCGCCGGTTTCGCCTTTCCTGTCTTCATTGCCATTTATCCAAGTGCTAGCACAATATGACATTTTTTCAAAAAAATAAATTGAACTGCTCGGTATAAGTTCAAATATTAGAAAGTAATCTAGAGCAGAGACGTATTTTAGTATTAGAAAAACAGAACTGATTAACAGGTAAAATTGGATTGCAAGGTCGAAGGCATTTATGACACTGGGTGTCATAACCATTAATGGTACGCCTAAATACGGCATTATCGGTATCAAATATATTTATTAGTAGTTTATGTATTTCATGGAGAGGTTTTTTTAAACTTTGTACACTGGATTATTTTAACTTAGTCGAATAAGCTTTCGACTGCACCTGCAATCTTCTCAGTTCAGATATGGTAACCTCAGATGGTGGTGATGTTAGCAAGCCAAGTGAGTTAGACTGATTTCATTCTTATTTTTCTTTCGTAAGTTTGAAGCTAATCTAATCCAAATAAATGCTACAAATCTTGAAAAGGAAACGTTTTGTAGTTTAACTTTTGAAGATTTTACAAGCTTTTTTCAGGTTACTTGATAAAGACTGGTAATGGCCAGTCGAAATATTGTACAAACAGCTCTAACTCACGTTGTCAGGTCAGTCTTTGCAAATCTTTTTGACAAAAATATTCTACTTTGAAATTATTTTCGACTGATCAAGATCGTATGATCCAACGTTGGTAAGTGTATTGGTTGTACACGGTTTTGCACTGGTTTTTTGGCTTTTATATTTTCAATACATCACTTTATTTCCGCTTCGCGCTGTGAAGAAAGCGAGGAAGCTAAAAATTGGTTCGATATCCAGAAATAAAATGCAACTGATATAGATCTTAGCACGGTTCATAAAAGAAAATACCAGAGATACTTTATAAACAGCCTAAAAACACAAAAAAACAATGTCTCCTAAAAAAAAGACGTTTAATATCGTAAAGAAACAAGAACCCAAAGTTATTTGTATCATTTAACGAAAGAGTTAACTTGTGACACGGAGTTAACGGAAGAGAGGTTTGGCAACTGATGTTTAATTCATTTCCCGAGAGAATTCCGACTCCTCCCACCCAATTACATCGGAATGCAATGTCCAAGTGGTCTTGTTAGAGCGGCAGGAAAAAAGATATGAGTACATGCCATTTGGAATGGGCAATTAATTTGATAAAATAATATATATATATTTATTCTCGTCGCCAAAAGGTCATAAGATCAGTTCATGTTCTTGTTTAATTTGTCCTTTTTACTTTCATTCACATAGTTTAGATTTGTTTTGTTCCGTCAATCAGTTGGCTTGGACAATCCTCCTTTCAATTTCCGTGATACTCGCTTTCGTTGCCAAAATAGCTGTAAGATGTATAAAAAATGGTATTATCAAGAGTAAAGTCAATATACTTTATAATTCAATTAATTAAGGCCGTGCATATCTCATAACAACAATTTAGAATATTTTTTGGGTCAAAGCGTTAAGGCTGGTTTAAAATTTATTTTCCTTTTTATTTGTAAAGGGTAAAGTTACATAGTTTAGGAATCCTGCTGATGAACAGTAAAAGTTTTGCTCTTTATTTTCAGTAGCTTTTAGTTATGTCTGTTCAGATATCTAATTGCACAGAACAACTAAAAGGAAAAAAAGGAACTATTTAATACGATTAGAGACACAGAATGACCCAGCTGATGAGCGAAACCTTATCAAATCACTGTGGGCGCAGGTTTTCCGGAAAACCTTGCATGCCTCACATGCTCAAATAATTGGTCCTTCCTGGAAAAGTTTTAGGAAAGTATAATGAAGTTTTATTAAGCAAAAAGTTTCAAAAAGAGCATTAAAAATGAAAATTTATAATAAAACTTGCTTGTTACTGCACTTGGAATTGTGAGATGGTTGACGCTTACACTATAATGTTGAAATTCATGAATATAGTAACCGGTCGTATTGAACTATTGAACCATAATTATTGATAAAACTCTATACCTAATTTACTTAATGACATCGTCTGCAGTCCCTACTCTTCAATTTAGGCACAAATTGTATTCTTTTACAACTATCATGTGTGTACTGTTATACTACTAATTATTTGTTCAGTCGCTTTTTATAAACGCCACATAATTACGGATAATGAAATATGTTTGCATATCAGATTTCTGTTCTAAATTTTGTGCTTAAAAATTTTCTTTAAAAAATCGTTAGGAAAACCTTTGGCGAATCGAAGAGTCTCCTGTTTCAATTGAAAAGGCAAATTATGTCTCTTCCAAGGCTTCTTTTAGCTTGTCCAAATGGTCTAGGTAGCAGAAAATATTAGAAATAAACCTAATCAAAATCACGACTCTTTTTATACAAATATGTTTCGGAAGTGCTCACTGCCATCGTCATGCAACTGTTTTACAGATTCGTAAGTAAGTAAATATGTATGGTTGGAAGAATTAGCATACAGAAAAGAAGCTAACAATTGTATTATAAAGAAAGCTTAAGATTGATATGCTTTACTTGGCTATCTAAACTCGGATTTTCACGCTTGGTATGAATGGACTCTTATTCTTAGCGCAAATTCCGTCGCCGCGGAATCCAAAACTTGAAAGCAATGCTTTGAGCAAAGTTTAGAACATGCTTCGTTATGCGAAAAATGTTTGCAGTAAAAAGAGTCATGATTTTTATCAAGTTCTTTTAGCTTATTTTGACAAAATTGTCAATTGTCCCCTTCGTTCTGTGACTGTTTTGGGTTTTTGTCACCCAATAGTGGCATTAGCGAAATCGTTAAGGGGGCATTACGGTTAAAATTTTGGTGGATAGTGAAAGAGTTGAGAA
>ERZ1740055.481-NODE-481-length-11024-cov-7.640897_pt1 | contig 11024 bp, 6 predicted proteins | sample MGYA00581747_ERZ1740055 | MGnify/ENA primary metagenome ERZ1740055 (study PRJEB43018, sample SAMN04849739) | marine metagenome | isolation source: floating plastic debris | place: Pacific Ocean | collected 2008-08-28 | study: EMG produced TPA metagenomics assembly...
AGCTAGAATTTTAGTAGTATCTTGGACGGAAAATTTCAGAGCAGATTGTAACACAACTGGACGCCCTGACAACTGTGGCCCAACTTTAAAACACTGTTTTTTTTTTGCTTTCTAGCTGTGGTTCCGGCACAATAAACCATATTTATTTGACTAATGGTCCTTGAAAATCCTGAAATGTGTAAAAAGGTCATTCTTTATTTCCAAAATTAATAAAAATAAGCTGTCTGGTAAAACATTTTTGATGTGAAAATGCTGTAAAACAAAAACCGCGACTTGACTTGAAAAGTCCTGGAAGGTCTTGGTACTGAAAGCCCTTTAATTTTATATCCAGCCAATAGTGGCAACGCTGGTATGTTCTGCGAACACGTTTAAACTTCAGAACTTTTGTTTTTCTGTTTAAAGAAACTCTGAATGATAAGTGGTACTTTCTGGTAGTTTGAAGAACACTGGAAGAGTTTTGTTGGCTGATTACGAGTTAGGCTCCATGCTTAACGGAATAAGTTGAGAAGATAAAAAATAATTTCCTCGAGGTGCCAAAATTACTAGCTCTACAAGACAACCGTCATTCAAACTTGACCCGCTTGAAATTTTAGAGAACGACTGTAGCCACATGCGAATATTACGAGCCTATTTTTAACTATAGCAAATAAAGTATCGCCTCACTTTTTCTCAACACTTTTCTACGTCACAGCCTTTTAAATTATTGTAAAGAAGCACGCGCGATGCTGTTTTATTCCTTTAATAGAACCTGAATTTGCCATGTTCAAAACGATGAACCACAAAGCATCTATGAATTGATTCGATGGACAGACGGTTCGTAAACAATATGGCAATTTAACAATATAGCGCCTCCTTCCATCCAATCAATCATAGATTCATTGCAGTCCCAACTCCAACCCAGTCCTCTCCTTGTTTAGAACATGGCAAATTCAGGTTTTATTGTCATATTTAAAAAGACCATCATCAAAGAGTTAACCTCTAAAGTTTGATCCCCTTTTTCGAACAGGGAATCGCGCTCATTTAAATGTCAGGAAACAGAAAAATGTTCATTTTTCTATTAGTAAGTTAAAAATAAACTCATAGTACTAAACCTTTTCAAAGAGTTTTATAGAGGCTTTTTATTATGACAATGTAATAAAATAAGAATACAATCTGTTTGCCAGGGTTGCTGATTTTCTCTTCTAAAGACATGAAGGAAAACGTCTACACGGATCTGTCTAAAAAACTTTGGATGAATACATGAATTCATAATCAGTAAAAAAACTCGTTAGACCAGTTTGAATTCTCGCACTTGTCAAAATACGAGTGTTGACTTTTTAAAAGCTGCAGGCCGTATCTGCTCCAGCTGAAAACCTGCCTTCGTTAACAAAGATATCACATGTTCGTGCAGGCTCGACAGAATTCCGGGCAGATTTTTGTATTTGTTTCCTTTCTTTTCTTTAGAGAACCTAAACAGCAAGATAATAAAGAAAGGTAACTGCGTGCTACTTAGGGTTAAGCCTTTAAATTATTAATGGGCGTTTTGCATGAGTATGATTGTTTAAAAAATGTGTAGCAGCAAATTGAGGGTCTTCTCTCTATGAGAAAGCCTGTTGAGCGTCATGTAAGTTTAGTATAGTAGTAATTGGCATGAGTTCGCCTCTATCATCTTTGTATTTCTCTTCAAATTGTCTTATGTCTCCACCGCACTCGTACTTAAATATATCCACAATTTTGCTCCATCTGGATACTTTACTCCGCTGTGTGGCTTTTTCTGCAGGGCTCCACTGGCAGACAGGTGGCATGTCTCCCAACCCGTTCTCCCAGAAATAAATTACATCTAAAGCACTGACTTTCTTTGGCAAAATAAAAGCCGCAGATCTCTCTGACTGTTGAGAATGTTCATCAGAGCTGTCTGATCGGGAATCTTCTCTCTCTTCCTGTGTCTTGTCTTCGTCTTCTAATAATGGCGTTGCTTCCGGTCTAACTGGCACCGCTCCATTCGTGTTATAAGAAAGTACTCGATAGTAAGGAAGTGTCGACTCGTTTTCAAGGTCATACTTAGCCAGGATAGCTGAAATTGGTAGCAGTTCTCCTCTGTGGTTTGAAAAGCGTTTTTCAAATTTTTCCCAGTTTCCGCCGCAGTCTTTCCTAAAAATGTCTACAATCTTTTTCCACCTAAACAGTTTCGTTTCATGGCCAACTCTGTGAATTTTAGGCCATTTGGAGACAGGAGGAAACAGCTCACAGCCTTCCTCTCACAGGCGGACCACGTCTTTGGCAGTTACTTTTCTGGGCAGCTGGAAGATTTCACCTTCGATGGCCTCAGAGCAGCGATCACGTGATATACTAGGTAACGTTCCCGGTAATCCTGGACTGGTTTCACGTGCTTCGTACATGGCCACAATCGTGGTAACAGGTAAGAGTTCACCCCTCTCATCTGAAAACTTTGACTCGAAGTCGTTCATTTCTCCCTTGCAGTAGTACTTAAAAATGTCATAGATCTTTGCCCAGCGAGAAAACTTGCTTCGTTGTCCGGCCTTCTGTGTGGGTGTCCATTGGCAAAGAGGAGGCATATCTCCACTACCCTCTTCCCACATATGGATGATATCTTTCGCAGTCACTTTTCGAGGTAAAACAAAGGTACCAGGGCTATTCAAGGGACTGGTGACGGGGGAAAAAGAGCCCTTCAATTGAGTGCCCCCCTCGACACCTTCTCTATGATCTTCCCTGTCATGCAAAGGTACCATTGTTACCCTTTCTTTCTGACTCGAATTCACGACCTTAATTATATCCCTGTTTCCAGAGCTGTCCTCAGATACTTCAACATCCCTCTCCGCTGAACTTTGCGAATCTGAGAATTTTCTTTCAAACAGTGGCCCAGATGGTGCGTTTTCTACATCATGCTTATAAATGATTGATGAAATTGCAAGAGACTGACCACGTTCGTTTGAATATTTCTGCTCAAACTTAGTCCAATCACTGCAACAGTCGTGCTTGAAAATCTCTACAATCTTTTTCCAGCGAAACACTTTTGTTTCTTGTCCAATCTTTTGAGCTCTTGTCCACAGGCTAACGGGAGGAAATTGATCACAGCCATGATCCCAAAGAAAAACGATATCTCGTGGACCAACTTTTCTAGGAAGCTGAAAACGTGTGTTAGAGGTATCGACATTACTGTCAAGAATATTTCTATCGGTTCCTGGAACGTGATCATCCAGAGAATCAACAGCACTGTCGTCGCAATCAGGTGCTTCTGTCTCTGATAACTTTCTATCAGATTTGTTAGTCGTTTCATTCGTTACCTTCTCCTTCAGTAAAGAAGCAGTTTCTGTTCCACTTGCGCATGGAGGCGGTTCGTATTTTGACGGTGTGACAACTGATAGGAAAGCAGGCGTTTGCTGTGTTTCATATAAAGAAAGAATAGTTGTTATAGGAAGAATTTCACCTTTGGTGTCCGAGAAACTTTCTTGGAACAGTTTTATATCACCTTTGTAATCATTCTTGAAGATGTCGACAAGTTTCTTCCAACGTGAAATCTTGCTTTGTTGCTTAAGTTTTTGGGTTGGGGTCCAGTCCTTCAAGGGTGGGAAATCCTCGTTTCCGTATTCCCATAAATGAAGTACGTCTTTTGCTGAAACCCTTCGGGGTAACTCGTAACTGTGGGAACCTGGCGACAAGAGTAAAAAAAAAAGAAACAAAAAAAGATTATCAAAAAACACATAAAAACATCTACACTGATACAGGTTACTAATCTTGAATATAGAAAGTAAAAAGTTTGCTTAAGTTAGTCTTTTTAACTAACATCAAAATCAAATAAAAGTTGTACTATATTTTATATAAGAAAACATTTTAGCTCTTAGTTTTTGCTTTGAAAACCATCGCTGGAAACCGTGTGTGCAGCAGTTGCTCTGAGAAAGGACTAACGCTAAAAACGCCAGCTCATTACACTACTTATGGTGATAATAATAAAATGTTTATCGTGCAGTGCACCCTAAAATAATTTCTAACTTAAATCAGAATTAAAATGTGAGTCAAAGTGTCCTGTAGGCCTGGATCTAGATCTGGATCTGTAGATGTAAAAAGAGCTTGAACCTGCTTGCTAGTTATGCCATGCTAATGATGTCTCAGAAGCTTAAACAGCTGTCCACAACTGCTAACATTCTCGGTTGCGGTATTGAAAGGCTGGTTAATTTTAATCTCATGATTACAGTTTTTAAAAGATACTATTCAGTTATTCAAGCAAAAAAGCTGTTAATCACAAAGTTACAGTTTAAATTTGTCTCTGTAAGGTTAGAAACAAGAGCAATGGGTTACAAAGTTAACCCTGGGTTTGTGCTAATTGGCTTTCGAACAACTCGGCCCAGGCTCACATTTTTAGAAGTAGAGAATGCTTTCCACCTTAAAACTCATTTTAGTGGCTGGAAGTACTTAGTACTGCATGCAAAGGTATCTCTGGTATCTTTGGAGGGTGTAAGTGCTTAATCTCAGTTGAAATCCGTATATTATATGTATGTATCGGAGGGGGTGTGAGAAGAGCTTTGGGAGAAGTCTTTCCAATAATAAAGTTAGAAAACCTATTTTGGGGTCCAGTTCCCCCTTCTCTAGCCGAGGCCCAGTTTGAAGTTGTGTGAGTTGCAGTTGGCTCGGAAGCTATCATATCAAACTGTTTACTGGAAAGAAATAAAATTGAAAAAAGAAAAAACCTGTTGAAACCCTTGGCGTAGAAGAAGACATTGTCACTGGGTTCACAATGCTTGTATAGCTTGTTGCACTTGTGAGAGCAGGAGCTGGGTCATCTGACCCCTCAGTCAATGACTCGCTTACAGGAACATGTTTCAAGACTGGGCTAGCACTTGTTAGGAGATGATTTTGTGCTTCTACAAGATCAGATAGCTTCCTGTAGGATTCCTCTAGAGCTTGATTCTTATCTTGTAACACTTTGACTTGGCTTTCTAGTTCTTCAAGCTTGTGAACAAAATGTGCTGGAATGTATGGCTTTGTGTCAGTATTTGACGGTGGAAGCTGATGCTTCTTTGGCACAAGGCCAAGAGCCACCTGTGGCATGACTTCTTCATTTTCACTGTCATCTTCACTCTCATCTAATAGTGAAGGTATAATAGAACAACTGTCAGTATTAAACAGAAAAGTTTTACAAATGTAACAATAATCCTAAATGGCACAAAAGGAAAGATCAGGTCAAAATTAGTAAGTATCGAAGTAATGAAAATTTTAAAAACATAATTCTGTACAAAGTTTTAAAAGAAAACGTATGAAAGTTTGCATGAAATCGAGGTTAGTCGTGCATTGATACACTACCAACCTCGATTTCATGGAAACTGTCATACACTTTTTAATATTTTATAACAGGAAATTTTTTTGTAATTGAAAACTCCTCAGTGCAACAGTTTTCAATATTTAGAGTCCAAATTTACTGGTTTACCTCATTTTGACCTGCTCTTTCCATTTCTGCCGTTTAAATCGCACTAATATTAATTTTTAACTGACTCAAACAAACGTGATAAAGATCTATGAGGATGATTATCTGCACCAGTGTTTCTAAAGAAACAGCTGCTAAAATTTATTTTTCAGTCCATAGAAATGGAAAAAATAACATTAATGTTTTAAATGTTAACAGATTCTTTTGTTAGAGTTTAAGATGATGCTTGTGTGAGAAAGGACTCCTTTTCGCAATCGCCAGTGTTTTTTTCTACTCTTAAGAACTTGATTTTTTTGTTAACAACTGTTCCTAATACATTTTAAAGTACCCTCTTAGATAAAGGCGACCTTATATTTTCACTCTGATGAAGGACTAACATTCAAACTGAAAACAAAGATTTTCCTTTTCTACAGTTTTAAATTAAAAGTATTTTCAAGTTGAAATCTCCAGGCTCTCATTAAAGTAATTACAATTAATACAAAATATGATAATACTACAAATAGTTTCTTGAAATTTATAACCTATTTGATAATTTTCGTTTCTATATATATTTATATATAATATATTTTTTCATTTTCCAATCTTTAGTGTACTTTAATCATATATACAGACAGTATATATTTTTTCTTCGTTTTCTGTTTACTTGAGTTTTAATTTGCAGCTTATGACATTTGTATAATACCTTAATTTATCTAATACCCTCTTCCAGTAGCTTTTGCTATCCATGGGTATAATAATTGTAACATGTAACTTTGTATATGAACTCGATAAAGACTTATTGTTATTATTATTATTATTATTATTATTTTTAGTAGTAGTTTAATTTACAACTGTTTCTTTACTAACACTTTCATCATCATCAAATCCACGATAATAGCTGGCCATTCTTTATCCTATATTTTATGGCTCCTAAGCCAATTTTTGTGGTTGAAGAAACTTAAAAGCTGAGAAAGTTTTAATCAAGCTTTTTATGACTGTGTGACTGCTCTTGCAATGGTGGTTAGGTTTTTCGTTTTGTTTGGGGTGGTTCTTGTGAAGATTTAATTTTTTCTCAATTAACATATTTGGAATCTTATATAATATAATGATTGATTAATTTTATACACAAAGAAATAGGGTTATTTATTAATTTATTAAACCAGTTTCACATTCTTAGTTGCCGTTGATATAAATGACTGCAGATTCCTTTTGCACAGTGTTAGCCTTGTTTTGTTCTTAAATATTCAATAATATTAGTGCAAGAGAGCGAGAGACCACACAGTACACACAGTTGTAAGTAGTGTAAAACTACATTGGCATTTAGGAATATTTAACTTCATACTGAGGTTAACACTGTGCAAAAGGAATCTGCAGTCATTAAATCAGTGGCAACTAGGAATACGAAACTGGTCTATAGTGTATGTAGCAGACAGTGTAGATTGTTGACATATATTGTACCTTCTTGCTCCTCCAAATCCTGTAAGTGGAGGTCTGAGTACAAGGGTGTGCTTGTTTCTTCAATGCTGAATGGATTATCTTGTGGAAGGTGAGTAAACACCTGTACCTCCTGACTAGAATGCAGGTCCTGCTCCAGAGGCACTTGCAATTCAACAGCTTCACCATCTGAACCCTTTAATAACTTCCTGGCATCACCCTTTCGATCTGATTTTCTGTATAAGTAAAACACAGTGTGATATATGACAATATCACTATAATAACATGCATGAAAATGTGAAGTTCAAGGAGTTTCTCATTAGATTACAATGTATGTTAATCTATCAATGAGCTTATACTTAAGATGTCAACTCACTACGACAAAAACTGAGTTCCTTTTTTTACAAACTTGAACAAGATTAATGAAATAATTAACAAATCAGGGATGCACCCATGATTTTTGGAAGGAGGGAGGCGGAGTTCCACTTTAACCAAATTTAGGTTGATTAAGAGAAGGATTTTTAAAAAACCTTTTTGATGCCAAGTGTTCAAAAACCCACAAAAATTACAGACTAAAGTAAATTCCCTCAAGTATAAGCCAACCTAGGGAAATGCAACCTCGTCTCAGGAGAGAACCCTGGGAATGAGGTTGGGGGGAAATGTACTCACCAGAATATTTGGTGAGGTTTATTGCTGGACCTTCACAAAATGGAACCTGCTCTAGACTACAAATATGTCTTGACTTTGATAACCTGTTCCAAAGGGTGTAGGATAAACAAAGACCTCGGAAAAATGAAGACCCTTAAAATCCAACAAAAAAAAGGAAAAAAAAAAAGAGCTATATTTTTATTTTCCTGATACTTTACACAAATTAATTAATTATTTTGTGATTGGTGTGCCCTTTTGGAAACTGACCTGCACAGAAATCCCAGCCCCAAACTGTTGAAAGACCTGAACCAACTCAAAAAATCCCACTAAAAAACAATAGCAAAAACAACAAAGAAACAAAATAAGCAATAAATGAAATTAAAAAGAAAGAAATAGATTTTAGAGGGTTTTTAATTTGTTTTTCCAAGGTCAGGTCTTCGTTTTTCCAGGATCTTCAGTCTCTGTTTTCTGGTCTTCACTTTTCCTACACCCCTGTTCTAAAGTAACAATGAATGGTCTTTGCTGTCTGGATGTACCAGGAAATACATAAAGAAACAGCACTGACTGGCAATGAATTTTAAACCGCGGTCAGGCCCGTGAATTAGGAAAAAATTTAAGTACATCAAAAACCAAGTCAAACCAATTCTCATCTGGGAAGAATTGTTGCACCCTGTACTAAACAGTTATTTGTCTGTAAATATTGCAAAAATTATATTCTGTTTTAGATAAAATGTTCTATGATTTATATGCCTGTTCTAGACTAAATGATCTGAAAACCATACCCTGAAAAGCAGCACATACGTCCATGTATTCAACATATGGTAGTATACCCCCTCAGATAAAATCTTACATGCATCTCAACAGAGCTTAAAAATAAAAAATGTGGAAAAAGGGCAGCTTAAACCTAACCTAGCTGTATTGTGCAGGCCCATACAGCTGATATGTTCATTGAAATTGTACAAATGAAAAAAAAAATCTCAATAATTGACGGTTTTCACCTGACGTCATGGTGGCCATATGTTGGTGCATTTCTTTTGTTTGGGACACCAACATGGCCGCTATGTCTTTTGTCTTTTGTGTCTCTTGGGATTGTGTGAAAACCAAGAATAATATTAAAGTTATTCATAATTTCCAAACTGGGACCTAACAGGCCCTGTTTGGATGGGGTTAGGGGTTAAGACCCTGTAACACTGCCTTTTTCTCAGCAACTTGTGTTGCAAAGCCGTTGCGAGCCAAGTTGCTGAAGAAATAAAAGCCCTGTTTCACTTTGCAATTTTCTCTCAACTTTTAAGTTTTAGCTGGGGTAAGATGGGGAGAATTATTTGGTGCGAAATTCAAGATAAAGGTCAGTAATAATAAACGAAAAAAGCTCGTCTGCACATGTGCTGTTAGAGACAGTGTCTCAAAAATTGTCAGGAAAATGGCTGAAGGGTTGATACACTGTGCAATGGTGTTGCAATTAAGCTGCTGCATTGCGTTGCGAAAGTTGACCCAAGTTCTACTTCGTACAACGCTACGCAAACAAGGCCTGTTACACGGTGCGATATTCTTAGCAACTTGTTTCGCAACGGCGTTGCATGATTGGAAAATAGAAGAGATTTCTATGTCTAATTTGTATGCATAACTATTAAAGTACGTCCCAATACGGAAATTTCACCGAAAACTGTTCAAGTGCATTTTTTAAAACCATGTAAAACTACTAGCACTGTACTCACAAAAGCAATTCAAGTTTTACTCTCAATCGACACAACCGAAGAACAACAAAAACACCTACCTTTTCAAGTTACCACATTCTGCCGATAGAATATCAAAACCATTGTCACTTTCACTCTCGTCTCCCTAAATTTTATCGCATTTTAAGACAATAAATAATCAATCAATCAGAAAAAATGAAAAAAATTACAACAACATTATGGGAAGGTTTATCTCATATTGTTAAATGAAGTTTCCCAACGGGAGAACAACAGAAATTTAAAACAGTTTTTAAATGGTAACTAGTCTGTATATTATAAATACATAAAATATATAGGATAATATATAAGACCAAAAACGAAATTCTTAATACAGCTTTTAATGAGCAAATGCTATCAAAAGGGACTAAATAAAGCGTTTAGCTTTTGATCTAGATGTAACATTTTGCCCACGATCGCTAGGAGGTTCCTCCGAGGTCAAAACTAAAACCATTCGTACAAAATGCCGGGATCTGAGAACGCTTGCTTTGCGATTTCATTCTTTCATGTCAAAACAAGAAGATTAAGGTAACCATTTTTTGGTAAAACGTGAGACAGCTTTTAATTTGTAACTATTTTAAATTAAATTTAAAAATCTTCCCACAATTATGGCACTTCTAACACTAAAGTGTTAGAGAATACCAAAAATGCAGCCAAACAAAGATGGCCGACGTTGACAGAAAATGTTGTTTTAAAAAGAGTTCGTTTTGCTCTAGCTTTAACAAAACTCAGGTATTACTTCACAAGGTTTAACACAACTTCTTACCATTTGTTCGCTTTCAAAACCATTGCTTACGCTTCCAGAAATCTTGGAAATTATGGAATGAAGCTTTTCTCTGCCACGGCACCTGTAATGAAAAAATTACTAGAATAAAAGTATTCTGGAACTTCAATGCGTCACATTTAAATTAAACGGTGTTTAAATTCCTCGATTTTCTCTTATCAAAACAAAGGAAAATCTACAGAACTTCTGTCCCGCAAATGACTTAAGAACATTGTTTGAATTGGTGATCGAATAACCACTTACTCTGAGCGGGAATCCGGGGAATTCTCTTCCATTTCCCAAAAATTGGCTGGGCAAAACAAGTAAGTTGAAATTTGAGAATAAAATACAAATGAAAGAGACGCGAGGTTGCAGAGGGTGTTGTTTCGACATTCATCGGACCAATAAAGGTAGCAGTATTGGGCCCCAAATCGCGTGAGAGCGAGGCTTCAACCAATATGGCGGCCGAAATAATACCAAAAACGTAGAGTCTACAATGCAAGGCGTAGAAACGTGCTTCCACTGCAAACTTTTTTCTTTAAATAAGAAGTATATCTGAAACCGAAATGTCTTTTGCTGTGGCTGATAAACTTCTTAAAGCTTTGGAAGCTTTGAAGAACTTTAGGGAAGTCATTCCTGCACCAGAGCCTAATTCGCTTGGAAAGTAAGTACATATAGTGAAAATGAGTATTTCACACTTTTTTTACTTAGCGCAGCAGTAGAAATCGACATCAAATTATTACTGTATATAAACCACCCTAACAGGGACTCAAAATCCTTCATCTTGTCTTTTTTTTAAAAAAAAAAAAAAGTTATATTGGTTTGCGATGATGGACAATGTAAAGTTCAGTGATCGAATCAAGATTTGCAATTTGTAAATAATTTAATTACTTGGAGTTTAATTTTACACTCGAGATTCCATAAGCTGTAAAAATGAAATATTTATTTTCTTCCAGTTTATTCAAATTAATTACAACAATGAACTTTATAAGAACACTAAGGCCCTGTTCATACGTCGCACAATCGTCAAATTTAATGTAGACGAATTTAT
>ERZ1740055.482-NODE-482-length-11021-cov-8.260806_pt1 | contig 11021 bp, 4 predicted proteins | sample MGYA00581747_ERZ1740055 | MGnify/ENA primary metagenome ERZ1740055 (study PRJEB43018, sample SAMN04849739) | marine metagenome | isolation source: floating plastic debris | place: Pacific Ocean | collected 2008-08-28 | study: EMG produced TPA metagenomics assembly...
GTCCTGATTGTCTTATTTAATCTTTTTTCTCCTCTCATTAAAATATAACACTCTAATTTAAATTAACAACATATCAATAATCATCATTCATCATCATCATCATCATCATCATTCATCATCGTCATCTTCATCATCATCAGCCATTATCATAATATTTCAGTTCGGACACTCGAACCATGAACGCTATGGCTTTATTTCACTTTATTTTTAGTTACTTTTACATTTTTTACATTACTAAACAATCGCTGTTTTGTGAAATCACGATGCCACTTTGAAAATAACGTGCAAAAAAGGTAGAAAAAATGTCTCGGCCATTGCATCAACTTGTGGCTGTGATTGGCTAGTTCTGAAAAATAGTACTTAATATAATAAGTAAAAAAAGAGTAAATAGTGAAAATAAAGCCATTGTGTTCATGGCTTGAGTGTCCGCACTGCAATAATAATTTTTTTTCTCAGCCAATGAAAATTCTTATTTTGAACATTACATCTTTGAGTAGAAAGGATAGTTGTTATTCAGTAATAAGGAAACAGAGCCAGTTTTTTTTTGGTTTGTAATTCAGCAATAAGTTAATGAATTAATGAAGATAAAATGTAAGAAAATTGTTTTTGGTTTCAAAATCGTAGAACAGTAACTAAAACTTCACTGAAATGTCATCAAATTGTTAAGGTGCAACTAAACCTTTTTCTTGCTTTTGTATCAAACTATTTATCACACAAGATTTAAAAACACTCCTGTGAAAACGTTTTTGTTTTTGGTCAAATCTTCATGTTTCATTTAAGAAATAAAACATGTTCTCCCTGCCTTCATAGCCTGGTGAAAACCGAGGCGAACGTTTGGGAGAATACGAGAGCAGATCAGTGACCCAAGATGCAGTCGAGGGTTTTTACCTGCTCGAGAATTGTCACAAACTTTGCCGAAGTTTTCACCAGGCTATGAAGGCACGGAGAACATGTTTTATTTCTCTTATAAACTTATGATTTTCCATCTTAACAAAGAAAATGACGATATGCGAAGCGCGTATGCATACTTTAGTTTCTTTCATGAAACTGTAACTTCTCACAACTTGGAGATAGAGCCTACCATATTGCTCACGTCATTTTTGTGCTTCATAGGGCTATGAAAACACATCCATAGACCAATAAACGCACGTAATATCCAAATTATTTTATAATGTACTTTGAAATTCGAGAAGTTACCTCTATCTTGGTTCATGGCTGCGTCCATGCGTCTAACAAAAAGGTTTTCGTAAAAGTACATAATATTGTGTGATAAGTAGTTTGAAACAAAAACAAGAAAAAGAGTTAGGTGCACTTTAAAACGATATTTTCCCGGCCATAAAGACCGATTTACGTTTACTCCTTTTGCCTCCTCAACAAACATGTTGCAGTTTCTATTATAATAAGGTTACAAAGGCAGACATTCTGAATATTGTGTGTTCTAAAAAAATGTTTTTCTGTAATACAAACGTCAACTAAAATATGAGAACATGATTGTGGGCGCAAGCAGAACATGCAACCCTAATTTCGGAATCTGTTCAATATTAATTGCAAGAAATATTCTTCCAAAATTTCTTGGAGCTCCCTGGGCTTAATGATTTTTGAAAGGTCAACATGTGCAAGCGGCGATGTGTTCAGGTGATGGCTGCAAAAACATTAACACAGCGGTGCACGTGCCAAGATTTTACTGTGAGTTTAGAGACTAAAGACAGCGCGAAACAGCATGATTTCGCAGAGCAAAAACACCTCAGTTTGAAGACTCTTAAAAACAAGCGTAATAAGATGTGTTGAGACAGTTGAAAGCTTTACACTTTTTCACCACAATATTTTGCCTCTTCTTCCCTGACTGGTCAGAAACCTATAGCACGCGTCAATGCATTGGTTGACATTGCAAATTACAAAGCAACTTGCTTGCATAAACACACACTGTAATTTTATATCTTTATGGAAAAGAAGATCACAAAGCGACGTACAGAGATCGTTGATGGAAAAGTCTAAGCATCATACTTTTACAGATTTTAAGGCTCATACTACTGAAATTGTGTTTATAGTCTGAACTTTGTAACTTTCCCATTGTTGTCACACCATTAGGTATATATGTTTTGTTGAGTCGGTATTGGGTTACAACTTTGAGCATGATAAACAGCTAGCTTTTGGCTGGCTCTTCATTATAGCTGCTACACCGTACTGACGAGTCCCAAAAAGGACGAAACAGCTGTCTACGGTTGAAGTTGCTGGCTTAGTCCGAGCTCTTACTCATATTGGCTCACTGACAAATTAATTTCAACGTAGTTTTCCAGTCTTGCATTTTATTTTCCTCGAATGTTACACACATTTCGTGGCTGGTTGATCTTTTAGATCTTACGTGATGCGGCATTTTGTTTACGGTATTCATCACTTGCAGTCTATATTTTATATATGTTTTATTAACTAAAATTAATTAATTAATCATAATGTGTTCATTGCATTCTCTTAATTCAACTCAATCTTAACAGATATATTTTACTCATCTGAAAAATTCGATCTCTTCTGGATTTTCAGCATCAACTTTTGGGCCCAGTTCCTTAACTGGGTACTCGAAATTCTTAAAGCAAGGAGGGGATAAGTGTGATGCAGGTTCTATATACCTTTTTGGTGTACGTGTGGCTCATTTTACTATTGTCCAATCCGCATTTCCTAACCTTTGGTCACTCCTAGTTTAAATACTGTCAGAAGAGTCACCATGTTCTTAATTAAATTCCTTTCTGCTCTTTCGAAATAATTTTGTATCATTAACTCATTTACAAGTTATTGATTTTGTTTCCAGTGCTGTCAGAAGTAAACTGCCCAAAATTACAAATTTGGTAAGTTTTATCTTTCATTTTGTTCATCCACTTTGTATTCCTTTTTTTGTCGCACATTTTGTCGTTTTTTCAGTTGTCATGAATAGCTGAACGTTTCATAGGGTTGATGTAAGTATTCCTTGAATACAAATAAAACTAGAGTACTTAGTAGCCCTCGCTAAGTGCCAACGTGTTCTCATTGGCTCTAATCCTAAACAAATCCTGCTGCGATTGGCTGATATAACTGGTGAATCGATTCGCTTGAATGATTTTGCTCTTGAAGAATACTTATTGTTAATTCGAGTTATGCTGTTCAAAATATATGAAATGCTGCGTTGGTGTTTCAATCGAACCATTTTGATAAGTTTTACACCGTAGTGAATAAATTCTGAAATAATTAAGTTGAAATTATGGCTTTGCTTCTATTATGTTTTTCTGTTTCTTGATTGATTTGCTTGGTTTTTCTTCGTTAGGATGGTAAAGAGTTACCTCCACCAATTGGGTTTGATCTTCCATCAGAAGTCGCACTTCCTAAATCCCAGGTTTGCTTGTTTTTTTTTTTCTCTAAGAAAGAAATTGAAAGTCGTGTAGCCTTGACAGTGTTCAATAGATCAAGAGTATAATATCTGGGATGTATTTGATACACAATCCACGGTTCACATATCTGCTGTAGAGTTGTCATGGACTGGCATGTCTATTGTTAACCTTGGAATCTTTCTTAAATCCCCAGGAATCCCTTAGGGATAGACGGCCGTACAAATATCCCTGCAACATACCCTGAATATATTTGAATTTTTTACAATTCGACGCTCAAATCCTAATGCTGTACATTTCACTCATTATGCCAACAGGAAAGTTTCCTGGGAGATTCCCCAATCAAAGAATTGATTCTCAAGTTTCTACAACAGTACGTATTGTGGTGGATAGGAGAACATAGAATCTTACAATTATGATACTGGTATTTTATTAGCAGTTGTTGCATGTGTGAAAAGTTTGAACAACGATGCTGCCATGTGCACAGAATAGTGACTTTAAGCAATGACGACGGCGACGGCGATGGCAAAGAATAATAGAAAATTCAATTATGCATGTTGGAATGCATCGGGCTGAGCGCCTGCCTGCTCGTAGTTGTCGCTAAAATTAGAACGTGAAAAAACCTTTTTTAGAGTTCTCGGGATTACAAGGACGTTATAACAAAAACGGTGTTTGTACTTGTTTAGCTTCATGGACTAATATTTAGTGTTTTTCTGTTCACAAAGTTTAAGGCAAAGAAAAAAAAACCCTAATGACCCGCACAAAGAAGTTAAGAGTGAAACGGAAATATGATTTTTCTGAAACCTCAAGCGCGACGGGTGTATGCATATGATTCAATATTACTTTTGTCAATGAAATCGCTTGTTTTGGTCACGTTGAAATGATCGCATTGCTTCATCAGTGGGCAGACTTATCAGTTCAAATTGCCAGCAAATATTTAGTTGTTAACGTGACAGCATTTGATTAATTTTCTATAACTGTTTTCCAAAACATGGACCAGTAGTCAACCAACAGGTTTGATAAAACGTCACAATCAAAGAAGAAAACAGATTGTTTCAAATCCCATTCCTAAAACAACAAAAATTATCAAACATTAAGTGTTTCCATTGTTTTTTTACATTTCTATTTTCGCTCGGGGGAACAGAATATTTTGTCGAGTTTTATACCGAATGAGATACCTCTTTTTCGTACCTCTATTTCGGTTGCGACTGAATATTTCTCAATAACAGTCAACTTTGTAGGAATAACCACTTACTATGATTCGTTGCAGCACTTAATGATATGATATGTGCTTCTGAAACATGTCAGGTTGGTTTTGGAAAAGTATTATGTATTTTTATTGCCTTACTTACGACAAACTTGAGTTGCAGCCACACCGATATCTCAGATTGGGATGAATTGCGATCTTGAGTTCAAATGATTTGAAGGTCTGTTGCTGAGGTATTGTTTCTAAAACCAGTTTAGTTGAAACTGGATTTGAAAGTGAAAACTAACTAAAACAAGTTTTCTGACAAAACTCATGGCAAGGACTGTTTAGTCTCATGATAACATACAAGGTCGACAATAAACAGTCCCCTAAAACGGCTCACATTCTGTACATGTACGAAATTAAGAATGGCCTTAGTAGGAGAGAGAGACAAAACAACACCGTGATCATTTTCCTACCCTTTGCTATAACGTTGTGTTAGCTTAATTTATTCTCTGGCTGAAGATCGAGAGTCTTTTGTCGATTAGTTAGCAGCACCTTGCCCTTATTTGCTTAAAGACCCTTGTTGTAGATCTGGCCGGGAATCGAACCCGAGTTCCACACGTCATAAGTTTGCACCCTATCAGCTGTGCTAACCGCATGCAAATGTATCTGTTTTGTTTGCTTGTTTCTTTTTACATATGCTGATGTCTTTTGAATCACACTTCTTTCTGTCTTCTTTATTGCACTCTTTTGATCAGCAAGTAACAAAGCAGAAAGTGCTACCATTAAGATATAAAATATTTTCTTCGTGCCTTTATAGCCTGGTGAATACCGAAGCAAACATTTGGGGAATGCGAGAGCAGATCAGTGAAAAAGAATTCTCACGAACTTGGCCGAGGTTTTCACCAAGCTTCGAAGGCATAGAGAAAATGTTGTATTTCTTAAATAAAATTATATTCCGACTCAACAAAGAGAAAGACGATGCACGAAGCGCGTTTTTATAGTTTTTTTCTTTCATGAAGATGTAAATTCTCACTACTTGGAGACAGCCAGTCATATCGCTTACGTCATTTTCATGCTTCATAGCGCTATAAAAACACACTTGACCAATCAAAACGCACGTACTATCCAAATTATTTTATAATATTCAGTCACAGCTCAAGACGTATTTGTGCAAACCAGAGACCATTGTAAGGCAGCTTATACACGCTAGTACCAATAGCGTTGGTGGAGTGATATGAATGTTCGTACTTATTGGTTTTCATTCTTTATTCAAATCGTAGCCTATGTAGAAAATAACATTTGTTCAAGACAGCTAGCATTTTTGTTCTACTCATACAAAATGCGTTCAAAGAAGATTGGTGACGGTTTGGTTGTGCAGTCTGTTTTGAATTGCAAATGCCTGCAACGCCTTAAGTTAAGATGTACCATTTCCTTTGAGTCTAAGCCCTTTCAATTTATATTTGTTGTAAAAGGTAGAACTGTTGTGGTAAGCCAAGTAGCAGTGCTGTTAAGAAATGGTGTTGATTCATAAAGAATTTCATTAAGTTAACATATTATTTAGTTTAACTTCTCACTGATTGACAACATGAGTTACATGTAATCTACTCTTTTTATCTTGTTTGACATTTGTGTAGGAATAGTATTCTAGACATCAATAGATTATCTCTGAAAATTTTGTCACGGCACAGTTTGTTTATTCAGGTAGTTGAGAAAATCAAAAGAAAGTATACGAGTAAAAAAAAACTTGGCATTGCTTTTTCATGGAATGGCAACATCACTGATTTCACAGCACGAATCGAATAATTTTTACTCTTATTTCATTGCTAGACATTTGTGTAGATATAGTACACAAGGCATGGGTTCTGTTAATAATAGTTAGGCGGCACGTTTGTTTACTCAGGTAATCGTGAAAATCTGTAGTAGGTACTTGAAATAATGGGCAGAAATTTATGTTGATAAGAAATAAACTTTCCTGAGAGCGGCACTGTTAACTAAGATATTAAGACTAGATTAATCGAAGAAAAAGATACGAAAGGCTTTATTAATTATTTTCTGGATTATAGGCTACAGCACGTGACAGTTAAATAATCTAATGAATGTGCTAATAATCCTGTCCATATTTATTTTTGGCTCCGTTGTGAAAGCTAATTTTTTACTGGTTTGGAAAGAAACACAAAATTATAAATCTTTTATCATTGTGATGTTTAACAACATTAAGATGCAACAGAGGGATTCTACTTTAATAAAATAGACCTCGGAAAAGAACTCCATAATTTCAAATATTGCTGAGGTGAAACAGTGGGTGGGAAATAGAAGACTAATATACGCATGCTTGCACATGTTTTGTAAATTTATGAACTACAAACTTTTTTATCTTTTTGAGTTTTTTGGTTTTATTTAATGGAGTATTAAAACGACTAAAAATTCGCCTGTTGAAATATCAAAATAAATTATGGTTCTACCAAACAGTTATGCTTGCAGTGTATAAATTCTTCAAAAAGTACTAAATTGGCTTGGTGGACTTTGTTGAAATAACATACAGACCCCCCTGACGGCTGTACAGTGGATAATTCGTTGTGCAACCGATTCCAACTCTTGGTATTTTGCAACCACTGCCAGGGTGCAGTGAGGCTCCAAGGTAGCGGGCATTATCTGAATATTCTACAAAGTACTCGCCTGGTGATTGATCTTCATATGTTCATTCCACAAGTATAACACATGCGTATTTTGTGATTCCTCATCTAATTTTGCTGTCTTTTTTTGGTTACACTTTTTGACTTGATCGTTGTGAAACATCCATCAGCTTGTGTGGTCTTGTGCAGGTGGCGTGTAAAGTTGTTATAGCAACAGTGCAGCAACTGTCGCAAAGTTAACCAATGAAGTGTCCACATTTTCGTGGTACTCTCGGATACTTTACGTGCACGTGGTTCCCACGTGAAATGATTTCGGCTGGGTCAGGCGCAGACAATGAAGGGTGGTCCAGTTCTTCGGACCATACCCAGTCGGGCCTGTTTAAACCCACTGAGAGGGACAACCGGCTGGTATCTGAAACAAACAATTATAAGACGACCTCTGGTACCCTCTTGATCAAAAATAACTACTGACTACGCTGTCGCTGTTTGTTTCTTGCTGAGGAGTTCTGTGTCTTCCTTCCCTGACTTTATTTGGTTTCGTTTCTCGATACGTTGGTTTGGAAGAGATGGTTTGGTTTAACAGAAGCCAAGAATGTATCTGAATGGAAATTTAGAGCATTTGAATACGTGTTTGATACTTCAAGTTACCAAACTCTGTTACTGTGCTGATGGAAAAAGCAGTTTTCATTTTTTTGTGTGGATGAAAGGAAGGTTTGGCCTATATAGATGTGATCTGTTGTTGTTTTTTGAATTTTGATCAATACAACGCATAGCATATCAAAGACGATGCTAACCTGGAGAAACAGCTTAATGGTCGAATTTATATTTCTGTTTCTAAATTAAGTGTTTGTATGTTTAGCATTAGCGTGAAGCCACTCTCAAAATTTACAAAATTCACAACCATTTCTCTTTGTAAGAAATTTGAAATCAGAGAGTCAAATTTGATTAGAATACTTCCTTTTGTAGTGGAATCCTTCTGTTGTCATTTTAACAACATCTCGTCACAAAGTTTGTCTTTTGTCTTAAAACACAAAATTCATCGTTTCCCTTAAAGGTTTCGCCGTTGCCAAAACTTATGTTATAAATATGATTAAGAACTGAAATGTGTGTGCTTCCACTGTCATTCGAGATGCTACATTAGAAATCGATTAAGTTTTATAACGCGATGATTTCTCATCACCCGTTTGTTCGTTTTACCTTTTAAAATAAAATTTAACCTTCGGAAAAGACCACATAACTGAAAGATTTTTGAAATGTTTTATCAACAAATGTCTTTTCAACAGTAGACCCACATTTTAAATAGTTTTTATTTAGTACTTCTAATACTTATTTTATAGTTTTAGACTATTTAGTTATTCTTCTAAATTTTTGACCCACAATAAATTCTTTCGTAATTTTTGTTAGGATAGCATCTCAACTTGAAGAGGTTGCTCCAACTTTTTCAAGTTTCAATCCATTTCCATCCTTACCATCCCTAGCAACAAATGACAGGAATTAGAATAAACGTCATAATGTAGTCTTAAATAACAAACCTAGACCATTATTTTTGGAATTCAGTTGAGGGCAAGACATTTAGGATTTTAAAAAGATGCTAACGTAGCGTGTCATAGCCCCTTTAAGAATCGCAAGCTAACTAAAATGATCGGATTCCTACACGAGATATTGACGAACTACCATTGAATAGGCACAAAGGCCACCTTCATCTACCCATTAGTAGTGAGCTAAGGGTTGGATAGCTGTTGTTGGCCAGATTTAACAAAGACAAGATGGAAAGCCTATTTAAGAGTATTAAACAATTTACCATGTAAATGTAGTTGGAATGAATATTTCTTTGAATACCAAAACTAGCGTAGATAGTGAGCTAGGCATGAATGAGAACTCAACTCAGTATTAAATGGCATCTTGAAGGCGTTAGCAAACTCTCTTCTCGAATACAGGCTTTTTTGAAACTTTTGTTCATTGGTTAAGTTGCTTACTTTGGCGCCGATAAATCTAACATTAAATTAGCCCTACATATATGTATAAGGTGCAGATTCAGGACTAATAAATCGCTCTTTGAAGATATAGTTCAGCTTCTTGGTGTCTTTTGGCGGATTCTGGAGTTTGAAGTTCTAAAAGAACTTCCTTTCTTTTGCTTTTTGAACTACCGCCTGGCAAGTCTTCCCTAGCAAGGGACAAGAGTTAAGTGCTTAGATGTCCCAACATTTTGAGTCTTACACTAACTGAGGAAAAGGTGTTCTTTAGCTTTACCATCGCCTAATGGTTAGACTTTTGCGTTTTCTCGGATAAGGTTGTAAAACCGAAGACCCGGTCTCTGAACCATTATCAGGTGACTTAGATAACCCTCACACTTAGCGTAAAGAGCGGGAAAGTGTCCCGGTGTTGTTTTGCTATTTGTTCTACTGGCAGAAAGGGTTTTCATGTCGCAAAGTGTATCATTACGGTCTTTTAATTCCTTGAAAGTCTGAATTTTCTGAGAGTTTTTTAAATAATTATGAATAAATCATTAAATATCTTTTGAATTCAATTATTTGTTTACTTTTCTGGACGTCTCTGGCAGCCGTTTATACAAGTAGAAAGACAAAAAATCTCTGAAAAGTTTTAAAAAATGGTTGGAAAAGATTAGTGAAAGTGTTTGAAGTTTTTTGGTATTTAAGACCTTAAACTGAATGATGAGCGCTGATTGCTGTTTGTGGACTTTTTATGACCCTCAAATGTTGACCTTGCATGTTATTATAAGAATGCTGGGAATTTGTTAATTCTCATAGGATGTTTGTATCATTAGAGATCTTTTACGAACTTTAACACATAAATTTAACGCAATAAAGTTTTTAAAATTCATAAAATGCTAGTTTAGTTTTTAAATTCATTCAGATTCCATCAGAACCTTTTTGCCTTCGCCCTAGGGTTTATAGCAAGGGAACAATCTATCGATACCTTTCCGCATATATTCCAATTCTTCTATATCTTTTTGGCTTGATAATGGCGTTAGCAATCCTCGAAATGTCTTTACTTCTATTTAGACTTAATGTTTAACTGTTTGCTAAACTAGCATTTTATGGATTTTAAAAGTTTGTTTTCGTTAAATGTTAAAGCTTGTAGTTTATTCGTTTATCCATGATTTTTTTTTTACCTTACTGTGCAAATCGACTCAAAATCTCTGCTGGATAATGTTAGCACCGAATCAGTTTTAGTGGTTTGTACTTCGTTATTTTGTTTATTGTGCAGCTTTCGAAAGAGCACCGTGTTTTGTTTCTGCGTCAATTCTCTTGTAGGTACTACAAGATATACGACTCAGGAGATAGGCAGCCACTGCTAGAAGCTTACCATGACCAGGTGAGTGGGGTGGGGATATTTTGCTCCATTAGCTTAAAACTTTATAATGTAAGAGCATTCCTTCCTCGTTATTTTATTACTAGTCATTAAATGAAATGGCCTTAGAAGGGGAACTCTAGGGTAAAAACAAACTTGTTTCTGTTGTCTGGTATAAGTTTCAAGAACAAGTTCTCGTAATTATTTTTGGCGAACGGGATGATGAAATGGAGATATTTTGTCCTATACACAAACAAAATTGAAATTGAACTCCGCCATCTTTGAAGTGGACAGACGGTGCAGGTTCTGGTCAGCACAACTTAATTGACATCACTGCATCAAACTGCTTGAAACTTGAGAAAGCAAAACGCTGCTAGAACGAAAAGATTCTCATTTCGGAGAGTAAAGCCTTTTTCATTGATGTCCATTTGCAGTACTGATTCAGATAACCGGTACAAAACCATCCATATCAATTAGCCATTCCGGAATTGCGCAGGGTACTGGGGCGAGTTTCAAACTTTAACCAATCAA
>ERZ1740055.483-NODE-483-length-11014-cov-8.083493_pt1 | contig 11014 bp, 3 predicted proteins | sample MGYA00581747_ERZ1740055 | MGnify/ENA primary metagenome ERZ1740055 (study PRJEB43018, sample SAMN04849739) | marine metagenome | isolation source: floating plastic debris | place: Pacific Ocean | collected 2008-08-28 | study: EMG produced TPA metagenomics assembly...
TACTATTACTATTACTATTGCTATTGCTATTGCTATTGCTATTGCTATTGCTATTGCTATTGCTATTGCTATTACTATTACTATTGCTGTTGCTGTTACTGTACTGTTACTACATTGCTACTGCTATTGCTATTGTTATTGTTATTGTTATTGTTATTGTTATTGTTATTGTCAGTGTCAGTGTCAGTGTCAGTGTCAGTGTTAGTGTTAGTGTTGTGAAATGTTCTTTTACCAAGCTCAACAAATTCTGGTCAGCCTCCCAATCTAAGCTTTCAAAAAATACTTTCAACTTCACTATACGTTACATTAAAATATTTCATTGCCAACGCGTGGGAATCTGCTCAAGTGGGAGATATCGGCAACTTCTGAATGTTTTTTCTGCTCAGCTCCTGAAAGTCTTTTGCATATAGTAGCTGGCTAGCTGTCAGTCGTATCTTGAGCGTTTTACCTGGAGACATAATTCAGTACTAAATTTTCTAGCATTAATTTTTCAGCTTTTTTGTCGTTCTTCCTTGGTTTCTGGAATCCTATTATAATAACTGGAGACTCTCTTCGTCCTGATTTGATTATTAAAGCATTATCTGGTTCTCTTTATTTGTTAGGACTAACGGATTTTAAAAATCAAATCTTGGAAAAACGTTAAAAGAAAAAACGCTAAATATGTTCATCTTGCCGTTGAATTAATCAATCTCAGTATAAGCTCTCTTGGTATATTTTCGAAACAGTGTTCTTCTTTCTTTAAAATGCTGGAAGATTTTCAAGTCATTGACCTTTAAGAAAAGTGCCGAGTTCGTAAAATAATAAATATCTCAACAAGAACGACTTAGTATCTTTTTTGTTGTAAGAATAAAGAATGGTCTGTTCCAACTGTTATCATAATTTTTGATGTTTATTTCAATAGTAAGTAGTTCTATTTTAAAGGATGTTTAAGTATAAAAATTATTTTCTAATGTATGTTTGTGATCCGAGTAGCTGGTTGTAAATAACCTTTTATGAGTGAGATTTACAAATGTTGTTTGTAAAGTTATTTTTAAATAAATAAAGATCCATTTTTACCTTTATCCTTATCTTTATCTTTGTCTTTATTCCTTATTCTTATTCTTATTCTTCAGTCTTAATCTTATTCTTTTTTATTTTTGTTCTTATTCTTATTCTTCAGTTTTATTCTTATTCTTATTATTAATCTTATTATAATTATTATCATTATTATTATTCATATTATAATTCATTATAATAAACTAATACTAATAATTATTATAATAAATATAAAGATGTATGTTGCCGCATACGAAACGTCAAGTTTTATAATATAATGTTTTACAATAAAAGTTGTCTATTGACTGTGTTTGTTACCGCGCCGTTTGCTTTCTTTTTCTTTTAAAACTAAAATAGCCGAAGAACAACAATATTCTTATTCTTATTCTTCAGTTTTATTCTTATTCTTATTATAAATATTTCTTAACTTCGTTGAATTCAATATAATCCTTTGTCCAGTGAATAAAATAAACAATTAATCCACATGGATGTACGCTACCTCTCTTTTTTTACTTTTTTTTTCAGTAGAATATTTGAGCATAACTGTGACATAAGATTTAAAAAAAAAACGCCTATCAAGTTACTCAAATCGATTTTCGTAATTCGTAAACGGAAGACCTTGTTGAGCTCAGCGTTTCATTTTCAGTGTGTTTCAGTTATATGAGAAGTTTTTGTTTTGTGAACGACCCAGGTAAATATTTATTTGCTTTTTTGTCATCGCCATGGAAAGCCGACAAACGTTGTATTAACGGAAAGACAAAAATCGCAGGGCATTGATGTCGTCATCAAATTGGTTCTTGTTAATAAACGCACAAAGAAGATTTCTCGAGTTTACGCTGTCAAGTAGCGTGCGATGAGTGATCCTTTTCCCAAAGAAATGCTTTTCCGAATAAATTTAATCTATTTGAAGAGGCTTCTTCAAGCTGAGAAATGATGGTTTATTTACAGAACTCAAGCTACACAAGTATTACTCGATGGTATCGTCATTCAACAGTTTGCTTGCCGTGTATCACGTTATGTTTCTTATTTACCTTATATCTTGAGTTTAAGTAACGTGGCAGTCACACTGTGTTTAGGAAATTGATACAGTAGAACAAATCGTAATAGCTCAGCTGGTATTTAGCCAAGAGCAAAAACCAATGTTGTATACTATATGGTATATAACTTAATCATTTCAACAGTATACACACTTTGAATGTATTTCATACGCGTGTATCATGAAAATGTGCTTGAAAAATGCCCATATTAGTTATATAGGCTCAATAATACTTTATTTAGTTTAATATAACAAAAACAATTTAAATATGACCTCAAGTCCGACACTTGAACAAACCTCTCCGGGGCCTTTTCAGCTAAACCTTTGCATTGACTCACTTTACGATCCAAAAGCAAATAATCTGCACCCATTTGGGAAAGAATGCTAGTGAACATAGAGGAAGTATTTTTAAAAGTTTCATAGCATTTGGTAGTTTCGTAAATTTCTTTTCTGTTTTTTTAGTTTTACATAACGAGCTTTAAAATAGAAACGTCATTGCTGTAATATGAGAAAAATAACTAATTGACATGAAGAAACAGAGACTTGAACGTAATCCGCTTTGGTAAAGTTATTGACTTATTCCCGTAAACTGTGGATAGTCATAACGAGAGTCGGGTGTAAAAATGAAGGTGGGAGACGATGTTTTTATTGCTTTATCGTTTCTTTCCGGAATTGTTGTTATTTTCGGTGTTCTACTCAACGGCCTAGTTTGTATAACCTTCGTCAAGTATCGATGTTTACTGCAGGGAGGTCACACATTGGTGTTCAGCATGGCAATCACTGATTTATTATGTAGTGCTGTCGCTGTACCTATGTCGTTCATGGCGAACGTAAAAAAGAAATGGCTATTCAAGGAAACCGGATGCACAATTAATGCGTTCCTCGTTACATGGTGTGGTCTGTTAAGTATAACTCATTTGGCAGCTCTTGCATACAGCAGATACGAGGCGATAAGTCTTCGACAGAATAAACTGACTGTTAATAAGAAAGTTATAGGCGTCGTTTTTGCCCTCTGGCTCTATACATTTGTGTTTGCCATTGCTCCTGTTGCTGGTTGGTCGAGATATTCTTTGGAAGGAATAAGAACAAGTTGTTCCGTAGATTGGAAGTCTCCTGGAGTAGGAGCTATTTCATACACTGCATGTTTATTCTGTGGATGCTTTGCGTTGCCGATTGCAGTGATTTTATTTTCGTATTTTAAATTCTACAAAGCACTGAAAAAAATGACTCGAAAATCAAGCAATACTTGGGGCTATAGATCAGCCCTGGCAAAAAGAACAGCCGAGATTGAAAAGAAGATGGCTAAAATCTTTCTCGTTATGATTGCTGCCTTTTTAGTAGCATGGTGTCCTTATGCAGCCGTGTCTCTTATATCCGTTTGTGGAAAATCTTCCTGGCTTAATCCATTATCTGAAGTTATTCCAGCATACCTTGCAAAGTTATCTTTCGTTTATAACCCAGTATTATATTTTCTTATGTATAAACGTTTTCGCCGAAAGGCAATATGTCTTTTTCTCTATTCTCGTGAACAAACACTGACTTCAGACACAAGCAAATACCTTACAACTGACAAAGCAGAAGGTAAACCTCGCTACCTACTGAAGGAAAAGGGTGATTCATTACACAAGTCAAGAAATAGCAGAGAAAATGAAACGCTTTAGTCGTGGAAAATTCATATATATATATAGGTAGAAAGGAAATCGCAGGAACAAACTTAAGGTCAAGTGCTTTTGTAAACGCGCTATAGGAGTACTCAGCTGAAGTAGTCTGCCGCGGTCAAGGATGTGTAGAAAGTTAATAATGAGATCTATTTACATGGATGTAAAAAAGTCTGCACAACTTAGATCTTAATAACACAACAGCAAAAATAAAGAAACTCAAATGACTCCTTTGTTGTTTACAGCTTTTTTATACTAAAATGGAGATCTTCTATTTACTGTAACTCTTCACTTATGACTGCAACTTTTTAACCAGATACCATGCAATATTTCATCTTCAACTTCATATAGTTTATGATTGATTTTCCCGCACAGGTAAAACTTTTACCCAAACAGCAGTTTGTTGTTCTTCTTTTTTTCCTTCTAGCTTTTCCAAGCATGGCCACGGTTAATGAAGAAAAAAAAGTTCTTAGCGAAACATTTAGGAAGAGGTTAGAATCGATCGTCCACGGAAGTAATGGTTAATTCTTGGAACCGGAAATGATAATGGTATGTAGGCTTCTCAAGTTTTTAAAGAATCTGAGAAGAAGCCGGGAAACGCTAGCTAGTAATTCTATTTTCCTGATTGGTCAAAAGCTTGCAGAAACGAAAACTTTATATGGCTTTACATATACATATTTGTATATGTGTGAATATAGTTGTATATATATGTATACAAAGATATCTATGTGTATGTATGTTGTAGGTGAATGCGTATATTTCAAATTTATATTTTACCATATATTTTTAGCTAGGTTTTCATAATTTACTATTATTTTTAATTACTTATTTTATTAGCTTGCTGAAACTAGAACCTGCTATCTTATCTAGCGAGAATAAATAAAGATTTGTTATGATTATTTTATTATTACTATTATTATTATTATTATTATTATTGTCATTATTTTATCAATACAAACAAACGCAAATTAAATTTTAGAAGTAAAAGTTAATTCACCGAAAAATAAAGATATAGAAAATGATTTTGAAATAAAAAGCCGACACTAAAATTTTATCATCAAGTTGTTAGTATCACAAATAAGTATATAACTTAAACCGCGTTATGGAATGTAAACGACTACTCTAATCTGTGTACATAATTATAACGGTAAAGAAAGGAGAAACAAACAAAACAAAGCCAAAACAATAAGTTAAACAAAGGTCACGGATAGAAAGTTTGCTTTGATGGAGTCTGATTGGACATAGAGAAAGTTTTAAATTCTTGTAAATCACGTACAGTAAACAATCTAATTTAGGATGGCAGCGTTTCAGAATTTTGAATTTCTACCGTTTTTTAAGAAACAGCTGTTTACAAAATTGTCTGTATACGAAAATTCTAATCACTACATTACTAAACTCTTTTTTTCCCTGCAAGGTTAAAGACTAAGACAATTCTATTTCCGGCAATCACGAGTTTTTGATCATAGCTTACAATATGTGTTATATTCTGAGGCCTTACATCATGCTTTTGCATTTTGCTCGTGATCATCACTTGTAGCTGTCGCTTTGGGAATATTTGAAAATCGAAATCTTTTCGAATTTAAGAAAAAAATTGAAACAGAAAATATATAGTATTACAAATGATTGCAAAGAAACGAGTGGAAATCGATTCTGCCAAGCTGTTCAACTTTCAACAACCATGGATCACAAAACTAAACAATTAAAATTGATACATCACTGATCCGGGTAAGTTGGTTGTTGCGAGACCCATTGTTGAACATCCAATTGAGTAACCCCTGCTGTCCGCTTCACATGGCTGGGAAGATTCCTGTTAATTGGTAAATTTGAGCTAAGTTTCACTTGCCACTTTCAACCAACGAGTGCAATTTTAACTAAATGGATTAAAACTTCCTAAATACTAGTCTATGTAATGTAGTATTAGTATTACTGTAATCCTAAATCACCAAACAACTTACAGATGGCTGCATTTTCTAGAGATTTAACCTTTGAACTAAAAACTATTTGAAACTTCCTGTGCTTTTCATAAATGGCAATTGGAATGACAAATCGGGACATTTGATTTATTTGACCGGCCAGAAATTTTGTTCTTGGGAGTCGGAACACATCTGTCCCGCCCCTGTCCCTCCCGTATTGCGTGCTCAATCAAATGAATTGATATAGGCGTCAAACAAGGGGTCAAACTCCCTCCCAGTTACCAACACGAGACCGGCGCTAGAGTTTAGGCTGGTGAACGGTTGAGAAAGTACATTCAAGCTTCAAGGTTACTTTGCCGCAGTCGAATGACGATAGCAAGGAACGATAGGCTTAAAACTGTGTCTATATTCCATAAGGTTTTCGATTAATGGGTTAAAGCTACACTCTGAAAACCTCATCATTTAAAAAAAAAATCTGAAATTTTAAGCACTCCTTAAGGTCATATACAATTTGGACAATTTTTGTCCAAAATGGAGTTTTTATAAGAAGTTTGATTTCTTCCACTTTTCAACTTCCCGTCATGAAGCAGGCCCAACATAATTAGCATTTGAGTCCGTTGTTGCCTTGGCAACACAGCAAACTTTGTTAAAGGTGTTAAAACTACCATTATAAAAACATTAGTGGGTGATCTATAGGAGGCATACCTTAAAAGCGTGTAAAGTTATAAAAAATGTGTTTTGCGAAAAGCAAGAATTTTGCCCACTGTGCAAAAACATAATAAAGGTTTGTCTCCAAGAGGGATTGTCTGGCTCATATTTGACACATAAAATAGGTAATTAATCTAAACTCCCAGAAGGGGGGAATGTTTAAGAATCGAATATTTTGCAGTAATTCAAAACTGCACTGAAATAGGAATTCCTAATGTCAAGTTTTGCAGTCTTTTAGGGAAATATTGGTCCAAATGAAATGGTGCTATATTAAAGAATTATATATACTATTTATTTGCAAAGGTATGTAACTCGGTTTACAAGTTGTTACCCACAATATATTAAAAGAAGGAGAAAATAAGAAACAAACCAATTTGTGCGTTTACTTAACAACAGTGGGACTAAAATTTCAAAAATAAAAATTGACTTCATTCAAAAGTGCACAGCAAGAGAACAAAAATATTACCTACAGACAGAACGGTCTGAAATCTTTACTATAATGATTATAAACTTTCATCCACTCAAAAATCATGGAACATAACACTTCTGCTCTGTTCCTGTGTAATTTGTTTTTGCAAAGCCTGACGAGCAAACGTGAAAGGGCTCATTTTCTTTGCAAAAATCTGTTTAGATCTTCGTGCAGCACAAGTCCGGCGAATTCCATCCTGAGAAGATTGAAAAAACTTCCGCGGGAGAGTCCGCTTCCAAAATAATTTCTAGAGCAGACTCAGTGCATGATGCCTAACACCCATTCGTGCAGATTGACCATTTGATAGAAATCGCAAAAATGCAGAATGCAGCTAGCGAGACAAGGCACGTTTGCTAATTTAGCCCCTTGTCCATGAATGACAAACTGTTAGCCTATCAAACTGATCGTGCCTAATTTTTTGTCAAGTTTACAATGCCAATAAACGTTTCTTCGTAACTGGCAAGGATTAAGCTTTCTTGGTTCTTCATGATAAATTCAAGCACCAGAAAATGGCTAAAATCACACAAAAATACAGCATTTTAATTTTTTTGGTATTTTCGTTTGTAAAACCGCCCTTCAGAAAATTAGGTAAAGTATGGCGAGCACTGTCACTTGAACATCTTGTATTTAACATCATACCCGTAGGCTATTCGCGGACTCCCGGGTTTTAGTTTTGGAGAAATGATAGCTTTAAAATACTATATCTCTATCTCTCAAAATCTTTATTTCATGAACTAGTTTTAGCTGTATATAAAAGCTAAATCCACAAGCCAATGGCCCATGAAGCCGGCGCTTATCTCCAGTTTCTGCAGTGTTGAGCGAATGACTGAGAGTCCGTGACTAGGTCCCCCTGGACGGGACACTAATCCATCGCAGTTAAGCTCCCAGCACACGCTGGTACTCATTTACCTACCCCGGAAGGTTGGGAGATGGGTTAGCTTATGTGGTAATGAAGGTCGCACAAATATTCAAGTCTTAGCAGAGCCGGGATCAATCTGGGAACCTTGTGGTCGGAAAGGAGAGATCTTACCAACTTGTAAAAGACCTCCTTAAACAACTTGTTGATTGAAACGCTTTATCTTTTGAGAAGGGAGGAAAGTTGCTCTCATGGTTGACAATTAGCAGCCCACTCACACGTTGAAGGGTTTTACGATATCAACTTGGTGTCCCCTCGACCACTTAATACGACCGTCAGTGGCCGAAGCGGTAATCAGGTTACTAAATGTTCACTATATACAGTACAGGGCCCTGACAGTCAAGCAGTACATCCACAGAAGAGAGAACGATGCCAAACATTAGTATCTTGGAAGGTATATTAATCATATACTTTCGACTCACCGGGGAAAAGTATCTTAAACGACCATAAAGAGCTACTTCAGACGCGCGGGTATTCACAAAAGGTTCAAGAATCCGCTGCGAAATTCAACTGGCCGTTTGGGGAAATAACTCAGCACTCGTTTTTCGTACAAGGATCTTGTCTTTATTTTAATGAATTTCGCTCCATATGTCCGCCAAAGGACAGACGCCAGAATTGAACGAACAACAGATCTTACAAAGTCTTTTGTGCTATTGGTAACTTGGTAAAAGTGTTTACACAATCATTGTACTATTTTCTATGATTGGTTACTTATAATCACAGCCAAAATCTATCATCGTTTGGAGAGAACAATCAGTGTTGTGAGTGTCGCCTGATGAACAAATCTTATTTTCAGTCTAAAAGCTTCGATAAAGAACTGTCAATCTTATCATTTTACAACCTGTAACAACCTGTTTGTAAAAACAACAGTCTCCTGGCCAGAAGTCTTTGGTTATTCTTTCCTTGTTACTAACGTAATACGAAAATAATATATTTCTAATAAAACAAGAAAATATTACATATACTTTGCTACAGAAATGACAGTGACAACTCATTGAGAAATCGGAATAAAGAGCTTGACGCCCTTAACAAAAACACCGCAGATGTAATCTCTCCCGACGTTAATACATATACAGCAACCGCAACCTAACTTGACGAGGACGTTCTTACTATGACTTTGAGGGGCTAACAGTGCAAGATTTTCTCGTAGAATTTTGTTATTTGAACAATACTTGGGCAGAAGATGATGATTGCTTGATTATGGAAGAACTGCTCACAAGCAGGTGAAAACCATGATCTGCCCTTGAATTCTCCTAAACGTCCACCTCCATTTTCATCAGATGTAGCAAAATGGTAGTGCTTGTGGGATGTGGCTATGAAGATACTATGACGTCAAGTGTAGATAGCACAAATGTGCTATCTACACTTGAACTTGAATCTAACTTGAAGCCACGATAATAGGGCACTATGGTAGCGGGCGTTAACCCTTAAATCTACCATAGAAAATAATTTGAGCCTGATTGCTAGCAGCCATGGACAGCTGTTTCAGCCTTTTTAGGCCTCATCAGCATGGCATAGCTAGCCCGCTACCAACGTGGCCATAATGCCCTATTCGTGGCTTCAAAATAGCTACTAGAACATTTGTACTATCTACACTTGAAGTTTATATTCATAGCCACATCCCAAAAGCATTACGCTTTTACTACATCTTATGGTTCTTTCTGGGAACCTGTGCCTGTGTGCTAGCTATGCCATGCTGATAAAGCCTAGAAATCTCAAAACTATGGTGGATTTTACAAAAGGAATGAACTGACAATGCAACTACACTTTTTTTTAAAATAAGAACCAATAAAATTTTGCTCAGACTCAATGTTCTTATTTTTCAGCAATTTGAGACTCAGAATGTTCTTATTTTGTTCTTATATGCTATATACGTCAAACTACATAATTTCAATACATTTAGTGACCAAGTACAAATTTTGAAGGAGATACAACAATATATGTATATTGTACATCACAGTATTTGTTACAGTTGGAGTTTATTAGTATTGAATAAATAAGTAAGTGCGATTGCTTGCTGCGATTGTTCTTAATTCGTTCTTATTTTTCAGGTGATTTGAGCCTCACTGTTCTTATTAAGTTTGTTCTTACTAAAAAAATGTACATGCGAAGACTGTAAACTCCACAAGTGAGGTCCAAGTTTGATTACCATTGAAATTCTAAGTTTCTGTGGTAGTTAACATTTTTGTTTTCTACCGGTTTCCTGGCTGTCTCAAGTAAGGGAAGATTTTATAATCAGTTACTTGTTGAAGAGAGAAAATTTATCTAAAACAAATAAGCGAGAGAGCTTTAATTGTGCTAATTGGTAAATTTGAGCTAAGTTACACTTTCAGTCAACGAGTGTAAATTTTAACTAAATGGATTAACACTTTCTAGATTACTAGTTCCGATATAGTGTATTATTACTTATAATCCTATATCATCAAGCATGAGACAGATGGCTGCATTTTTTAGAGCTTTAACCTTTGAACTCACCAACTATTTCTACCCTGAATGCTTTCCTTAAATGGCAATTAGAATGACGAATTGGAAAGTTTGATTTATTTGACCTGCCAAAATCTAAGCGACACACTTATGCCCAGCCCTTGTCCATTCTTTCACGTACTCGTGAGCTCAGTCAACTGATTAATTTGTAAGCGTCAAATTCAAAATCCCTACCCCCTTCAAGAATAAGATTGGTGATCGGTGGCGACAGTCCAATCAATGCCTCAAGCTCACTTTGCCGCTGTCGAACAATGATTACAATTTAAGAGCTCCCATTTCTTGCAAGACTTCTTTGTTTTGGCAGCAGTGGTGCAGAAGATAATGATGACTCTCAAACAAACGCCTCAGCTCAAAAAAACTTTGCAAACTTAAAAGTGTCAGCGGCAGTTGATCGATGCTTAAAACATACAGTCTGTTTTTGAAGCATTCGCTTTTCGTTGCATTTAGAAGCTGTGCAACATTGTTTACATAAATAGAATGTTAAACGCCGGGGACTTATGGCTTTTTATTTCATGTGAATAGATTATTTAGCTCCAAACATTCTGAAGATTAATAGTTTTTAATACTTGTGGTTTTCATTATTTAGTTTTGTTTTTAGTTGTTTTGTCGTTTGGAATTAGTATGCATAAGACCTCTTTCTAATTTTAAAGCTTTATTTCAACAACAACAGTAAAATATTTACATTAAAAAAAATGTGTTGAAATGGGAAGAATCCTCAAAAAGCGCCACAGCACCATTCAAGGAGGAAACTCCAAACTACCTATAGACCTACTAATAAATACACACACACACACA
>ERZ1740055.484-NODE-484-length-11005-cov-7.595799_pt1 | contig 11005 bp, 3 predicted proteins | sample MGYA00581747_ERZ1740055 | MGnify/ENA primary metagenome ERZ1740055 (study PRJEB43018, sample SAMN04849739) | marine metagenome | isolation source: floating plastic debris | place: Pacific Ocean | collected 2008-08-28 | study: EMG produced TPA metagenomics assembly...
AACGGCGTTGCGAGACAAGTTGCCGAGAAAATTGCGCAGTGTAACAGTACCTTTACGCCCTTGCAGTACTAAGAACTCCAAAACGGTCTTTTCACGTTCTAACGATAACTACGTACAGGTGCTCAGTTCGATACATTCCAACGTGCAGTATTGTATTTACTATCGCTCTTTGCCGTGGGCGCGGCGTTGCCATCCTCGTTGCTACAGGTCCCAATAATGTAATATGAAAACCGGGCTTAAATGCAGTTTTGAGATAGATTTCAGCAAATGCATTGACCTTGCTGAACTTGTCGACAACGGTTTAAATATTTTTGTCAATTTTTATCAATTTTTTCATCAGTATCATCATTTTATAATTACAAAGAAGTTACTTTTTCATCAGGAGACTCGATTTCCGTTAGCAACTCGCAGTTTCGTGAAAAAATGCTAATGACTTTCGAAATTGTTCATCATCAAATCTATGATTCAAATTCTTCAAAGCTGCAATATCTAATAAGATTAGATCGGACTTGACTAATGAAATTTATCTTTAAAAGTTTTTAGCTCAATGCACCAAAATATTTTTGCAACGTAAAATAAATCACAATTTCTCTGGAGATACTGTAACAATACAGTAAAATTTAAGTAATACTTAAAAAATAAAAGCTTTGAAATTATAGATACGTTATTCCGCAACCACATAATTACCTTAAATAATTCTCTTCCTAAAAGTCTAAATCTGTGTATTTAAAAGACTGAAGTAATAGAATTGATCTGAGAAGAATTTTATTATTATTCATTTTTATTGCAGTAAACTTTGTTACGGAGTTCGAGTCCAAAACGAAATTTTGTCAAAAAAAATATTTTAGATTTACAATTTCGTAGCCGCGTCAACAAACAAAATGCAATGTTTTCTGTTCTTATAGATATTCTAATTCTACAGCGTCTGTAACGCCGACAAAATTGATTAAAATTCGACTATTCGTCCTCTCTCATTATCGACTGGGCTTATTAAAATTTTCATGTGATCTTAATTCATTACGCTCTTTAAACAACTGAATATTTTCAGGATTCCGTTATTGCGTTATGAAAATTTATTGCCAAACTTAAAGTCCCTATTTAGAGAAGATTATTTAGAAATTTGCTAAGTTCATCGATGCTACGAAGTACTTTTGTGTAAAGCGAAAACTATTGTCATTAGAAGACATTATGAAGACGTGTTTGGACCTTCGGAGTAGAAAATTTACAGTTTTGCACATATATGTTTATAAGAATCAGTAAACTTTACCGATGATCAATATATTATTAGTTTTTGGCTACTTTAACAAACCGAAAGTGTATTCGATGACGCATTGTACGTTCTTATAAGTGGTTTAGATTAAGAAAATACCAAAAACAAGGTAAAATTAAATCAATGGAAAGGATCGCAACACACAATGACTATGTATTTAATAAACGGCTAGCTTTAATTCTACATGTAGTTATCAGTGACTTACAAATACAGCCCGAGCCTTTGTGTTTTAAGATGTATATCGATCAGTTAAACCTACTAGGCAAGTTAGTTAGCATGCTTAGTACAACTTTTGCCTATCAACTTTCAGATCATTCGGGATTCAATTCCCAGCTCTGCCGAGAACTAAAAAATTATACAATTTTCTTTTCCGCCAAAGTTTTCTCACTTGACCTCAGCTTTCCGTCGTTTTAATACGAGAACAGACTTCTGCTGGAATCTGATAATGAATAAGTCATTCCAGGGCCAGGGGGAGTCAAAGACTCTCATCTGCTGATCACTAGAGAAACTAGTTATAACGTCCGGCTCCAAACGCTCAAGAATTTTCCTTTGTTCTAAAGCCTAAGCCCACCATAGCCTATCCTTAAATTGTTCTTAAACTTCAGCTCATTAGAACTTCGTTGTTGTTATAGAAAAAGCACGTAAACGAACAAAAGTAAAATTTGCGATTTTACATGAACAGTCGATAACTAATTATTATCATTTAGTGATTGCTACTTTAATCTATTTTATACAAAATCAGTTTTCCGGCAGGAGAGCAGTTTTAATCAGGAAATACTGTGGTAATGTACGAGATGTGGCATTCTCGCGCCAAAGTCGATTGTCATTGGTTTTTGTTCAGCTTCCTACATTATTTACATAAACACCAGCGAGACACTTCATTATTTAAAATTCTAAATAGTAATGTGAAACATTTTCCCCGAGGCCTGAAAATCTTGCGTAACAACTAGAGTCGGCGCAAATAGCAAACAAATTTTCTAAAAGAAGTAGACTGTCGCAGTAGCACAAGAAAGCACAAACTTCGCACATGTCATTTACGAATCAGCGCCATTTTATCTATTGCCCCGTATCGTTGAATGTCACACAGTGCTTTTGGTTCAGACAAATAAAAATTGTATTGCAAAATGTTTTACGACTGAAAGGCTGTAAGAACAGTTACTATCAAAAGCTTGATTTAGACACCGTCATTTTTCCATTTTTAGCCTGACGAAGGATTAACCAGCGAAACTTCAGTAAAATTCTCTTTACCCACAGTTAACAGCCTATATTTTTGATACAACCTGTTTCTTTAAAAACACCGGTGCTGTTTTCTTCCCTTGTAATTGTTATTCAATAAAGTTGAATTCTTTTTGAACTTGTGATTTCTACAAAGAAATAACTTAGTCTTGACAAATTTTGAAGTCTTGATAGATTCGTCTCCATATTTAACGATTAGCTAATTTTCAAGTGTTTTTGGTCAGTTTGAAAATTCGTATTCCTCTTGTCATTCTTTAAATCGATGTCGTCAAATTTTTCGGTAATGAGTTTCCATATATCTCATATAATCCGTCTGCAAATTTAACGATTAGCTCATTTTCAAGTGTTGTAGGTCAGTTTGAAGATTCATTTTGTACTTGTCATTTCTCAAATCGATGTCGTCTTTGTAAGGAATAATGTACCTTCAAAAAAATTATTATACTGAGCTCTTTCGTGATATTTTAGGAAATGAGCGTAAAATTACTTGAAGATTGCAGTCTTTGACCGGTGAAAGGGTTTAACAAATTTAAGTTTGTATGAAAACGCAGTCGTCGAAAGGCATCATTTTATATGCCACGAGATTTGACATGACATGAATCGGTTGAAGTGATAAATTTTGTCATTACAAATGTCTTTGCTGAATATGAAAATTATCAAAGATTTACTTTTAAGGGTTTTAATATTGCTGTAATATCAAAAGATTTTAGTATTTTGGCTTTATACTAACGATGATCGAGGGATATATATTTTATTTTTTACAAGTCGTAGATATACTGCCTACGCTTATCATGTATGGTCTCCACATGCAATATTTTCACACGCATTTTGTTTGACACAACTTTTCATCACTTATGGTGCAACTATTGAACTCAAGTATTAAACATCTATATTCTAAAAACCTCATTTCTATTTACTTTTTGTGTCGGCGTTCTACACAAACGAACCGGAAAGCACGTTTAAAACAGAGAACATACTTCTTGAAAAACGGGTTGTCCATGTCTTATACAAAACCTCTAAATTCTTAGAATTTCTTAATATCTAGTATTTGAAGGCCAATCGCTTGACACTTTTAAAACAAGATGAAAAATTTTATCATGTTCTATAAACAAATGCTTGTGTGTTTTACACCTCCCACTCGGTTTTATTAGAGGTATGAGTGAGCGGTTTTGTAGTTAAGCAAACAAATACTTCGGAAGTGTGAATAATGAGACACAAATTAATTATGCTAATTTGAAAAGAAACACGGTGTCTTTTTCTTTGTTACTTTGTTATTATTAAAATTTCCAAAGGATGAGATTGTTTCAGTACTTTTCTCGCCAAAAACATTAAACATTGTTTTTGTTTTTGAATCACTTAAAGGACTTAGTAATGGTTTTTGTTGCCTATCAGAACTGATATTTATTAGACTTTAACTCAGTACCAGCAGCGCACAATCGTAAAAAGAAAGAAAGAGTTTACGGTCATCATGAATCTTCAAACCAAAGCTATTTCATAGTAATGACAGTTTCCGATCGTGTTAGTTTTTCCTGATTGAGTGCGTCTTAACGAACGTATTTTGCGGTTCGCAAAAATAAATCTCTTTCTCAACCGTAGAAATCGTGCCACAATCCTTCCTCTTTGGTACGACTTTCTCCCGTCGACTTTTTAAGGTTTGAAGGGGATTCTTATAAGTGCGGCTCACTTTGTTGTTCCCGTTTTCAAGGATGTGCGACTGGTTTTTAATAATGAAATAAAAGTCGTTTACCACCCTTGGCGTTTTGATCTGTTTCCTCTACAAGCAAATGTTGCAAGTGAAAAACCATGTTCGACAACTGTTGGCAATAGGCAGACTTTCTGAAGTATAGGCCTATGGTTTAACCACATATTAACAACCTGAGCCGCAACTTTGTCGACCGGATGAGAATTCCAGCCTATAGATTGCTGCTGTATTCATCAAAAGCTAGAGGCTTGACTTGTCAGGGAGGAATATTTAGTGTAATTACAAAGCAAATCGCCAAAGAAAGGAGAAAAACAAAATCCAGGCTGTAATTTTGAACGAGACAGAATGAAACCTTTTGAAAACGGTTTGAAAAAATTGTTTCTTGTTAGTAGCGATACAAGAAGAGAAAACTGCAAAAACAAACATACGTTGAAATGGCAAAACAAACTTGAAAGAATGGCGTTTTTTGAATGCCGCAATTATCTCCAAGTTTCTGGTTTGTTAGAAAATATTTCTAAAGTTTTTTCGCTCAGTGTTTTAATAGTAAAAAAAGAATCCATCTTTTTGTAGTCTTCTAAAGATAATGTGCTTACCACTTTAATGTCAAGTTCAAGAGAGGCTTGTTAGGAATTACAGCAGGTTAAAGTCTGGGCAGGAATGGATCAACTTTGAAAGGGGATGATTTAGCAAAGTTGTTACAAACCTCGACCTGTCTAATTTTAGCCTTGAAAGTCTGTTTTTCTGACATGCAAACAAAGCTTAAGAAAACGAATCCGTTTCAAAATGTAAATACAACATACAAACGTCAGTTTCAAAACTAACGCACGCCGCAAATGAAGCTTAAGAAGGAATATCACATACCTTTCGTCATGACTGTGTTAAACAACGATCCTGAATCAGTTACTCCTGAGCAATTCCATCGCCGCGCGCGAAACTGGAATTTACACTCTTCCACAGCATAGCGAGCTCCATTGGCAACGTGCGGCATCAGATCAGGAAACCTCTGACACTGTTGCTTCTGTCTTAAGTTCAATTCTGGCGTTACAAGACACATCATTGCCTTCTTAGCAGGATCCGAGGCAAGGGGGATCTGTGTTCCCAAACTCCTGTTGCAATCAATAGTCTTCCCATTAGAAAAAAGGAATCAATTGAGACTCAAAGTCTAGCAGGAGAGTGTTACTGATCAATATACACAACAAAACCAGCGTTTTCAAAAACTCATTATATAGACACTCGAGCCACTTACCACCAAACTGCACAAATGAAGTCAAGTAGACAGATTCCCGACACGGTGAGCTTCAGCCAGATGGCGGCTAGAACGAAACGCATTTTCTCTCACTTCTTAAGTGTTGGCGTCAGTTTCCGAGCTGTTATGTCAGCCAAATCCCTTGCTTCGCGTATGGCTGGGACGTTTTCAGAATAGGCTTAATCTCCAATCGAATTTCAATCAAATTGAAAATAAAGGCCAGGCAATAGGTATTAGTAGGTGTCAAAAGTTTTAGGTTGTGTCAGTCAATAAAGTTAATCAAATGCTCATTTGAGAAATGATTACAAGCCACAAAGTTTGTATGAAGAATAAATTGAATGCTTTTTACCGAAAGACCTTCCAGACAAAAATAATTGATAATAAGCACGGTAACGCATCTTGTTATATTAGACACGCCAAAAGGAAGTATTGTTTAAACGGCATTAATCTTTATTGCAATGTTTTGAAGAATGAAATGCGTGCAATTTATCTAAGGTGACAAATAAAGGCTTGCCGCTTTGGACCACAAGTGCGTGAATTGTATCTATTATATCTCATTTATTTCTATTTCACTTTGGAGTGTCTCAAGTGTGCAGAGAGATATGTTAAACTCGTTAAAATCGATCCGTCATCGCGCTATTTAATGGCTTGAAAGGTTTTTTTTAAGGAGAAAGAGTTATATCCAAATTATGGTATGTTTAACGAAATCGATCTCATTCCCCTGTTAAACAAAATCACTCGCATCTCAAAGGCCGCTACGTCACAGAAACATACATTCAACGACTTAATGATTATTTCATATCTTGTGGGCGGAAATTGATCGCACAAAACAAACTGACTATTCTTTAGCACAATATAAAACACAGTTTTCTCAATCAATTAATTAAAGCTCCCTTTTGATTGTGAAGAGATCCTTAAGATTCTATTTACATCGCTGCATCAACGAACCAAGTACTTCAGTTTAGGTTGCAAAACGAATCTTGCTCAATTTTCCTCAAAGATTTGATAAGTATTTGTTGAGTCAGTTGTTACCTTGCTAAATATTTAAAAACGTTTGTAAAACATCCGTTAAAGTACTGGCAACAGAATTACTTTTCTGAGAGATTTAATAGTCAATATGTGGGGTGACTGGTTCAGTTTTCATTTAAAGCCAGAACGATCAACGAAAACAAAACTTGCAAACAATCTACTGTTTATAAGCCCTGTTTATATTATCAACAAGCACTGAAATAACTTGACAGATACTGAGTTTCTTATACTAAGTCAAAACTCTTAAATATGTCAAACTATTTGCAAAGAGCAAATATTTTTTCAGAGTTTTTTTTGTTGACGAAAGCAAGATCATAGCTAACGTTTCTCCCTTCCAACTTATCTGTTCCGGATAATGTATCCGGGACGGAAATGGTTTAATTCCCAAAGAGGAAACTCCAAACAACACTTGCAAACGTAATCAAAACTTCCTTTGATAAGCGCAGTCTGCGAAGGATTAAATAGAGTGTTTTTTTCGCACAAAGCTCACTGGTGTGTGAGGTGTGCAAACAAATGCCTGGCGCGGACTGTTTGAAAGTCTTAACACAATGGAGAAAATAAGACGATCAGCAAGTTTGAAAGTTGACTTTTTCTACAAGGAACAGCGATACTCCCAACAAAATACGATGTTGCTTACATGTATAAAATGTATTTTCAAGCTGTTAATAAAAGTTGTCGAGTTAGACACTTCAAAAGGAATTGACTAAGTCTAAGGTTTTTATGGAACCATATTTTGCTCCTTTAGTTGGCTTCACTGCACGAATGATGCAAATTTAATAAATTTGTCAAATGCAAATTCAAAAACATTTTTAACTTTAAGAAAACATCTTTTAGCTTCTTCGTTCACAAAATAAAAGTCGGTATATTTGAGCAGCTTTCATTAAATGAGTGAAAGTATATTAACGCCAAGCCCGTCACAACATGCACACTTTCGATTAATTTTGATTTTACTTGCTGGAATATTAAACTTGACTTCTTATCAAATTGCCGCAAGTCTAAAAGATTAGTTAACTTCCTGATAAAATGAAATATATTTTGATCCGCCGTTCACTTTATTATAAAATATTAAATTTTAAATCGTTGTTTGTCAAAGAATTCAGCGCGCGAAAACTGACCACAAGTTAAGTTTGATCTCGAAACTGTTTATTTGCCACATTTAGTACTGATTAATCAATCAGCTTTGATGGAAAATTCGAGTAGCCACTGTTCCGATTTTCACAATGTAAGGATTATAGGGGGGTTCTTCACAAACTACTGTCCAGTTGCGGCCTATTTGGAGCTGCGTGCAATGTATCATCAACTAATAAACAAACTTATAGAGGAAACTGGAAGTTAGTGCAGACCTTAGTTGCCATATGAACTATTTTCTTACTAACAAAACAATTTACAAAAGTTCATTTTTAGTATTCGTACTCTTAAGACTAAAAAAGCAATTGAAACTTGTTATACATTCCCATAGGCATCTGCGTTTGTAAAATTTTCCGCGTTCGGTACTGTAATTTATTCAAAATTATCCAAACGAAAACATAATCTCATTTTTATATTTTGGGAGTTTAAATATAACAACTGTGAAAAATGCTTTCACATTTAACTTTACCCATCAAGGAAACTCATGTATATACGATTTATTTTCGTATTTTTACACTCTCTTTAGACTTTTCTAATATTTTGTTTGTTACTTTGTAACATAAATCTTATTGTGCATGTTATTTTTCATCGGCTTTGCTTAAGTCTTTGAATTACCTCGGCGAGTTATGCGTAGTAGGGACAACTGTAATTTAGAAAACTCAAAGCTAAATTAGTATGATCATCGCATAAATAGAAGAATTGTAAAGAGCTGCCTTATAAAAACGTTCGCTTCTTACACTGCTTACGGAAAAGATAAAAAAAACTGTTTAACCTTGACTTTTCAACTTCACCCATCGTACGTCTCATTTATCGCAGAATCAATCAGCTATGCTGTGAAGAACAAAAGTGGAACTCAAGCGGTGCCAAACAGATCCATTAAAATAGTATAAACATCATACACGTGTTTACTCAAGTGTTCTCTATGTTTATTAAATACCATGCAAAGTGGGTTAGCAGAGTTAAACGATTTACCAAGTGACATTTTCAAGCTACGACACATCTCTTTCGACTTAAACGTCCATTTCCTCAATTTAATCCATCGTGGGGTCTCAGCAAAACCTTGATTCGTTGAGCCGCTCTCGATTGAAACTCGCAAATAAATGCAAGCTCGACAATTAACAAGTCAAGCTCGGTGGTCTAACTTGAATTAGCAGCGGGAATTTTCAAAGAGATTTTTGGAGGCAATAAAACCGCAATTAATTGAACGAACCAAACATAGTAATCGGAAGCTTGCAATCTGATTGGCTTGAACACTCGATTCTATCGGCCAACAAAGCTTCAGAAGCAGCCAGCTTGCAGCAACAATTTTCTTTTTCAGATTTTTGGTTTAAAAAAGAAGTCTAAAGGACCAAAGGATGAAAACAATATAATTATAAATTGAACAGTTTTTCCCTTCTAATTTACGCGAAGCCAACAAAAACAAACTTAAGCACCGTACGGGAGTAATAGCAGACAGATTACACGTTAGTCTGAAATACATTTTTTCAGTGCTAATCAGTATTATTATCATTTTGCTGTTATTGTTTTTGTTGCTTCTCTATGAAAAATTTTTCATGCTAAACCTAATCAGACAGGTCAGATTTCCGGAGTATGTTAACGCCTTCCGATTCGATTTCGAATAAAATATTGGAAACTAAAGGAAAACAACAAAATACTGGTGTCAAGTTCGTGTTTTTCAAAGCTTTCTTTGATGGTTTTAAAATTGTTTTTGTGTTTTTAAAATAACGGTTATAGGGGGCGTTGGACTTAAAAGCAATTTTTCTCAGGCGTCCAAACCACACTCTAACCCCTAACTAGATTTGTTTTTCAATTCCATCACGCTCTGAAAACAGTCGAATGTTGAGCGCGCGCATTTTCCAGCAAACTTGTTGTCGAGAGGACGACCTTTGCTTGAACTTGACTTCTCAACGAGTTTCGGCTTAAATAAGCGCGGGTGCGCTTGAAATCTCTTACTCATATTCATACTCGCCGGATCTAAAGGTCTCTAATTGCCAACGAGCCAGGCGAGCGAAGTTCTCAGTACTTGCAGAGCTCAGTTCTGTCGTCCTCAAGCTTTTGTTTTGCTCGTTGGCACTTAGCAATAGCTATTACTAGTATAATAATAGTGCATTGCATCCTATATGAAAATGAATTTTTCAGGAGGTGAATTTATTCATTCATATTTCATTCCAACTTTCTTGATTTTTTATATTTTCAATTTTACGAGAGCTTGCGTGTTTACAAACATTTTTTCTGCCTCGGCGCTTAAATTTCTTGACCAATACGTAAAATCACGTTATATCACAACAATTTTCATCCAGTTTCCTTTATTTAAATCAGATATAGCCCATGCACTAGCTTTACTGCAAGCGCAAAGATAAGCTTTCGCTATTAAGGAATTAGTGTGACAGGACCACCATTCATGCAACGATACAACCTGCCCGCCTCAACGGCTTGCACTTTTTATTAACTTTTAGGTAAAACGGTAGCCACTGATAGTCAACAAAAAGTCCACAAGAAGGTTTTTTGTAAAGAGAGAGATAATTAGATAGATAACATCTTTTTTTGTTAATAATAATAATAATAAAAATAATATGGTCAGTGAACTGGAGTTTTTATGCATGTAGCAGTCACCAAATGTTCACACGCACGAACTGAACAAAAGTCAGCAGCATTCTAGTAGTTATGTCTCTTCAGATATCTATTAATAGTTCATGGTCGAATCTCTTTTTAAAATCTAAACAGTTACAATCTGTTTTTGTGTTGAATTCCATGTCCCATTCCTTTGACCATAGTGTTAATGCATCTAGGTCACTTTGGAGGTCTTTGCAATCAACAAGAGATGTTATTTTGTTATACACAATGGAATCATCTGCAAAAAGCCCAATTTTACATTGTACAGAACTTGGAAGATCATTAATATACAGTAGAAACAACAGTGGTCCAAGGACTGTCCCTTGAGGAACCCCTGATGTAACTGGTATATAATCTGATGTTTTTCCTTCAACCATAACCTTTTGACTTCTATTACTTAAATAGTTTCTAAACCATATTTGCAAGTTTCCTCTAACACCATAGTGTTCCAGTTTAAGACAAAGTTTTCGATGGTTAACTTTATCAAAAGCTTTGCTAAAGTCTAGTAAGGCAGCATCTGACTGACTTGCATCATTTAGGGACTTTGCCAGATCATTTATTAGAGTGATTAGTTGTGTTTCACAAGATCTTGATTTTCTAAAACCATGTTGAGCATCTGATAAAATATCATTGCTTTGCAGATCTTTCATGATATTGCTGTGAATTATATGCTCTAAAATTTTACAAGGTATTAAGGTAAGGGATATCGGTCTATAGTTCTCAGCCTTAATTCTATCTTTTTTTAATGATTCGTTTTGTTCTTTGGATGTAATTCATTGATTCT
>ERZ1740055.485-NODE-485-length-11003-cov-11.064030_pt1 | contig 11003 bp, 10 predicted proteins | sample MGYA00581747_ERZ1740055 | MGnify/ENA primary metagenome ERZ1740055 (study PRJEB43018, sample SAMN04849739) | marine metagenome | isolation source: floating plastic debris | place: Pacific Ocean | collected 2008-08-28 | study: EMG produced TPA metagenomics...
GTCTTCCATCCATATGGGTACGATATAATTGTAAAATGAATAAAAGTAATAATAACGACGAGCGGAAAAAACGTGGCGGCAGCCATGACGGCGCATACATTTACCCATAATTATAACATTTTTACATTTTACATAATACAATAAAATTAAAATAGAGGCAATGGCCCTAACAAATATCTTAAAAGCTAATGATCAGTTAGGGCCATCACCCCAAATTAGTGTTAAACCAAGGGAACATGAAGACTTAAATAGCCTGTCATATGGCTAAGTACTGTACATTATTTAACCCTTTCACTCCCAGTTGAATTATATATTCTCCCACCTTGAGCCCATACTTTTCATTGAACAAGTTTGAGAGAATTTCACTTTTAATCTTCAGTAGTTTGCTTTGTTTGATCAATTCTCATTACCAAATATCTTTTGTATTTGTTATGTAAGGAGAAGTTGAGTGTTGATAACTGATTGGGAGTAAAATTGTAGCTCGAGTAATTGCCTGTATAGCTGCCTAGTTTATTTATATGAAATGGCCATTAAAATAGTTGTTATGCATCATAATAATTGTGTAATACAATAATATATTATAATAACAAGTTCAATATTTGTCAATAAAATATTTATTTGGGTATAATTATAGTTGTAATTTTTTCTTATACTAGAGTAATTTTACTTCCCCATGGAAAAAGCTATAAGCATTTTGTTTCATTATTAAAGCACATTTCAAGATATCAATGGTGGCAAAAAATTTGATAAAGGACTTAGCACAACAATAATGTCTGAAGCAAATGGAGCCATACTAATGGGTATTTTCCTGTCCAATATATGCCAATTTTTCAGTCTTTCCATCATTCGCTCAATATGAATTCGTACACTTGCAATAGCTTTGTTCTTATTTGTCTCTTGTATTGAAAACTGAGTTTTCCCTTTTAAGAAAGCAGGGATCAACAATGAAACACCAACAGATCCTAGCTCATTTTCGATATTGAACCCTTTGTCAGCCATTATTTCATCTTCATGCTCTAGTTCATTAAGAAGTCCACTCATTTGTGTGATTTCTTTGTCAGATGTGCTTATGGAAAGAAATCACTAAAAAATGCAAGCACACCACTTGGAGTAATACCGATTAGTGCTTTCATTGTAGGCCTGCTCTTGTAAGATGAATAGCAATGAGATTGGGAGTCTAGGGCAGAAGGTCTCTCCATTTCCACTTCTGTGCAGTCAATTATTAGAACAACTTTGGGGAAAAGCTTCTTAAATATCTTTGGGCTGTGAAATCTGAGAACATCCCTTGATGGCATCTTGATAAGAGGCTCAAATTCTGATCTTAAAAATTTTAGCCATGTCCTTACTATTACAGAGATGGTTGACTCTGAAACTTCAAATCTATTGGCCAGGTCTCTTTCAAACAGTCCTAGTCTTAGTCTCATAAGGACTAAAATTAACTCCTGAAACTTAGTTAAACTTCTTGGCCTTCCAATATTTGGCCGTTGGAAATATACTCTTTCATAGTTCCCATAGCTTATTTGCTTTGCTGACTCTTCAATAAGGCTGTAAGCCAAAAGAAGCATCTTGTAGCTGGAGAATCCTGTATAAAAATCAATATCTTTATCACTATCTTTAAACTTTTCAATGTCAAAACGAGTTGCACTGTTGCTCAATCGCTGTATCTCCTTTCTTGCTTCTTGTAATTCGTTCCGTAGCCTTGTGTTTTCTTCTCGTAGCTTTTCCAGCACAATGTCATTATCAGTTTAGACTGATATCTCCTTAATTTGAGGCTCTTCTACATTAGATTCAACCGAAGTCGAAGCTTCTTCGAAGGATGGCTCGATCAACAGTGTGCTTGTATTTTGACCAGTAGCGTCAACAATTTTAATTCGTTTTTGCTTACTGCCTGTTGCAGATTCTTCTATAGGCTTTCGATAAATTTCCCTTCGTTTTGTTGAGGTAGTTGTCCATGGAAATAAAGAAGGAAGGTGAGTCCTGCTCAGTTTTTTGCCACCTTCCCAATGTCTTGAGCAAATACGAGTGTTAGAAGAATTAGTCTTTAAGTTGTCGTTTTTCAAACGAATATCGTAAATTTTACGCAGTTTTGGGTCCTTTGGAAGACAATAAAACTGAACATCAGGTGGTTTGTTTCTATGGCTGGTATCACAACCAGGAACACAACAATTCGCCTTCATGATTTCAGAAAAATATAAGAAAAGACAGAAAACATTATGTTCCCTGTAACGATCCCAAGCACCTTTGCGCGTTGAAACTCGTCCCAATCCGCTGCTCGTTTCTAAAGTGGCGAATTGCTGAATATGGCTAACTTTTTTGACTTTCTTCGCTGCTTTTCTAGCGGATTGTTGGCCTCTTAAAATTATTTCAATTGTTAATGTCATCCGACATCATATGCTTCTGTTTCATATTTAAGTATTAGTAAAAAGCCGTCTTCTTTACCCAGTAAAGTTTAAGTAGTCGACGGTGAGTGCTCACTTAGTTTAAAGTTGGCAGGTTTTTTTAGACACTCTAAAAACTGAAATTTAGGCTCAAAACTTGGAAATTGTTCCTTTTACGGAGTAAATTCAGAGTCTGCCATTCACAATTTTTTTTTTAACTGAGTCAAAAGGACACTTTCGTTTTATGCTTTGCATTTAAGTAAGTTTTCGTGAAATCTGCACTCTTTAATTTATCCAGTGGCTTACTGCAAAAAAGCTATATTTGCACAAGTGCAAATACCATCTGAAATATCCCCTCTGATCCATTGACAGTTTCAGCCAATCAGCAAGCAAGATTCATTTTAACTATTCAATTTTATCAATTAATCACTCTTGAATAGCAAACTATCATGGACTCCAACTCATCCCTGTAGATGTAGCCTTGTCATCAGTCCAACCATTAGGTATTGTCGTTTTGCTGCAGCCAGTCGTTCTTCTTTGCGTGAGACAATTGCTTTATTCTTTCTTCTTGCACAGGCAGAAACTTCATTGCATTCACTGTTTCAATTTACTACTCTTTGTCTTCACAAGTCGCTAGCAAATACAATCTGTTCATCGTTTCAGCCAGATGCATGATTGATCCTGGATTGTATAACATCTCAACATCATTTGCTAGAGGTCTCAGCAACATAACTCCGTCTTAGACTAGTGATTTCTTGACAAAGAAATCAAGCGACTTGTGTTTTTTGAAGACAGTCACGTTGCGACCAAATTATACCATTTCTCTTGAGAATACACCAGCGATAGTTAATTTCTTTTTCAATCGTAGCTAACCTTGTTTCGCTTGTTTAAAGTCGGAATATGCTTGAATATGCTAGCGGTTTTCTTTCTTTTAACAACGCAACCCAAAACTTCTTGCTACTTGAATCACACTCCTTTTCGGCAAAGCTGCCTTTTTTTTTTTTTGAAATGCTTTGTTTTAAGCTCCTGTCCATCCATTACCATTCAGTTTCACTTCCAGTGTTCTCGCGTATGGGCTGACTGTGGACTTTAATTGGGTGCAAGTTCCAGTCTTTAAGAGTCCGTGTTAGAAAGCTGTACTTGTACTGAAAATATTGATAAATCCCTAGGGATGGTTGCATGGAGCGTTTAAAGCGCGGGGGATTTCTCAGTAAAACATCTGGTAATTGGACAGTTGTGCAAAGAGAAAAATGGCGTAAAAGAGGTGATTATATCTCACGATTTGACCGTAAAAGTCCCAAAATTGACTTTCTATAAAAATTCAGCTGCAGTGCCGGCTGTACAAGATAGCGAAAATGAAATGCGGAACTGAAATGCAAACAGTTTCGACTGAGCGCCTAATTAAGGGAAGACCAAGCCTCGGACGATCAAGAGCAAGTTCTAGACGTAGAGCTACGATACTGCAGAATTTGATGAACATGGTGAGATAATAAATTCTGTGAGCAAGCGAAGTGAGCGAGTTTGAACAGCGAAATAAAGGCTGTACGGCCGCAAGGACTTCTGGGTTGGCGCAGTGTACTAGAGAAGAGATGGAGTCTGTCTGTACCTCAACCTCGTTTTCATGTTGACACCGTTAGAAAAGTTTACAGTGTGTCAATTTTGATTCAATTGAAGAGCTATTTAAAACAATACAAAATTTTACTAGACTTGTTGGTGAATAAAACAAAATAGAAGATAAACCGAGAAAGGTCAACTTCATGGCGAAATTCACCAAGAGAATGTGTTGTTCGTGAATATAATGGCTCGATGCTCCGGATTACGATCTATGGTCTACAGCACCACACAAGACGTCATGATGGATGTTAGCCACTTAGCCTTTATTACACAGGGCTCCCAATATATAATAATAGTTTACACGGGATGAGATAGTCTTTGTCTGGTTCTGTTTCATCTGATTTTCTCTGCTCTGTGTTATTTTCATTCTCATTTTTCTCTTCCTCTTTTCTCCCTTCCAGCTTCCTCTTCTCCTGTATTCTCCTTTCTCGTAGGCTATTTAAATGTCTCCAATTTAGTCTCAAAGTATCCTTCGCAGTTTCAACACTATAACTCCTTGTAGCAGCATCGTTTTTGAGAATGCCTTTTGTTTGAAGATCTGGGATCCAAACTTGAGTACCAACATGGAGGGGTGGAAAGAGTCTTACTCCATATTGTCTATAAAAGTTTCTTTTCTGTCGCTGCTTAATGCTTTCATCTCTTGCTTTAAAGTTTTGAAGATCAATTACTGTAATTGTTTTCAATTGCTCTTGTGTTACTGATACTGGTGATCTGAGATGTCTTGACATAAACAGTTGTGACGGTGAATAACCATGTTCTAGTGGAGTTGTTCTATAAGACAGTTCTGACAGTTCGTTCTGATAAGCCATTTGGGGGTAGTGTGGGCTGCTTGTTACACGTTCGAAATCATATTGGCAAAGATATAGTGTCAGAAGTGGGATTATCGCAAGTGCGATTATCCAGCCATATTGGCAAAGATATCATTAGTTTTATCTCCCATGGAGTAAATAAGTGTATTTACTTGGTTCTCGCCACTCATTTCGTCGAAACCTGTTGCTTTTTCGAAACTTTCAAAGCAGCGAATCCATATTTTCCATTCTTCCACTTTAAAAGTAAAGTTTTCAGGTGCTGATACTTGATAACTTACAACGGACACTTGTGGTGGAACTTGAGATGACCTTCCAACATGTGGTTGTTCTCCATCGGCCATTTTTATACGTAAATTATAAAATTCAGTAAAATTCCTTGCGAAGACTTGTCTATATGGAATTAGTGGTTCTTCTCTGTTACTTTGGTGTTAACGGCAAACGCTACAGTTAGGCCCGTTTTAGACGTCGAACTTCACATGTGCCGAATTAAACTCGAATTTAGGTCGACCTAAATTATTAAAATCGACATATGATTTTAGACGTCGAATTTAATTCTACCGCACTTAATTATTTTGCGTTCGCGGGAGCATTCGTTCCCAGACCTATTTTTCATTTCCCGCTTTTTTTTGAAAAAAGATGGCGGACAGTGGAAGCTTTTCTCGTTTACGAATGTTTTTTCTTAGAAAAATGATAAGTGCCAGCAGAAGGCGACGTCTTTTGATGCAAGTAGCCTTGAATTATTTTACGGCGAGGAGAAGGCAACTTTTGCATATGTCGTTGGTTCTGCTGCTGCTAATTTCAGCGCACAGAATTCAAATCGCTACGGCAACTCCATCAGCTCGGTCTCGACTACGATCTTGCCGTCGCTTGAACCGGAATACTGCCTGGTGGCAGAAGATTTGGGGCACATATTCAGATGCCAGGTTCAAGAAAACATTTCGAGTTTCTCGACCAACTTTTAATTTTATTTTAAGTCGCATTCGGCACCGACTCTTAAAACAAGTAATAACAGAAGAGCCGATCTCGCCAGAAGAAAGACTAGGAATCTGCCTTTACAGATTACTGAGAGGCGACTACCATTATACGATAGCTGAAATGGTAGGAAGGGGTGTAGCCACCGTAAGCCGTATTGTGTATGACGTATCTGAAGTTCTGGTTGATGAGTTATGGACTGAAAGTGTATCAACTTTTATGCCAGGTAACCAGGATGAATTTAAGGCAAACGTGTTGGACATGGATGAATTTTGGCAGTTTCCGTGCTGTTTGGCAGCATTAGATGACTGCCACATCCAGTGAAATGCCCACCCGGGGGTTCGGAAGCCTGCAAGGAGTATCATAATTTTAAAAACTTTTATTCCATTGTTTTGATGGGCATGGTGGACTCACACAGCTGTGGGTATCCTGGCAATTCCCATGATGCAATAATTTTTAAATCAACAGATATATGGCGGGCAATTCAGGATGATGATTTAATACCCAATATTGCAAAATCAGTTGATGGGATAAATGTCCCACCACTTATTTTGGGTGATTCTGCCTTCCCTCTCCAAACTTGGCTGATGAAACCCTACACAAATGCAGTGCTGAGCCCTCAACAGAGATACTTTAATTATAGATTAAGTAGAGCTAGAATGGTTACCGAGGGGGCATATGGACAACTTAAAGGAAGGTGGAGAGTACTTTTGCGAAAAAGTGAAAGTAGTAAAATCCATGTTCGCACAATTACACTTGCATGTGTTGTACTGCACAACATTTGTATAACTCAGGGAGATTCCATTTCAAGGAAACTTGATTTGTCCATCACACCACAGGATCAAGAGAAGAGAGACAGGGAAGAAATCAGAAAGATATTACAGATGAGAGAATGTAAACCAATAACAGACACAACAAATGAAGCAACAAAGGTGCGAAATGTACTTTGTCAAAAATTATGGATTGAAAAAGAAACTGGACAAGTATCCTGACAACATTGTTTACATTGACCAAGAAACTGCTTGTACTGTATTTACTGGATTTACCTTTTTTAATTATGTTTGTACACTTTTTCAACATCTTGAAGTTTTGATTTTTTGCTAACATTCAGTGTATAGAGCAGCGTTGTTGTGCTAAACATGCACATAGCAAATCTGGACTCATTACTGTAGTTTGCATAATTATGTAATTATATATACTGTATATACTGTCATGCTTAGTATTGTTTAGTTTGCACTCTTTTTTCTGACAAAACTATTTATTTGTCACCGAAGAGTATATATAAACATTTTTTTAAATATTAGAAAAAAATAGTTTACAGTTTGTTGGATACAACATGAAAATGAAACTTTCTCTTCAATAACCCTGGCACAAATAATGATTAATCACATAAATACAATAGGAAGATGACTGATGTTGGTGGTTAAAAACAGTCTAACCACCAACAAACACATTGCAAATAAACTACGTAACAAATTTTATCAAAATGGAGCATACCTGCAAAAATCTTAACAAAACTTTAATAACATTAACCATAAAATACAATATAAAAACATCAGTCTCCTGCAATGTTTACTATATCCTTATATTGTACAAACATATATTGAAGCAAACAGTTTGCATAATTTTCTCATTTTATCTGTTTCATAACATCAAAATTGAGCAAACAGTTTGAATAATTTTCTCATTATATCTGTTTCATAACTTTAAATAGCATTCCATTTTGATGCAATATAGTTATTGAATAATACTTCAGTATAAACCTTACAAAAATTACGAGATAACTTAATCAAATCATACTTTGTGCTATATTCTTAATTATGTCAATAAATCGAAACCAAATTGAATCACTTTTAATCAATTTTCATTCTCTAGTATTTTTTTTTCTGTTTAACCATCAGTCTTAACAAAACAAATCACTGACAGTGGTTGGATTTTTTTATCTTCCAAAACAACAAATTATGGCTGAATAAACCACTTTGGGCTGATGTCAGTTTACAAAAAAATAAATGGATGACTGTGTTTTAAATAGGTTTGGAGAGAAGAACCAAAATTCATTATTTTACCAAAACGAAATGATTACTGTGGACTACAGTGAAAAGGAAAATCTCTTTTCAGTGATCTTTAAAGTTCATAGTAAGTGCTCGCTTCAGCAGAAAGGCTCTCTGAGGTAGAGCTGTTCGGTATGTGGTAAGGTGATGGCCGGTATTCTCCTTGCCACTGTGGACAGTTGTTTTGTATCTCACTTGGCTGATGGTAGTTTCTCTGATATCCATAATGATGTGGTGGTGCAAAATTTCCAGTGGGCATGGGGTTATTAAACATAAGTTGCATCATTTTGAGCTCATGCTCCCTTCCCTTGCCTTTGCCATTTCATCCTTTAAAAAAACAATCATTTCTTTAGCAGGGTCATTGTTGGCAATATCTTTAATAACACTCAATGTCTCTGAAATTGCATTTTTCAATTTCTGTGCTGGACTTCACTTTTTTTCTATTTTTTACTGGGACAAATAGGTGAGGGCTTGAAGAATCTGTGTTGCTACTGGTGCTTGCTTGGCTGTCTTCTGTCTTGTCTGGTGGAGGGTTTGTGGCAGACGGTTCATGTGCCTGTTCTGGTTGGCACGAGTCTCTTGTTTTAACAAGAGAATAAAGGGCTTGAAACCATCTTCCATAGCCCTGCTCTTCTTGGAACCTCTTTATCCCAGTGGCAGTTTTTATTGTCATAGCAGCAGTTTTACAATCACTCACTAGTTTTTTGAATTTGGTTCGCATCTGAGACACGTTAAATGTGAATTGAGTACCTCTTTCACCAGCTCTTTTCTTCATTTCCTTTAGTACCTTTTCATAAATCTCACTATTCCTTTGATTTTTGGTATTTACAAAAATGAGTTTTCTTTGGTAGTAAGGGTTGTTGACAATGATGTCTACTAAGTCATCAACCTCTTCTGGGCTCCAGGTTGAGCGTCGCCCTCTTTTCTTACTCTTCCTTTTGGTCTTCTTGACTAAGCTGGCAAGAAACTCTTGTTCATCATCTTCGTTATCTTCAGAATCTGAGGAATTGTTGTCATCATAATTTCTCACTCTGTAAAATAAACAATACACCTATGAAATTTGAAATAGAATTTAAAAATTCCAAAAATCGAAAGCATCAGAAACTGAGAGATGAATGACCACGATTTATAATTTTTATTTTTTATTATAACAAATATTGTGTTACATGTGTTGTTGGCGTTGCATAGAAAATTGTTTGATAGCCAGAATGTATTATAATTATTTATGTAATAAACCAAAAGAATCTATTTGTTAATCAGTTTGGACTTTGTACTGCATTTTAATAAGAAAACAAAAGAAGCACATACGGTAGATTTGATAAAAATATTCAATGAAATTTCAGTTTCTGACAGCGTGTCACCGAACACGAACAAAAAAGCAGTGGAATTGCTTTAATTTTCAGTGATATAACTTTTAGGATTGAGGACATGTTGTAAATCAAAGATAAAGGTAACTAACGATCCCTGCCAGATTTCTATGAATATAAAAACATATTACTAGGATCAGACGTCGCAGTATTTATTATATTGAGAGTAATTACCTTATCATGGATTTTCCAGGAGAGACAGGAGACGAATTAAACTGTTCATGTAACATTGATCTTGACGACTGCGAGTCCTTCACCTCTTCTTTCTTCATTTTTTCTTCGAAGCAGACCTCGCAATAGGCTACTGCCTTACCCGCGGCCCATCCAGGAACGTCTTCATCGTTTTCAAATACCGAACACTTCATACAGAACGGCAAGCCACATAACAAACATTTATACTTTGTGTTATTGAAGCACGAACTGCATATATCTTCGCTTGCCGCCATTTTCAAAACCGCGTACGTCATTATCTGCGCATGTCATTTAGCAAAAATTAGATTCGCGGGAAAAAATATAAATTAAAGTAATTTATGCATTTAATTTGGCACATGTGAACTTCGACGTTTAAAACCGATGTCGAACTAGAGTCGAATATTCGACCGGCTCAGTCGAATATTCGACTGAAGTCGCATTTAATTCAAATCTGCCGTACCCAACTGTTTTAGACGTCGAACTTCACATGCATTTAATTCCTGAATTTAATTCATCACATGTGAAGATCGACGTCTAAAACGGGCCTTAGCTGTTAGCTCATGTAGTTGATTTTCTAGACTAGGCCACCATACTGACTGGCACGTTGGCAATATTTCACAAGAGCAAGATGTCCAGCATTTGTTCTCTGCAATATCTCCATTCTGAGGACCTACGGTATTATGATACGAGGGTTCTCTCATCAACAAACCATTTTGAATAGTGATTTCAGTTGCTACAGGTTGATATTGTTTCAAAGTTCCTTGAACGCTATCTTGCCATCCTAGTGTGCAATACTTGCATTGAAGCTGGCATGTTTCGTCTTCTTTCTGATGTTTCATTATTCGCTCTAGCTGATGATCTGAAGTAGGAAGATCAGAAATTACGTGGTTAACAAAAACTTATTTTGTGCAGATTTTCGTGTTTTTGCTCAACTGGAGCTCTTGACAAAGGGTCTGCTCTAATGTGCTCTTTGCCAGGGACGAATGTTTTGCTGTAACTGAACCTCATCAGACGAATGCAAAATATCTAGACTCTATGTGGAAGGATGCAGAGGTTCTTTCTTCCCAACAGTGATACCAATGGCTTGCGATCAGTCTCTATTCTAAAGGCTTTTCCAATCAATCGGTCACTGAATATTTTCCATTCCCATGTTAGAGCAAGAGCTTCTTTGTCAATTTGAGGGTATCTGTTTTCCGTTTCGGACATAGATCTTAATGGATATGTTACTGATCGCCACTCGCCACTTTCTTGCTTTTGAGTAAATACTGCCCGAGTCCAAAGGATGAGTGTCTGAGCTGGCTGTTGTCTCAGCTTGTGGATTGTAGTGAGCTATAGCTAGAATCTTATTTGAATCGCTTAATTCTTTCTTGAGTTGCTCTAATGCTTGTTGCTGTGAAAATCGTCACTGCCATTCATTCTTCACACTCAGTAGGTCTCTCAGTGATTTACTTGTACAAGCTGTGTTGCTTGAAAACTTACTGAGTTGATTTGTCATGCCACCTCAGGTCAATTAAGGCATGAGTCAAACTTTCTCAGAGATCCCCAGCAATGATTTATACAGATACATTCAGTCTATTGTTTGCCGTTCTCGGAAAACCAGCGTGTATTACGAAAATTCCA
>ERZ1740055.486-NODE-486-length-11001-cov-4.015074_pt1 | contig 11001 bp, 11 predicted proteins | sample MGYA00581747_ERZ1740055 | MGnify/ENA primary metagenome ERZ1740055 (study PRJEB43018, sample SAMN04849739) | marine metagenome | isolation source: floating plastic debris | place: Pacific Ocean | collected 2008-08-28 | study: EMG produced TPA metagenomics assembly...
GGTGGAGGTGCAGGGCCAGTCGGTGGTCTGTCTTGTTGAAGAAGCTGTTGACGTTGTTCTTGAAGACGTTGGGAGTCAAGGATCATCTGCTGTTGGGCTTGGATAAGACGAACAGATTCCGCAAGCTGTCGAGTCGTAGAGCCCAATGTTGCCAAGTCCGGTTGAATTGAAGGTGGAGGTGTATTCACTGGGGCTGAAGGAGCATCAGTTGATGGGGTCGATGGAGCTTTCGGAGCTGAGCGGCGTGTTTTGTCGGGTTTCTTCTCTGATCGAACCTTTGGGGCTGCTTTGACTGCCGTATGTTGAGGGGCAGCTGGAGGAACTGTTCACCAAACGTAATGTGCTACCTTGGTTCCCTGGGTCCTCTATAAGGTAGGTTTGGGTTATTGAAGACAGAAATAAAACAAAAATAGAGTTGATACTGCAACGCTGTTGCCTTTTGTTTTCCTGGGTTTTCCATGTGTTTCCTTTTTTTTCCCTAATTTTTCTTAAAGATTGCACGCCAAGTATCACGGTGGTATCACGGTGGAACACAATGGAGTACCACAAACTTTGTCAGAAAAAAAACATGTTTTTTTCTCTCTTCACGTTTTGCATATCGCAAAGGACAACGCATTCCAAACGATGGTTTACGTAAAACAAAACTCCAGAAATTATAGTTAATTCAATAATACATGATATATTTTTCTTTTAATTTTTATATGTTTATATAATTTTATTATATTTTATTGATATGCTTTCCTCCTGGCAAGAGCAAAAGAGAGGACATATGTCAAAGTTTTGTGTCAATTGTCACAAGTAAGCACAAGTGAACATGTGTCTGTATACCCTGGCCTCGAAACATTGCCATCCAACCTCAGGTGAAGCAAGTGGAGTTGGAATTAAGATTTATCTAAGATTTTGCATATTCTCGTAGCATTTACAAACACAAGTATCAAACAAATTCCTGAGTTTCGCCTGCAAGGACAACTGTTTTTACCCAAGAACCCTATGATGAGATCAAACACATGATGCTTGACATGTGTTGAAAATCTAATTTGCAGTGGTTGCCAAAGATTGGGGAGACAGAAGTTCTCCATGTAGTGCAACACACTGCATGCAGGCAGCTGGCACAAGTGTGAGACAAAAGTCACTCACACATGACGCAGCCGCAGAAACTCCGATGCAAAAGTCTGGGCAACACTTGACCCAAATTGTGGAGTGTAGCTACCTGACTCCTCTAGCAGGTCCTTCCTCCCGGTGAAACTTCGGCCATCTTCACTTCGAGTCACCAGTTGCTCACCTGACAATTGTTCCCTGGCTGGACAATCTCTGGACAGTTGATTGAAGCACACTCTGTTTGTCCATATCTGCAGCGGCTTCTGAGTGGGGCCAGCAAATGCTCCAAGATAAGTCTTCACACGATGAGCCTTCACAAATGACAACACTGACCTCATAGGAAGACACTTGTGCAAACACGAGTTGTCCGGCTGCTCCAAGCAGACCATGATGCCAATGACACACGACACAAGGAACATCATGGCTGCTACCTGCATGTGGCTATTGCCAGTCCTGACAAATGTCCTCGTGGTGTCTCCCCACCACTGGTTCCAGCCATACCTTTGGCTTTGCGCCAGACATAATATGACAAATGAAGAACAAGGTGGTCCAAGCCAACAAAGACCATGTTCACATATGCTCATGAGCATATCCATCCAGAGACGAAGGCCACATGTGTCGAGACAACTGTGCATATGTGAATGGATGATGTCGAACCCAGCTCCTTCAAAGCCTGCTTTGATCATCTCCTTGGTCAAGTTGGCTGCGCCACACCAGTACTCAACAAAGTGGTGGAGATGATGTGAACACTGGAGCCTGTTGGCAAAAGCACGCTGGCACAGGAGTGACAGCTTCATCGCAAGGTCTGTAACTGGTCGCAGACATGGGTACAGTGAGTCCAGGAGAGGTGGCCACATCTTGATCGCATTCCCACCAGACACATGAAGATCATGTGCCAAGAACCGAGAAAAGGTCTCCATCAGGAACGACGACATTTGTGCACACCTGCAGCAGTCAGGGTGGGCAGCCAGGATAGTTTTGAAGACACTACTAAGTACTACTAAGAAACTAAGACACTACTAAGTTTCTTTGTTACGTTTGTTATTATTCAACAACATGATTATCAACCCTGGCCTGTTGAAGGAAGAGTAGGGCCAGGCATCCTCATAGCCAAATGCAAGAGCTTTAGCACATTTGTCCACAAATGGGCCAATTGGCAAATCAGTGGCAGCTGCAGCTGCTGCATTGACACTTGTTGCCTCATGCATTTCAGTGACACCTGATGCCTCAGTGCCAGTGCCAGAAGAGCCAGCATCATCATGGACATATTTCTTGGTAGCAGCTTCGTCCACCTCTTTGTTTTGCTGACACTTGTTCTTCTTCTGACACTTGTTCTTCTTCGGAGGTGCAAAGCAGAGAAATGGAAGAAAGGGCCACATCATAGTCCGCTGCTGCTGCTGGCGCCTTTCTGCAACTGCAATTGATTTCCCCATGGCCACTTCAGAGGAGGAGTGAAATTTATACTCAAGATAATAGTCAGTGATCAGTGACCAGTATCCAGTGGAATTTCGAAAATTATGCCATGATTTGATATAACATGGTTTTTTCAACATGAATACAACTACATAGTTGTTTGAAACAGTTTGACATATTCACATAAAAAGCTGCGGGCATGAAACTCAATCTTAAAACAAGTCCAAGACAAGACAAATTCACTCAAAGTCTTGTGCATTCATTCATTCAAACTTGAGGCATTTTTTTAAGCGCAGCAGCATACATGTGCAAGCCATTGCAACACACTTGTTCAAGGACGCTTAGGATACTTAGTAGGAGGAGGCATCTGTGCAATGACCTCTCTTATCACAGCAAGCATGCTGTCTGAGACATGTCCAGGCTGCTGCGCTTGATTCGGATCATCGAGTTCAAAGCCAGGCAAATGTTTTGCCAAATCCCAGCGCTCCCAAGCTTCCTGATGCAACTGCTTCAGTGCCTCTTCCCAGGACATATGTTGAAACGCCTTGGAGCGAGATCCACCTGGTCCATAAGCAGCCCACACTTGTCCCTCTCGAGGCTTGATCTTAAACTTTATGGTGAAGCGGTGGGCCTTTTGGTCCAAGCCAAATGACATTCCTGGAGGTGCCAATCTCTGAAGGATTGCAGGTGTGAAGTGCTCTCTTGGCGACACAAGTACCACATGACGCCTCCTCCCTGCTTCAGCTGCAGCAGGTTCTGCTGGAGGTCCTGCTGCAGGCTCTGCTACAGCCTCTGCTAACGGAGCAGGACCTGCAGCAGGCCCAGCTGCAGCATCAGACACTTCTTCCTCATCCAGCTCCATGTGCAGCGGCTGATTTTCCTCATGTTCCTCCATGTGCGGCGACTGATGTTCTTCATGTTCCTCCATGTGCGGCGACTGATGTTCCGCATGTTGCTCCATGTGCGGCGACTCATGTTCCTCATGTTCCTCCATGTCCGGGGACTGATGTTCCTCATGTTGCTCCATGTGCGGCGAATGTTCCTCATGTTCCTCAGCGACTTCGGGAAGCAGTGCTAAGGGCACAGGCTCAGAAACAGATGGTGCTGGAGGTGGCGCTGGTGCTGACACCTGTTCTGGACGATCGCTGGATTGAGGCTGAACTCCACGGCCTCTGCCTTTGCCTCTGGCTCTGCCTCGTCCTCGTCCCCGCCCTCCTCGGCCTCGACCAAATGCTTTGCGAGAGGCAATCTTCTTCTTCTTTTCCTCCTTCTCCTTAGACGAGAATGTTTGAAATTAGTTATTTCTAAAGCTTTCTATTTCACTTCATTTTGACTAATTAATTTGAGAAATCTAGTCAGCAACCAAGATTCATTTTTTTTCTCCTCCTTAATATCTGCCCACTTCCTCTTCATAGCAGTTCGAGGATTGACAAATGTCTTGATGTCGCTAAACTCTTGTGCTTCATCCTTATCCAGCCCCTCCAGCAATGATGCAGCTAGGTCGACATTTGTCACTGCATTATTCTTCTTTGTTTTTTTTTTCGCTGCTGCTTCCTGACTTTTCACAACTCTGTGAAAGTTGCATCCCCAAGCCGCTCACAACAGCGGGTAATCAAATCAGCTCGAGACAACTTAACAGGATTGGGCACCCCCAGTGCATCAGCAATGATGACCAAGTCATTGTAAGTCAAATTGACCGACTGGCGAAGGGCTGCCTGTGGCAAGGGTTCAAATGGACGCTGTGGAGACAGTAGTACGCCAACACCTTCCTCCAATGATGCTTCTGCATCTGCTGCTGCCCAGTCATTTGGGTTGAATGGAAAGACAAATGACCCCCCAATGGATGGATTGGTGCTGAGCTTGTAGGTTTGAAACCTGTCATGATGACCATGTTCCTCCAACGGCCACACCATAGTTGCCCAAAGTCGATTGCCAAGGCTGAGAACAGTTGTCTCTGTGGACAACTGTGACAGAAGTTGACCAGGAAAACACATGACAGAGTTCAGACCATCCTGCAAGTGCAGCCCAAACTGATCAAAGAAAAGAATATTTTTAAGTAAGTCTATTTGAGAATTGAGGAAACAATGCCAGCAAGCAAAAGATGCTCAATCAAAATCCAAGTCAAGTGTCGTCAACTTTGACATTTGTCTCCGCTAAAGTATGTTCAGTGTAAAATCGAATCCACTCCCATGCAGCATATGATTTCCCATACTGTTCCTCATTGACACTTGTCCATGATTTCTTCTTCATGATGTTGCTGAAAGATTTGGGAAGACGATGATAGCGGCTAGAAAAGATCTTGCGACCATACTGCTCATCAGCAGTCTGTCGCTTGCCCCATTTCTGGACGAATTCCTCTTTAGTCAACTTTCCCACATGGAATAGCTTTCTGGAACTGAAGACATTGCTGTTCATGACACATGACTGCACACGTGGCACGGTCATCTTTTGGTTCGGGTGACTCTTTGCCTCCACTCTCACCGCTTGATGACAATCTTCGACGATCTTGTTGTCGGGCAAGACAGTCAAGACACCCTTCAAGACAAATGTTCCAGGGACACTTGTTTCGTCCCAGCCACTCTGCTCAAAAAGAGCACACGATAGCCTGACAGGGGCGCTGAACAAGAATTGCAAGTCAGGGACAATTCTAGCACATTTGTAGGACTGTTCCGCCAGATTGCGAAGCCGCCAGTCTCTCCTCATCACACGCATGGCTTCCTGGCGATGATCGACACATGACGAGACAAGTCCCACAAAGCACTCAGGAGCTGTGCCATACCTTGACATTGTCCATAATCTTCTTGACAGGACATTTGACGCATATTTGAACACAGTTGCTGCTAGGTCATCATCATCAGTTCTGCCTTGGTGCACTTGGTAGTACACCAACTTCTTCAGAGACCGCCAATCATACAGAGTTTTCACAATGGCCAGCAAGTGAGCATCTTTGTACCAAGACAAAGCCCACGTCATGAGTTGCTCAACTCCTTCCTGGGGGGTTTTGATCTCAGAGATTTGTTCCGTATACCAGGTCCAGCAAGGTCGGCTGACCAAGAGCATGATACATGCAGTCTCATGGTTGACATATGTCAAAGCTCGATGTAGCAGTTTCAAGCCCCCCAGATCCCCTTTGCACTTTTGAAATTTTGTATTTACTTCTTCAGGGGCTGGCAGCCCCTCATCTTCAAAGTACCAGTGCAGAAGGCAACGTGTGGCAAAAAACTCTTTGAGCTGTTGGTGTGCACACTCATGCCAGGCGCACCACCTGCCTGGTTTTGGTAAGCCCTTATTGGCTAGAATGGATGGCAACTCTGACATGTGATTCCACATTTCTTCATCTGTTGGTGTCCTGCCAAAATCATCTTCAAAGTCCAGAGCCATGAGACACTTGTACCGCTGGAAGTGCTCCGAGTCCTGCTCCAAAAGTTTTTGCACAACATCATCAGCTACGAGTTTTACGTTGGATGATTTTTGAATGGTGTTAAAAAAACATAAAACTAATATGATAAGATTTGCCTTGAGTGAGTCCTCCATGACACATGTATCAAAGAAGTTGGCCAGGAGATCATACTTTTCGTCTCCAAAAGCCCCAGAGCCATGTGGCTTATAGTTGACTGACCAGGCATATGTTGTGGCTAATACAGCCTCGTTGAACTTCGGGTCACAGCCATTGGACAGTTTCAGATCTCGAATCAGTCTGTGAACTTTATCACAGTGACAGTGTACAAGCAGATTGCAGTGTTGCAAGTAGGCCAAGCCTGCCTGGGCCACAATGTTGCACCAAAGAAACAGGTCAAGGGGAAAATAACCATACAAACGTATTAAAACAATATACATGTATTCTGCATTTACATATAATATACAATGAATGGCCACATGTCATGTGTCATAAATTCATACTTTTATGAAACCTTCCCATTTGATATTGCTGCTAAGAAACAGCACCTACACCGCCCTGATCAATCGAGACAGTGAGGATGGGTATATCCATAGCCTTTGACAAATCTTGGACATGTGTCTCACCAGTATGGACATCCTTGATCAAGACCTGGTTGCCTTGGACAATCCTCTTCTTGTCTGGACTCAGCGGAGACAAGTACATTGACAAAGGTGGAGTAAATGCTGGAAGTGAGAGTCGCCCCCGTGAAATGTGCCACAGCTGATGTGAAAGAGCAGCTAGAAACCTGTAGGCAGCCAAACGTTCAACTTTGCGTGTGGCGGCCAGAATCTCGATTTCCGGCTCCAGATCAAACTCAAGTGGGGCAATGACTTTGGATCTAGAGACATGTTGAATCGGGCAAAGAGCACAACTGTCCATCTCGTGAGAGTAACATATGCTGACAATTGTTTCTTTTTGACTGTGAGTCGAAGCATCAGTCACCATGTTGATGTGTGGAATATTCAGGAACCCAGTTTTGACCTTCCCGAAATAAATTCCCAGCACTTTGCGGTTCCAGTACTCAACAGAAGATGCGTGTGCACCTCCTTGAACTTCAACACTGCGCAACTAGGCGACAACTGACAAGCTGCAGATCTTTTCCCGAGCTGCTTCCAGCATGGTCCATATTGAGTCTGGGTGCACCAACACATGTGACTCATGAGTTTTTGTCGGTCCACTTCGACGTTTCCTGGTGGATGACACTTGTGACAAGAGTAGATTGTAATTGGTTCATCTAAATAAACCCAACATAAAGAAAGTGAAGCCAAAATTTGATCAAAACAACTAGCTGAAGTAACATGGCTAGTTTCTTAAGTTTTCTGGCATGAGCAGCATGTAGTCCGTGATGTGGTTGTACTGGGGTATACATGTGCTGCAAAAACTGATCCATTGCAGTTGACACAAATGTCGCCATCAAATCTTTAAAATCCTGGAGCAGCTGTATTGACATTTGTCCCAGAACCGCTTTCTGCCTGGAGCGTCTAAAGCGTTCCAAAATAGCAACAAAAATGATAATATCGACAACATGTACCTCCTCTTGCCAATCAGATGACAAATGTCCAGCATTGACCATAGCATGCCACTCCTGAGACCAAGCTGTAGTAATTCCTCTATGGACACTGCGAAGAAAAGCAGCCAATGCAAGATTCCCAGAAGAAGTCACCAACAAAGTTTCACCTCGATTCGCTGGAAACCTCACCTGCACTCCAGCAACAGCACTCACCCAAGGCATCACCATGAAGCCAACTGCCTTCAAGTAGGACAACAGGAATTGAGCTTTGGCCTCCTCCCGAGCTCTGTTGACAAATGTAAACAGGCAGATCACCAGTGCCAAAGAAGTGCAGAGATTTCGGTCCAGTAGGCCTGGCCTCCAAGCAAGGCTGATTGGTTTGGCATCACCAAAATCCAACCAACACTTCACTCCGGCATGAACACAAAATATTGAAAGTGTATCCAGCTAATTTTAAATGATAGGTTCTTACTAATAAATAAGATTTTGGAATCAACATTTCAGAAACCCCTACCTGGCGACAGCTGTCCTCAAACTCACATCATTCAAAGCAAAAGCTTTGTTTGTTACCGTCCCAAGAAGCTCTCGGTAGAACTTGTAGGAACCTCTCTTCTCATGCCCCTTTTCCCGGATGATGTCATAGAAGTACGCTATATCCCAGTGAATGCGATTAGCATCAGTGTTGTCAACATACCCCACAGTGCTTGGCAGCTGAAGGTTGTTGAAGACCATGAGTCTTGCATCATCCCGCACCATAGTAGCAGAGCACAGGGGACAAATGAGACAACAGAAACAAAACTCCTGAACCACAATTCAGCTACAAGAACACCATAGACATACATCAACACAATTGCAGACTAATTGACTTCCTTTGATTCAACTGAAGTGCATGCCATTGCATCAAAGGAAATGCATAATTCTCAGAATCAAACTTGCTGATATAGTGGAGCTGCTCGCCATCAGCCTGTCAGCAACAATAATAAGAATCAACATTATTACATGACAATAACTTGACTTGTGCTGCCACACTCACAAAGCAGGCTGATTTCACAATTCAAGTGATCCAATGTTTTCAACTCTTCGCAGTGAAGCCAAGCTCTCCTAATTTAAGATTGCCTGAAGGCATGTCAGCTGCTGGTGCTTCGAACAGGGTGCCTCCCCTATAGTACGAGATATTGCGGTCAACTGCACAAATGTCACAAAACAAAATTATATAAACAATAAAACATCATGTGCTTGTTCACACAAACAAACGGAACATAGCAACTATGCCATCATCATTCACTTAGACAGATGACCACAATATGCAACCCACAGCACCACAGAAACATGCAGCACAAATGACTTCCCCTCAGGACATATGTCAGACCATGATGCCAATGACACACGACACAAGGAACTGAACAGATGACCTCAGCCAAAACAGATGACCTCAGCCAAAAATCTGCTCGATCTCAGTCTCCATAGCAGTCTCACCTTCGGCCTCCACAAGCTCCCACTCAGACGGCACATGTTCCATCTCCGACTGCCAGGTCCTCTCACACCTCATCGGGCAGTGGTGCAGAGGGATGCCGCCCGGACGTGAGGCCCTCCACTTTGACAGGCACTCATTGTGACACACATGTGCACAAGGCAGGGCTGTCACCGACTCTCCCACTTGGATCTTCTCCAAGCAGATGGGGCATGGATCTGGCTCCTCTTCGACAGGCTCCGACACATGTGCTTCCACATCTGACGACAGGCTGTTGTCACTCTCATCATCAGACGTGGCATCTTCACGTGGAGGTGGGCGGGCAGCAGCCTTTGACTGAGCAGCAGGGACAGGTGTTCCAGGAGCACGACGATAAGCTCGAGCAGGAGTGCAAGGAGGTGCTGGAGTGTCAGGAGTCCCACCATGTGACACAACTTGCTGCACAAATGTCGCAACAGGCTGCACATGTGTCACAGGGGCCACTGCAGTTGCTGGCTGTGTCACTGGGGCCACTGCAGTTGCTGGCTGGACTGTCGCAGCAGGGTGGACATGTGTCACTGGGGCCACTGCAGTTGCTGGCTGGACTGTCGCAGCAGGCTGCACATGTGTCACAGGGGCCACTGCAGTTGCTGGCTGGACAGTGACAGATGTCCCATCAGCTTGTACCAGCTCTGGGGGCTGCACAGGGCTGTCTTGAGGTGGTGCAAGCCCAAGCATCTGACCAACATCACCATTCCCTGCGGACACCTCTGCCACAGAGCGCTTCTTCTTGGCCTTCATCCACGAATTGTCCTGATCAGTGCAACATGCAGAACAGCTCATATCCCAATATGATTATTTCACTCAGCCATGTAATGTGAAACCAAAACATCAAAACACATAAAATATGTTCAAATTCATTTCGAGTGTCCCAGCCATGTGGATAGGCTTGCTGCAGGACAGCATCATCACATGGAGACAAAGGTAACTTGCTCACAATTGTCTCAATGTGTGCTTGGCCACAGGAGACCTTCACCCGGTTCATCGCCCGAATCCAGCAGTAGAAGAGATCTGTGTATGTACCCACACCTGAGTCGGTCGGGAAACTGACATACTCTATCAGTAAATGCATTGAATCACATTAACATAATAAAAGCATTATCATTATACTACCACACTACCAAAATACACTATAAGATACACACCATGGCACGAAGATCATTGATTCGAGTTGTAGGGTTCAACCGGGTACACATGTACACAAGGGCCAGCAGACCAGTCTGGCTCAAGGCATGAGTCATGCTAGGGTCCAAGTCTTTGCAAAGCCATTCCAATCCCTCTGACAAACGACACCGAGGTGTTTGACGCAAAAAGGTCACTGAAGAGGAAATCTTGTCCTGGACACCTGACCCAAGCATCTGTCCCCTCTCTGGTAGTGCACGACGCTCCTCTTGCTTCTCCTCCTCTTTCTTCTCTTCCTTCACCTCCCTTTCATCCCCCGATTCCTCATCAAGAGCTGGTTGCTGCATTGCCATCTGTGCCATTTGGGGCAACATCATCATCAAAGGGTTCATCATCATTTGCTGCTGCTGAACCCTCTGACGCTTCGATGCTGACATTGGCATGGCTCAGTACAGATGACAAATCAGCACAAAAGAGGACACTTGAATTGACCGAGATCGCTGCACATACCCCACAAATCAGCACAAGTGTCCAATGGTTGTCCATTGTTTTTTTTTTGCATTCTATATTTTTTTTACTAGTGTTTTGAGAGATTTTGAGAAATTTTGAGAGATTTTGAGAGATTTAGAGAAATTTTGAGAAAATTCTAGCCAGTTTTTTTTTAGTTTTATTTTCTAGGTTCGACTTGCTGCCCCATGGGATTGCAGGCATCTGTTGTGACAATGGTTGATCTCACATGCAGTCAGTATCATACTTGCTGGTGGTGTTGCAGTTGCTGCCACGCCTTGACAGTTGACGCCACTGCACCATGAAGAGAAGGAAGACACCTGTTACAGTGCCATTGTGCTTCACTTCCACTGTTTACTGGCAGTCTATCTCTATATTGTATCAGGACTAGAAAACTTTTAT
>ERZ1740055.487-NODE-487-length-10986-cov-8.797823_pt1 | contig 10986 bp, 1 predicted proteins | sample MGYA00581747_ERZ1740055 | MGnify/ENA primary metagenome ERZ1740055 (study PRJEB43018, sample SAMN04849739) | marine metagenome | isolation source: floating plastic debris | place: Pacific Ocean | collected 2008-08-28 | study: EMG produced TPA metagenomics assembly...
TTAATTTGTTTTTTGCTTACCCGTTCGAGTCTTCGAAACAGAGAAAGCTGATTATTTCGTTTTTAAATCTTGATCAGAAATGATTTTTTAATACTAAATGCTCTAACAAATTTGATTGTTTAATTAACGAAATGCTTTTCATAAGAAAACTTAAACCATCCATAAACGTGCAAACGGACTCGATTCGCGCAAAGGTATTTACTTGAATAACTTGATTAACTTATGATCCTTTGTTATTATGCTAATTCGTAGAGACTCTAGAAATCAAACTTTCGCATTAATTACTTACTTTGCCTTGAGAATGGTGTCATGATGACGCCGAAACGTCGGCTTTTAATGTATATATTTAATTCTTTATGTATTTATACAGAAAGTATCAGGAATATTCCGTAATACCACACAAACATTAACTTGCGGGGTTTCATTCCTAATAAGTTAATTCTCAAAAATCTCAAATCACTGTCGTCTTTTATTTGCGGGAAGAGAACGAACACGAAGTTGGCACCTTTTTGCTGCAAAGTATTCAAAGTTACTTACCATTCTAAGATTTTAAACCAATATCTTAGAAAAGAAAGACAGAGCCCTTTATATACTTCTAAATACTTAAAGTATGACGAAATTGCCACCATTTTATTGTTGTAATTATTTAAGTATATGGCCGCCAGCATTCGTGGAAATGAACATCCTCAGTTTCCTGCAATCCTTACCTGGGTGATAAAAGTTTAAGAAATCAATAAAGAACATTTTAAAACAACTATTCTACGTAAAAAAATGTAGATTTATAAAGTAGGGGCGAAACGACTTAGGCATGGTGCGAAACGACCTAAGATTTGGAGCTAAACGACCTAAGAAGTGGTGCGAAACGGCCTGGAGGGAAACAATCACTGGGCGAAATGACTGGCAACCGTTTTATAGACCCAAAAAAATCCCATTTGGGCAAAAAGTCAGACCCAGAAGTCCTTTGGAACCCGCCCCCGTCATTAAAATATGTGAGTGGGGTCCCTGGGTAGTACAGCTTTCAAGTGTAACCCTTAACACTAAATTGACCTACTATTGATATTAAGGGAATAAAACAGTAATAATATAAAACGCTATGACGTAAGCGAACTTGAGAAAGTGTAGAGGGAAAACGAGCCAATGCCGGGTTTGCTCTCTGCTTTTCGAGTGTCCTACGCGTCATAACGTTTCCTATTATTGTCTAAAAATGCAAGCGATACTGTTTTATTCCTTTTTGAAAATAACCTCTCTTCCATCCTTCTGAAAAAGTTATATTGGGTAGCATGACTTCATCCCGTAATATCTATGTCTACCAGAGCGCGCATTATTTCGGGCTTATTTTCCAATAATGTCTAGTATTTACGAAAGAAATCGATATTCAACCGATGTTTCATTGTTTATATTGTAGTTTTAGTGCTCGTCAGTTTTCCAGCTAGCCAATCAGCATGCGCAAAAAGTACTATTTACATGTTTGGTATATATTGATAATATTTAATACGAGACACTAGATTTCCAGCGAATAAGAGCTATTTTGTAACCGTTTGTACTTGATATTTTTTATAGGCTTGCTGAAAACATCGTACTATCAGCCATGGAAATTACCGAACCCGTTTTTACCGAAGATGCCAAAAAAGACAACTTTGAAGATTGTGTTATATCGGTGTTTAAACATCGTGATTTGTGGTTTTCCTTTCTTGGTGCAAAAGGTCACGTAACGAGGCTAAAGCAGCATTCAAAGCTAATGCACATCCGTGAATGCCTTCAGTGGTTCGCGGACGCCATATCAACACGTTGCGTCCGATTGGGTTTTATTGATGACCTTTTTAAGTTGATCAAACCATCATCTGGTGAGGAAGAAATAAAAGAAACTCTGGCAACTGTCATTGCTTCATTATTCTGTGAAGTATTTGATTCTCATGGCAGAGATGATAACGTGTGGAAAAATAAGATTTTCGACTATTGTGAACTCAAGAAATGTTGTGAAAAGAAATTGAGCCGAGTCAATTTCGTGGCTCGCTACTGCCAAAGCTTAGAACTTCGCACAAAAGATCAAGAACACTGGCTTAGAACAACAAAGAAACTCGAAGAAACCATGCCGTCTAAATCTCTGGGGGAGCTAGAAAAAGATGACCGCTGGATGATAGTAGAAAAGGTTGCGGACTCAGCAGAAGGCGTATTTCAAGTGAGTGCATCCCATGTGTTTCGAATTGTTGCAAAACACTGCTTGAAACTTGCAATGAAAGATGAAGAAAATTCCATGTGTATGGAAGATGTGGTAAATATCCTTAACACGAAAGGAATAGAAGAATTTCAGAAAGTTTGCAATCCTCTCTTTCATGAAAAAGCTGAAATACCAGTCTCAGAGGCTTGTGTTTACTGGAAAGATTTTGGTAACAAGAAAAGTCTTGATGAAGAGCTGTCATTTATAGAGAAGTATTTCAAACGTGGACGCATAAATCAAAAAACAAAAGCAATGTTGGTTAATTACTTAAGGCTACCCGATTTACTGCAAAAAGTCCAAAAGACCATGAGATTAGTGCATGCGTTTGGGCTTGATGAAAACAACCAATCACAGTTTCTACAAACTCTTCACCATTTTGAGAAAGCCTACAATTCGATGTCATCAACCATAGAAGAATTATCAGCCATCGTAAAGACAGTTGCAGACATTGACGATATTTTCGAAGATGAGAACTTCAGAAATGTTGCTAACGAATTGGCATTTTCAAGAGATTTGATTAATTTTGTTAAAGAAGTGGCAAACGAAGACATTCGGGTCCTTATCGACGCGGTTGAAGAACATTCAGACCAATCTGTTTCTGAATCAACAGTTTCCGACCTCATTGAACTGCACCGGTTTCTCCGTGGTACATTGAAAAACAAATCGCTGTCTTCAGAGAAACTTCTCGGGAACTTAAAGAAAAGTTTTGAGACCTTAAGTAATAAATCTGGCATGGCGGCCCGAATAAAATCTTGTAGTTGCAATGTTCACAGCCTAAGAGGTCTCTATTTGAATGTGGCGAATCGAGGGGAAGTGACAAAAGAGATCGTTGCAAATGCAGTAAAAAAAGGGCGTTACGTTGTTGTTATTCAGCCTGATCAAGATCCAAAAGTTGATTTAACCTATGAACGCCAAAATGGTAACGAAGCTGTTTACAGTTTGGCTGATCTTTATGACTTAAGAAGTCGCGCTCTTTTAATTCTTAATGCTGATAAGAAACCTTCAAATTTATGTGACACAAAACCTGTTGACTTTGGTGCATTTGTGGAGCAAATTGATGCAGTCACTGAAATTCTTCATACTCTGTCCAAACTGCAGTCCTCTGGCAACCCCCGATTCAGAAAGTTTTGGAAAGTTCTGGAATCCATCGAAGACACAAAAAAACTCGAGAGGCTTTTGCAAGAAGAATTTAAGAAGTGGGAAAAAGTTTTAGAGTCAGCCCGAAAGAACTACTTTTATTTGAATTATTTCTACTCTGATCAGTTTTGGAAAATACACAATTTTTTTGCCGGAAACGTGGAAAATAACAAAGAGAACATGAAAGAAGAAGTCTGTTCTCTTCTTCGTTATATTGATCCAATGGTTACAATCGAAGATATGGATTACATGTTTGATCGTTTTAAGAGACCAAAGAGCAAAAGAGATTTGGAAAGCAGTTTATGCCATCTCGGACAATTTTTGGAGGAAATTTTTGAGTCAAGGAGAACTGCTTGTGAGGTTACAAAAATAAAAACTTCCATTGCATCTGCAAAACATATAAAGGAAACCGTCAAACATGGTCAAATATTTGTGGCTGTGTTGGAGCCAAATAGTAATGTGGCAGTCAAGGTGGTAATGTCACTTTTCCGAAATGTTATGGGTTGTCCACCAAAACCCAATCAAGTTTTGTTCTGCCACCAGGGAACAGTGTGGGATGAGGTGTCTCTCTTCCTTCACCGATGCTTTATGGCACCTAAATTTGGCATTACAAGTGAACTACACTGCATTGTAAACGTTGAGAACTTAAGCAACGAAATCCAGTTTGATCTAGTAGAAGAAATCAAGAAGCTTAAGGAAGAATGCTTGCTAAACAAAGATGCTTCCTTTTTACTTGGCCTGGTTTGTTGCGGTGGCGACCATCACCACATTGTTGACCAATTTTTTGAGTTCAAACACCACGTTTCAGGGATGACGGATGTACAGCTAAAAGAGTATTTTGCTTCTTCATTTCCAAACGTGGCAATGATCACATCAGTTTTGCCTGGTTTGGGGAAAACAGAAAGCATCCGTGAAAAAGCAGCAAGCAATAAACGTGGAGTTTTAACTGTTCCAATCAGCGGTCCAATATCTCGCCGAGCACTTGTGAAAAAGCTTTGCACTCTTAAGCTTCGCCCTTTTGACAGTCTTCATTTCGATGTTGGTGAGGTAGACGATGCCCAATTCCTAGACGTGTTCCTTTTTCAACTGATTGTCACTGGCATGGTGTCATCAGGCACTACTTTTTACCACCTTCCTACGAAGTATATCTTTATCGAGATCGCCAACACTTTGCATCATTGGTTACGAGACTCTTTTCCCATTTGTAAGTGCTTCAACAGAGTTCACGTGAATCAGGGCATTACCGACAAACTCAAGGTTTCTGAAGAAATAACTAGTTCTGTTCAAGTTGTTTGTCACTATCTTGACACATACGAAAAGGGTCTACTTGAGCAAAAAGATCTGTTGTTTTCGGGCGCGACTCAGCTGAAACCGCTCTCTCAACTGCGATGTTGCCATTTGCTCTCCAAGCATTTCTCCGTAATGGGAGATATGAGCTTTACCATACTAGAGATATTTCTCAACGTCCTGGCAGATCAGCTAATGAAGTTCTCCACAAGCCAGTTTTTTAGAACGGCAAATTTAAAGGTGATGTTAAAGGGAGATCATGATGTACGTACTCAATTGTTTCGATCTCTTCTAGAGGTTTCGCAAGAGTTTGCCTCTCGCTCTGTTTTCGTTTGTCGGTCAGAGCAGCCAGAAGCTGTTACTAATAAGTCAGCTTCTGAGATCCTTGAAAAAATGCAGTTACAAGTTTGTAACACAGCTGAACAAATGGTCGATCGAGTGAAGGGAATGATTCAATGGGCAGACAGCAACCACCTTATGGTAGTCTTTAATAGTCTGGATAGTCATACCATTTCTGCTTTGTACCGAAATGTCAAGAAGGTTCCAGTTCGAGTACAAGAACTATTTAAAAGTCAAGCCTTGAATAAGAAACTTGAAGATCTATCTACTTTGACACAGAAGGAATTGCAGGAGAAACTGAATCGAATTGTTCGCACATCCCCACCGCCAAAGAACAATAGCCTTGGCGCATTGTCTTATGCATTAACTCCAGACAATGTGTTGAAGATGGCTTTGATAATTCAGCGAGTTCGGGCAAACATACCTGTTATTGTGATGGGCGAAACAGGTTGCGGTAAGACAAGTTTGATTCGATACTTGGCAAAAACTTGTGAAGTTCCTTTCCATGTGTTCAATTTTCATGCTGGAATACAAGAAGAAAACATTGTCGCATTTCTTAGTAAGTTGACAGACGAAGCACAAGAAGATAGTCGTCCAAAATGGGTTTTTCTTGATGAAATAAATACCTGTGAGTACCTTGGAACAATCAATGATCTGATTTGTCACAGAATGTTTTGCGGAAAACCACTTCTACCAAACTTAGTGTTCATGGCAGCCTGTAACCCTTACCGAATTCGCCCGTCAGAACAAATAGAAACCGCTGGACTGAGTGATAAGTTCGTCGTGGATGAATATTCCAAACTTGTCTATCGTGTACATCCCCTTCCTGAAACAATGATTGACTATGTGTGGGATTATGGATCTCTCCATGCCAGTGATGAACAAGCATATATAGCAAGAATGGTTGAAACGCTTTTCAAGAACCAACATCTAAATCTTCTCGTTAGTCTTCTGACAGCATCACAAGCTTTCATTCGGCAAATAGAAAAGAGTCCTTACTGTGTTAGTTTGAGAGATGTTAACCGATGTAAAATCCTCATTACTTGGTTTTACGATAGCTTAAGAAAGCGTCCACCACTTGATCCTATTAAAACTGAATCCCATTTGAAGAAGTATCAGTCAGTTACACAGAAGTTCAACAACAAATACCGTTCAATTGTTCTTGCTTTGGCTCATTGCTATCAGTCAAGGCTTCCTACAGCTAAAACAAGGGAAGAGTATCGTAAAAAGATGACAGACATTTTTCAGGCACAGGCAGTAAATGAAGTTTCTTCGATGAGCACTAGTCAGTTTGAAGCTATTGTACGACTGGAACAAGAAGAATACCTTGCCCGAATGGAGCTTCCAGAGGGAACAGCAAAGAATGCAGCACTTCGCGAGAATGTCTTTGTCATATTGGTGTGCATTCTTAATCGAATCCCAGTCTTTGTGGTCGGCAAACCTGGTTGTAGCAAATCACTTTCAATGCAGGTAATTCGAAGTAACCTTCGTGGCCGCGACTCCATTGATGACTTCTTTAGAAACCTTCCACAGCTTTATGTTGTTTCCCATCAGGGTTCTGAATCTTCAACTTCAGAAGGAATAATTAAAGTGTTTCAAAAAGCTCGGAAGTACAGAGAAAAAAACGAAGAAGGAGTTGTTCTTCCTGTTGTTCTTCTTGATGAAATTGGCCTTGCAGAAATTTCGAAGTACAACCCACTAAAAGTACTTCATAGTTTGCTTGAACCTGAAGAAGGTCACTTTCCAGACGTAGCTGTAGTTGGTATCTCCAACTGGTCATTAGATGCAGCAAAGATGAACCGTGCAATTCACCTTTCCCGACCAGAACCAGACGTCGAGGACCTTAAAGAAACCGGTCTTTCTATTCGGGATGCCAATTCTTACAAGCTCAACCAAGCAGGTGCCTATTTGGGCCCCTCTGTAGAGCAAACGCTGCCATTTTGTTTTCCCAGTGATAGGCAGCTTGAATGTCTGGCAAATGCATATTATCATTACATAGCAACTCAGAAATATGCAAATTTTCATGGTCTTCGGGATTACTATTCACTTGTCAAGAGCTTGAGCACCCAAAGAGTTATTGAGTTTGATGAGTTTCTGTCTGAGGAAACAAGCTCTAGACTGATCCAGACGTCAGTCCAAAGAAATTTCGGCGGTATTCGCCATGAAGAGATTAACATACAAAAAGTGTTCATGGAGAATATGCCAAACTGCGCTGTAACTCAAAAGCCCATAACTACAGCTAGTTTGATAGCAGAGAATTTGCATGACCACCTTGCCCGTCACTTGATGCTGATAACAGCGGGTGACTCAGCAATTGGTCTTCTAAATCAAACTCTGCGCGAGCTGGACAAAGAAACAATAACAATCTTTGGAAGTGCATTTGAAGAAGATCTATCTGATGAATACAACTACCGAATCCTAAGCCGCATCATCCTTTGCATGGAGCGTGATTGCGTATTAATTCTACGAGATCTGGAAAACATTTATGGCAGTCTGTACGATATGTTGAACCAGAACTACACAGTAGTTGGGGGGAAGAAAAATTGCAGAGTTGCCCTCGGGGCATACAGTAATCCAATGTGCCAGGTCCATGACGGCTTCAGGTGCATTGTTCTTGTTGACCAGCACAAAGTTGACTATGCTGATCCTCCTTTTCTCAACCGATTTGAAAAGCAGTTGCTTCGGTTTTCTGACGTCATCACACCGGAAGAAAAAGCTGTCATATCAACTCTTCAGGCATGGGTTGAAGATTTTTCTACCATTTCTCATCTGAATGCACAGTTCAGTGTGTCTGAAACATTTGCAGGTTTTCACGAAGACACATTGCCATCGCTGGTTCTTCATCATCAATCAGACAGCATTACGAAAGAAGAACTTTTTGAAGTTTGCAAGAAAGACCTGCTGAGGGTAGCGTCTCCCGACGGCATTCTACGTGCATTGGGTTCCAAGCTAGCGAATGAGGAACCATTAGAGGTCAGTCGTTTATACGAAGAGTATTTCAGTATTCCGATACATGGTGGAATAAGCAATTATGTTTTATTTGAGCTCGAGGAGAACATGAACACCACAGATCTTAAGCTTTTTGTTATGACTCACAGTAACATCCACTCAGATGTCAGCAAATTACTTAAAGGAGTGGTTAAATGCCAATTGGAAAAACTCAGCTCGTTCAAGTCTGAGAAAAATCTAACTGCCCGACTTGAATCCTTCTGGGTGGAATCTGAGACAGACATGCTGGTTATTCAATGCGCTCCGAACCTCGATGCGCAACACATGTTGCTTATGAAGTCTATTGTCGAACAACAGCGGAAAGACTTTTTATCACAAGTTAGAGGTCAAGAAAGAAAACTGAGAAAGCATGTCTGCATTGTTATTCACATGCAGCGGGAGAATCAAGAAGATCTGCATCCGTGGCAGTTTAACTTTCTAAGTGGATGGAAACAAGTTATGATTGATGTTCTTGAAGAACCTTCTTTTTCATTAACTAATATTCTTGGAGTTGACATTGCTGATCTGCTGGACTCCAATGAGCTTGCATTTAGGAAGATAGCAATTGACCAGATCTTGTGGTGTTTTACCTGTATCAAGTACACGAGCAAGCAACGTTCATTGGAGGATATCCTATATTTGGTGCATCAACTGACTTCTTCTGAAACAATCTTTCTCACTTTCAAAGAACTGGTCAAACAATGGATTATCGATCAAACTTCTAATGACGAGATTTCCCAGATTGAAGTTGCAAGGCCTTGGCAAATTTCGGTGGCATGCGATCGACAAGGTTTGATTAATTCGTCAACTCTTGTCGGAGCAATGCAACATTATGTTACGCATCTAGTACGTCAACCCCTTGCAATGATTGTATTTTTTTTGGAAAAAGAATCTGCCTGGCCAAGAAGCTTGCTGGACTGTGAAGCAGAAGACCAAGACGAGTTAAATGAATGGAAAAACCTACTGCTTGACAAGGAGATTTTCAATATGAATGAGGTTGCCACACCGCGTGGAGCCGAATTCTATGAAGTTCATGGCAAAATACTTCATTTGAAATATCCTTTCTCAACAGTGATTAAGAAGAAAGTTGAGGAAATGAAAACGTTTTTCATGGACGATCTCCAGAAGCTTCAATTAGATGAAGACAACATAGATGATGAAGGTGAACTGAAGATGGAAGTTTCCACTCATCAAATTGAACGATTTTCTTTTATTGTAAAGCAGAAAGCTCCGCAGCTTTTCCAAAGCAAATGGGCACTTGAGCATACAGATGCTTATCTTGAAGATGTTCTTGATATTGCATCAGCAGAAATTGTTCCAGAAGTTTCGAGAGTCCAAAGAGTGAAGCTTCTGAAGTCAGAATGCGCCTACAACTTGGTAAAGTCATTGGAACGAGATGCTCCTTTGCTTGTCACGGAAATTCACTCAATTTTATGGAAGAAGACTTCATTATTGGCCGCTGAGTTGGAACTTTTTAAAGTTAGTGATCCTCTAGCAGCTTGTAAGCTCGAAGCAGTCTTTCAAAAGTACACTAAACATTTCCAGGAGTTAAACAAACCTCAAGTGAATGAAGACCAAGTATCAGATGAAGTAAATTTAGAGCTTGCAGAACAGCAACAAAACAACGAAAATGAATCCAAAATGGAAAGTAAAGATACCATGAAGAAGAAAGAAAAAAAAGCTGTTAATAGCGTAGAGCAACATGAACTGAAAAATGATGTAACTGACAAAAACGAAGATGAGAGCGGAAAAGAAGAGGAAGACCTAGAGCAAATTGTTCTCGAGTTTTCCTCCGATTCTTTGGCCGATGCATATTCACAAAGCGAAGATGAGGAATTCCAAAGCGCAACAAATCAATCAAAAGAAACTTATGGGTGGATTAGTGACAGTGTCAATGGGTTTGCCTGTGCAGACACGACTCACACAAACACAGAATTCATGGATACTGGCCTTAAGCATGAGACATCCTTCGCAGAGGTAAGAAAAAGAAATGTTCTGGTACTTTTATTTCCGTGTAGCACTGCATCTGGAAGTCCTTAAGCCAACTCAATTAAAATGATTCACTGCAGTTTCAGGCGATTACAAAAATAGTTAAAACAGTCAGTTAGACGTTAAGGCTATTTAAGCAAAATGAGGACCTCGTGTTGTTATAAGCTAAAGTTTTCAACAACCCTAGTTGCTCATTCTTGCCAAGGCAACAATATTTTATTCTATTTAAGACCTAAAAACTAAGGACTAAAAACTGAGTCAATTTTATCAGAAATGTTATAGAAATTTTCTGGTTTCGGAAGAGCCAGGATCATGCGTTTAAACAGCAGAAATCTCACCTTTCGTAAAAATTATTTAGATGTTTAAAACTTACTGTTTTGTCATCAGAACTTTGCTGGACAAAAGGTATTTCCAAAATACTGCGTTTGTTTGCCTATTTTCTCTTTATGCTATAAAACTTACCCAATACTTACAATATTTAGTTTGCATAATTTTCACGTCTCAAAAAAGTTTGTGACTCACGGAAAGCCGTATATTGCTTTGAGTTATAGCTTGGACTTTCTTATTTGCATAAAATCGTTTGCAACAATAGCTACTGTTAAAAACCCTCCAGCCTGCTTTGCGCGATTGGTTTGTTTTATGCCTCGATCCGCATCATATATCATTTTAGGGAAACTTGTTCTTTTTCATTTTGTCGTTTAAGAAATCTTGAGTTCGATTCTTGGATAGTTTTATGAAATTGGTTTGATTTATTGCTATTACGCATATTCGCTTAAAGATATAAAGAACTGGGAAAAGCAGATTGAAAATTGGGATAGCACTCTTAAACGAGTTGCATGTTAAGGATCCTAGGATACAGGCTGAAAATCTTCATTTATAAATTGGGAGCAAAATAGCCAAATCAAATATTACGCTTTTTTTTTTTTTTTTTTTTTTTTTTTGAGGGGGGGGGGGGGGGGAATAAAAAAATTTTTAGTAAAGATAAAGGGAGAATGGAGAGGTGAAGGGTTGGTTAGGGTTTTGGAATT
>ERZ1740055.488-NODE-488-length-10983-cov-8.237921_pt1 | contig 10983 bp, 1 predicted proteins | sample MGYA00581747_ERZ1740055 | MGnify/ENA primary metagenome ERZ1740055 (study PRJEB43018, sample SAMN04849739) | marine metagenome | isolation source: floating plastic debris | place: Pacific Ocean | collected 2008-08-28 | study: EMG produced TPA metagenomics assembly...
CATATTTAAGAACATTTGAGGCTGATATCCCGAAAATATTTAAGAACGTTCAGCCACAAACGAAAAATTCGACGTTCTTATAAAAAAAAAAAAGAGTGTATATATATATGCGTTTTGTGCTTGTGTACAGACCATAATGAAACATGTTGACTTCGGTCCCGAGAAAGCGTTGGCCCAGTTGTTCAAAGGCTGGTTAACTTTAACCCAGCTGAGCTAAGCAAAAGCTCAAACAGAAATTTCTTCTCTACGAAAACTTTACTGTTTTTCTAGAATACAATTCGTTTTCTTTCTTTTTTTATCGAAAAAGACTTGCTCATTGCTAAATTAGATCTCAAATCCGTCCCTGTAAGGTTGGAAACAAGAACCTGAGATAAAAATTTAACTCTGGGTTTTTGCTCTGGTGGTTTGTTGTTTGCAAACAAAACCAAACTCTCGGGCAAGAGTGAAAAACTCAAAAGTTAGCGGTGTAATAGAGCAACAGGACTTTCCCACCAAAGCCAGATTTCACCTACTAAGTGAGTTAAGCTAAGAAGACCATATTTGGCTCGATAAAAATTCACTAACAGAACTGCAATGCAGCATGCGCAGCTTGCGGAACTGAAGTTGTATTCAGATTAAGAGCTGTTTCCATAGTAACAGGTTATACCATAAGCTTTAACGCAAATCCTTAAGAATACTATTTTTTACCTTTGTTTGAAATCTGCCCTTGATAAAGTTGCACATTTTGAGGTTCAGTCGCAATACACCTTAGAGAATCTGAAGTTTTTTAAAACATTTGAGCTTATGGTTTTAACCTTGGATACGCCAAGAGTGGACTAACTCTTGTTTGTGGTTAGAATATGCGGACTATTTGTCACTCAGATGTAAATAAGTTTTTTATTTCAACAGCAGACTGATAGTGATAGATATCGACTGTTTTTCCAAAGTAACACCAGAATATGTTTACCAGCTTTACGAAGTAATGCCGCAAAAACCTTGAAATATAATCTCCTGTTTGGTGGCTATTTTTACATGTTAAATTGTAGTTTTGGTTAGGAGCCGTCCTAAAATAATACCTAATATGGGATTTAGTTATCCTTAAAACCAATTCAAACGTAACGTATCTAGCACTCATTCACAGCTTCTTTTTGTTTTATTTTGTTTTATCTCCTTTGTCAGATTTTTAAAATATTTCTGTCATTGACTGAACTTGATCTCTGCTCTAAACGTGCACCAAAATCATGAAATTTGGTAGATCATATTTCGAAGGATTTTTAGCTTTAAAAATAATAAAAATTATTAAATCCTCAGTAGGAGCACATATGGCACTCTAGGGTGAACGGGGATTCTTACGACTAAGCTTTTAGTATGATAGTACGGAATAACGTTAAAAAACCATTTTCCTTATTTATTTTGTACGCAAATTATGTAATTGTGAGAGAAAACTCGAAAAGAAATCGGGTTTCAACTAGCCTATCATCGCCTTCTCCTTCCCTCCTCCACATGAATGAGAACACGATCGGAAAGGCGACGGTTTTTTTAAGGTATGTTTCAGCGGAACCCGAACCTGTGATCTCAGCGATACCTGTTTAGCTTTCTTACCAACAGAACTGTGAAGCAATTGCAAAAAGCTGTTGGGAGCTAGTCAGTTGTAGTCTTTCAAAATAGACTTTCGGTTATAAAAAATTATCTTTAGTTATCGGAAAAAACCTTAGAACTAAAATATTTAATAACTTATGTAAAATTGCGGTTTAACTATCATTTTTAGAAAATCTCGGAGGTAAAACTAAAAAGAATTCAAGCACGTGTCCAAGCTCGCATCGCCTCAGTTGAAGGTGGTAATCAATACTTTGTGATAAGAAAGAAAGTTCGCCAGGGTTCATGATAAATGACCTAAAGACAAGTCAAGTTTTTTTTTAAAAAAAGAAAGTACCCAAATGTCAGAGTTAACCAACAAACAGCTCATTTTCAAAGAAAGTTTCAGTTTTGGTTTTTGCATAGAAAATTCAAAGAAAAGCGTTTGCAATATATACCGTGCTTCGTTATCGTTTTCCTGAAATGAACTCACGATCGAAGGAGGTGGAAATGCCGTATGTCGATGACGTAAATATGCTGAAGTAAATGGTGAAAGAAAGATAAATCCTCGGTGAATCACGGGTGTTGTGACTGGAAACCCAAACCGACAGATATTTTAATTGCTGATACAACACACAACTAATTTACATGAATTTGTGCTTTCTTGATATGTATGCTTCAATCTAGAGTTAATCTAACTAGGCAGCGATGTAGTATAAAATGTAGTTGTTACACATAATCGATATTATAAATCCACGAATATAGTAAAAACCTGAAGAAATGTCTAATGATTGTTTGTTTATCGTATACTTAGTCTGCTCATTTCTAAAGAACTACTCGTGATATAATTACACACGGTTTGCCCGCTAAAACCAAGTTAGAAATAAAGGTTGAGTCTATAGATAAAAGAAAAGATGTAGAGTACACTTAAATAATATATAAGTTTGTAAAATGCTAAATGTAGATATCAACACCAGGAAACCAGTCGAAAAAAGAGTCGTCAAAAAGGTGACATTTTGTTTTCTACTCACTTGATTGTTTCCCGTTGTCCTTCTACAAAAAACCTTATCCTCGCATACAAAAAGAAAATTGTGGCCACAGATTTTTTTATCTGCACACTTGATGTTTTAAGTGAACTAACAGAATACAGCAACATGAGTAATATGTACTTAAAAAAGCCCACCTTCTCGTGACAGCTACACTCTGCTTCCTGTGTCTGATTTTGGTCTTCAATGGCCGTAATAAAGAATAGAATCACTGAAACATTGAAACCGTTGTTTTTGTGTTGGTATTATTCACCAAACCAGAAAGAAAATGAAGTATTAGAAAGCGACAAAAATGGTTCAAACTTGGGAGTTGTAATATTATAGCACGAATGATCTCTTAAAAGATAGAGGAGCAGTTCCAGCAGTGTCTTTATTGTGACGGTGAAATGCAATCCTGTAATATAAATCTCTTTGACAATGGGAGAATTCAAGTGTCAATTTCCGCGAATTATAATGACGCACTTTGAAACTTCATTCAAGATTGTTGAGGCTCAATGTTCCAGAGCCGACAAAACAGCAGGCTTTGGCACCTAGGTCAAAGATGAGTCAGTATAAATCAAGCAACTGCTTAAATTGTATCTGGTAAGGTTATTCAAAATTCTCTTGGATTCTGAACGTGAAAACCTGAATTTCAAAGCCGGATTCCCCTGTCTGGATTTTTGTTAAACATTAAAAAGGTAATCTTGTGGGCTGGAATCTGGATTTTGGTTGCATAAATGAACCATGTTTATAAGAATATCGAGGCTCAAATTGGCAAAATTTTAATAAGTCTAATAACATAATTCTGGGTTCAATTTAAAAAGATAAACTATATTCTGGATGTTAATACTTGGCGAATTAAAAAGAAAAAAAAACCCAGAAAACTAAGAGGATATAAGTTTACTGAGACTACAACAAACAGACAAAACTGAAGTTTCCGCTCGAAGAATTCTTAGTGCTACAATGCGAATTTTAATTATTTTCAATTTATAAAAAAAAACTTGAATTTCTGTGATTTGATTTGTGATTGTACTCAGCTTGCTACGTGTCTTCCAATTTTTACCAAGAAATTTAAAGTATGACATTAAAGATGATGATTTCTAAAAAGATTTGTATGTGAACATTACCATGATAATTGTAATAAAAACGGTAAAAGTTGCCAGACTCAGAATGCCTTTGAAAACACCTTTTCTGTTCAGGTTGTTTCGAAAATAATTTATGAATTTTCAGTCCGTGTATTGCGGTCAAAATCTTTTACCGGATGTGGCGCAATGACTTTATTCAAGAATAGAACAATAAGGTCATTTATTCGGGAGAAAATAACATCCGTCTTAAATACGGCGCGAACTGCTTGCATAAATGTATAAAACAAGCATTCGCTTCTTATTTTAGACTCGACTTACATAAGACGCGTCTTATCTTGAAACAGAATTTTATAAGACGCGTCTTATCTTGAAACAGATCGTCCGTATCATAAACAAGACGCAAATTTGCTTGTATAAATTGTTTCGTGTCCTAAACTGAAGGTGTGAGCTATAAGTGCGCATGTAACAAAAATAAGACGCGAACCATTTATAAATGCGAGATGTTTTGGTCTTATGTAGGACACGTATGTATAATGGTACAGTTCGAGTCCTATTTAAGGCGCGTCATATATGGACCTAATGTTTCTTTGTTCAGACTTGAAAAGAGCCAAATAAAACTTTAATTTGGATGTTTACTTGAACGGTGAATAACGGTGTAAAAGATCAACATGGCGTTTCATCAAGTTTTGCGAAGATAACCTCATGAACACAATTTATGTGGGCACTTGAACTATAAAAATGTAAGATAAAAGACATTTTATTATATAATTCCGTGTTTTAGAAAAATATATGAGTTATTTGAACAATTTTCTTTAAATATGTCTCTTTTCATTGATCGCATAAAATGGCAAGAAACTTAACTTATTTGATAAATTTGATTTGCGCAAAAAGTTTTGAATGCTACTTTGGAATATTTTGAACTTAGAAAACCAAAAAGTAATAAATTAAAATTTGGCTATAGATTTTTGTATTTATTTCTGTTTGTATAAACTAAATCCTTCAGATACTACTGCTTTGCGCACACATGTTCAGTTGAGTTACTTCAAACCGCATCATTTGCAGCGCAGCAGATCCTAGGCTACTTTCGGTGATATGGGTTGTATTCTGAATAACAATCAAAATCGCTCCTCAAAAGGAATTTTTGAGATAGAGTCGCTCGCGATTTCGTCAAGCTAGCACGACAGTAGCCGAGTATATCAGCATTGGTAACGAAGATTCAAGGTACGAGATTGCGGTTATCGCTTTTTAACAGTTTCCATGCCGAAAAGTAGACAATAGTCCACTTAAACCCAGAAAAAAAAAACTCACACAATCTTGGTATCTGACACACCACGGGTAACTGCTTAAGTCTGTGTGCTGCTTTGCTAACTATTCGCAGCAAAAACTTTGAAAATTGTATTTACGTAATGACTCGGGGCTTGTAGAAATGCCTGAAGTTTGTTTGAAATGGGCTTCTTTTTTTAAAAAAAATTTGTTCAGAAAATTTACCTTCGTTGTTTGTTAATTGTTTTTTAAAACTTTTTTGTACAGGTTTTGCAACAACATTTTTTCAGCCACAAATTGCCCTCGTGTTAGTGCGCATGTGCGAGGACCCGCGCGCTAAAGCGCATGAGTAGTCAGCGATGAAACTAGTTTCAAGCGAGCTTACTCGATATGTTATCGAGTGCGTATTCTCATTCGATAATCCGTAAGAAAAGTTATTTGAAGCAGTTATGCGTCTTGTTTTTAGAAAAAAATAGTTAAGAGATCTAGAATGGAATAGATTGCAATGAACTAGCAAATAAAATGCTTGATAACTGTTTTAAATTTACTTTAAACATATTTATTGTACATTATGATTTATAACTTGCTAGTTCAAATAAATGTTCATTGATTGTGTGATCATGCAATTTATTCTATTACAGTGTTGAAAACTAACTACATTCTAAACAGATAAACATAGTGACTTTATTATTGCTATTTATTTAGCCAGCTCAGCGAAGGTTTTGCAGGGACCTTTAGCAACGAGGACGGCAACACGAAGGACAACGGTCCTGAAAAGTCACATTCCTGACTTATTTTTTACTTCTTTGTGCGTTTCATAGTGGTTTTGTTTTCTCCGCCTTAAACTTTGTGAACAGAAAGCGAATAAATGTTTCTCCATGAAGCTAAACTAATACTAAGAACTTATCTGTTGTTGTTACGTCCTTGCAGTCCCCTGAGAGCTCCAAAAATGGTCTTTTCACGTTCTAATTTTAGCGACAACTCCGTGCTGGTGCCGAGCTCGATGCATTTCAACGTGGAGTTATTGTATTTACTATTGTTCTTTGCGGTTGGCGTTGGCATTGGCGTTGCCGTCCTCGTTTCTAAAGGTCCCTACTGACTGTACATGCAGTTAGAACGTCCAAAGCCAGCTAAAAAGAATCTATACCGGCCATTTCCGAAATTATTCTAGCTTTTGCTTTGTTGCAGTCATTTCATGTTCATTAGTTTATCTTGATTATTCAAAAAGAGTCTATAACTCTTTTCCTTTGACAAGCTTTAGATCTCTAGTGCTGTACCGAAACTGTAGGACGGATTCAACCTTTTGGTTTGACCCAGAAAGGGATTTCATTGGAGTCTGATGCAGATTGTTTAGCTTGTCAAACTTGCCGTGCTTGGGGAAAGCCATTGGCGGTTGAGGGAATAAATAAGGCCTACCGTCTGCTATTCCTTTTGTGTACTTTGGATTTCTTCGCAGAATGTTTTCGTTCAGCCGATAAATGTCCCCTTCTTTCCGATGTAGTTGAGGAAGATACATCCTGCAGTAGGAATTATCTTTTAGCGGGTTCCTAAATATGCATTTATCACTGTCATTTGCCGCGGCCAGATTTGAGTTCAGCCTTTTCACCTGAGAACTTTCGGGATAAAAATTGTTGGGGCTTTTATAATTTAGCTCGGTTAAGTTAAACGAAGCGTGGTCTTGGGGTTTAAAAAAGGGAATCATTGTCTGTGTGGGGGTAGTTTGTGTTTCGCTTACAGCGCGGTCTCCTGTTTGAACTCCATTTTGATCGTCGCACTCGGTGAGAAAAGGCTCTGCATCTTTGCTTATAAAAGACTGTGCTTGTTTGCATAAATGATTAATAGGTTTAACGTTGAAATCTTGAAATGGTTGTTTCCACATTTGTCTAGATCCTGGATACGTTCTGCACCTGTTTACCAGCAAGCGTGGAAATGCTGGCTTGAGAGCAGTTCCTCTGTAATTCTCCCCAACTACAATCTTGGGAGGTGTGAATACCTGTCGCGTGGTCGAATAATTGACTTGAATGTTGATCTCACTAAGATTATTCCGACCATGGCAGTCATTTCCTAATTTATCAGTAACATTAACTTCAATATTATTGTGTTGGGTGTCAGGCTGGTCGTCGCTAAGTTTTACATTTCTTGTTATATCGTCGCAAATAGAACTCATTTCCTCCGCACTCCCGCCACTTCTGCCGGGAAATTGTTTCCTATCCTGATATGAATCCTTTTCATCTTGAATTTGGTTAAATTTGTAAACTGTTTCTATGGCAACATCTTGATTATAGTCTTTTTCCTCTCCCTTAAACTCGTCAACAGCGTTTTCCTGGTCTTTATATCTATATTTCTTTCTATCGTCTTTAAAATCTCTTCCACGTTGATATCTGTGCCAGTTGTGTTTGTTTACTCGAGGTATGAATCTAACTTCTACTAAGTTATTAAAACGAACCCGCTTGACGTTCTTAGGTTTAGGTGGTCTCTGAATCCTTACTGTCACCAGAACATCTTGAAGATTGGTTTGTGCCTCGGAGGATTCGTCCCCTGAAGAGCTGCTCGGACTTGAGAGGTTGGAATTAGTCAATTTGTCAGGGCGCTCCTTTTCTCTCTGTATGCTCATAAGTAGCAACGATTTGACTATACAGGGTAAACTTTGTTTTACCGTATAAACTAAAGAAGCGATATAGAGCTTCTAAAAAGACGTAAAGGAATTTAAAAACTCTATCCGGCACAAGAACGTAAAAAAACAGTGTTTTATCCAAAAAAGTATGGTTGAATCGTGCCAAGCAAAAGAAATTAAACTCTTAAAGCCAAGTGAAACTTATCAATGACAAAAAAGTTAACTCTGCTGAGTATGAAATACGATTTAAAAGGAGTTCAAAAAAACACAACTTACTAATGGTCAAAGTAATTTACACCTCGGGAATAGATTGGCAGCTTTTGATCTTATGGATATTGCCTCAGTCTCGATAGGCCACTCTCAAATATTCTCTAGCAAACTAATCTTTATTTCTTTTGTCCAAATCTTCCGGATAAACATCGCATTGACAGTGAACTTGTTAGCTGTTTTTAAGTTTGAGGTTTTAGGGCACCCTTAATTGAACCATAATTAATTCAACTGGTTTAAATATAGGTCGCAGTTTAGTTCTTGTTGTTTCATAGATTTCGCAACTCAATGATGGATTATTGCCACCCGTTTGTTGGACGTTACGATCGTTTAGTTTAAATTAACCTCATGCATTGCGCATTATCGTTTTTGAAGACCCGTTAAACCTTGCATGTGTCAATTCAACTTTTGTTAAAAAACATTTTCTAAAGTACAGTTTTAAAATTCACGATCAAGGTCAGCTTTAACTTTCGAGTTCCTTTTTTGTTTAACGCTTTCATTTCTCTACTAAGCTACTCTAGTCAATACAAAATTATACAAGCCCGTCTCAGTAGCTATCTTTATTCGAGCACGAATTGACACCAATTTAGTTTTCTAGGAAAAATATAAACCAATGCTTTTTACAAAAACACAGATCACGTGCACGTTTTTAAAAACCATTGCAAATCACATGTTAATTAATTTGCAAGTTCCAGTGTTCTACTTTAATTCCTTTGTTTTTCGAACAAAGGCTCTGTCTTAATTGACAAATGATTTACGATAATACCTTTTCATCCACCCTTTATAATTCTATTTCCATTCTTAGTGTGACAATGATATGTTTCATGTGTCGCTTTAATTTGTTTACAATGTTTGAAACTTTACAAACATTTGTTTTGTTGATCTACAAAACAAAAAGGCAAACAAGGCAAAGTCGAGGTGAATTTACTTTGTATATATATTTGTATTTGATAGCTCTGTCCATTATTGCCCATAATAGTGAAACATTTTCACTCTCAATATTTTGATTAAATAACATTTAATTTAAAACTCGTTTTCAAAAAATGGAACAGCATACACGCTTATTGCTTTGCGGTCAAGGGATACCAAGTTGTTTTATTCTGGAATTATTGGTTAAGAACTGTGTATAATTTGTTCTTTAAATAAATAATTAAAAATGTCTTAAATGTTTTAAAATGCTAATCAAAGACAAGTACTACCTCGTAAATATTATTAAAAAAATATCTTTTTTTGTTTGAGCTGTAGAAGAGTTAGGGTGCCTTTGGAGTTTGGTGCGAAGCTTCGTGCCTTCTATCGCCATGGACCTGGGTTCGAGTCTCTTTTTCAGTTACTTTTAAATCGCATTCATACCGTATTTTCGGTGTATAAGTCCAGTGTGGATGAAGAAGAGGAATGTCTTTGCTACTCTAACTGAAAAATTTTTAATTAAGAAACAAACGGCTCCTTTGGAAGTCACCAAATACAAGAAAAGCAATTACCAATGGCTTCATATTTTTCAGTTTTTATTGAGTTGTTCGTTTGTTTGTTTTACCGTAATCTTGCTGGTTTTTGTGCTTTTTAAGGTCTCCAAAGAGCAAATTTAAGGGTTGACTTATAATCTTATTATACACCGGACTATAAAAAAGTGAGATTTTTTTACCCTATAAAATAGGGATCGACCTATACACTGGAAAATACGGAAACCTTTACGATCATTTTAATAATCGTTGTACACCTCAGAGTGGCGTTGATGGACCTACAAAATGATCTGCTCTTTCATGATCAGCTGTGACTTTATAGCTCAGTTAGTTAGAGCGCTGCACAAGTATCACAGAGGTCATGGGTTCGAATTCGATTGAAGCCTGAACGGGTTTTCAGCCTAAAGTTTCTTTCGAAATTGCTTAAATTACAGTTGCTCTTACAAGGGGCTGGGTGGGCGTGGTTGGCGCAATTGGTAAGATCTCTGCCTTTCCACCACAAGGTCCCCAATTCGATCCACCGCTCTGACAAGATTTGAACTGATTTGTGCGACTTTCTTTCCCGCTTAAGCTAACTCTGCTTTCCATCCTCCCGCGGGGTTGGTAAGTGAGTACCGGCGATGGATTAGTGTCCCGTCCAGTGGGAGTCAAAGACTATCATCCGCTTAACACTACAGAAACCAGATATAAGCGCCGGCTTCATGGGCCACTTGGCTCGTAAAAGATTTCGCTAGCTAGCTTACAAAGGGCTAACGTTCGAAACGTCAGCTCGTTGCACTACTTACGGTGATGATCATAGCAACTACCGTCAACCTTAAGTTGACTAAAGTACCGTTGCTCTTACAAAGGGCTAATACTCAAAACATTAGCTTCTTGGTCTACTTATTTCGGTGATCATAATTATTTTAAATCAAAGCTCGAATCGTTTAACTTATACAGATGCACTGATCAGACGTTATACCTCATGGTAAGCTTGACAGTAATCTCGTATATATACCCAGATCTCCTTTCCCGTGGGAGATCTGAATACGAGATTAGCTTGACAGCTAGCAGCCGTAAACAGCTTTCTTGCGCAGCCTGGTCTGGTCCGGCTTTTGCTTATTGCCGAAAACTAAAACGGCAAAAAAAATTGCCATTCTCTGGGATTTGATATTAATCTCATATTTCATGTATCAAATATAAACTAGACAATCTCTCCATGTAACAAAGCTAAAACATTCCAGATCATTTATTTTGTCTTTGCAAAATAGGGAAAATATTTGTTTTTAGCAAAACAGAAAACTCCCTTTTTTTACATTTTTATTTTTCTACACAAGCAATCTGAAAAAAAAAACTCGTAAGGTCTGAGAATTGTTGCATAGGTCCGTTAAACAGTGCCTGAGAAAAATATTTTTTCTCCGTCAAAGGAATTTATTTTCACCCAGTCATTTTTGCCATGGGAGCACCTTTAACACCCTTAACAAAGCTTGCTGTGTTGCCAAGGCAACAACAAACTCAAAATTTTATCATGTTGGCCATGTTTCATGACGAGTAGTTTGTAAGGTGGTAGAAACTTCTAAAAAACAATTGATATTGGAAAAAAAGATAGAAGACCACTTAATTAAGAAACCGAGCCATAATTATTTTGCAACTCCAACGCAGGTTCAGTATGGTGGGTATGGTAGAAACATCAAAGAAACTGCGGTTAAAAACATCATAGAACAACGCATGTTGTAGAT
>ERZ1740055.489-NODE-489-length-10982-cov-7.518990_pt1 | contig 10982 bp, 5 predicted proteins | sample MGYA00581747_ERZ1740055 | MGnify/ENA primary metagenome ERZ1740055 (study PRJEB43018, sample SAMN04849739) | marine metagenome | isolation source: floating plastic debris | place: Pacific Ocean | collected 2008-08-28 | study: EMG produced TPA metagenomics assembly...
TATATATATATATATATATATATATATATATATATATATATATGTGTGTGTGTGTATATATAATTAATATATAGTTATAGCATTTGCCAACCCCTTCAATAAAGATATATATATAATTGCAAAAGCAATAGGTGTTTCAACTGCTCCGTTAAAAGTGCTCAGTACAAAAAGTAGAGCTATATCAAAGGAGGATAAGAGAAAACAAACAAACAAACAGACTAAATTATCATCTCAAATATGCTGGACAATTTGTGAGCTCATGACTCACACATCTGTGGATTTTAATGCTTCTTAACACATGTTACAAGTAACAATATATAAAGATAAAGATAAAAAATTAGCATATTAGGGCAAATCGACGTATGTGATTACAAACATTGTACAATAGCACTTTTAACCTCTGGTGACAAGAAGAAACAAGTTTGTTGCACTTGTTAAGCATGCATAATTCTGGTTGATGGATCATATTAATATATTTCTTTAATAAGCATAGATTAGAGTATTATTTATTTGCAGTGCTAAGTACTGTACAGCATATGTGCCGGTGAATGAATCACGAGCCCACAAAACAGCATTGTCTTGACGATAATGTAGTCTGTTTATTTTTTTCTTAAGCTTCTTTATACATATAATATTATATATATAATTATAATAATAATTTAAATAATAATTATTATAATTATTATTATAATTTGATACATTTAACAATAAAAAAATTATGACTTAATAATTGTATTCCTTTTCGACAACGCTGACCCCTTCATATGTAGATCAGTTGCTGCATATGTAAATACATGTATGGACAAAAGAAAAGAACAGTTATGATTATTTAAAGATTATATAAAATTTATTAGCTATATATGCTATTTAACGTTTTAGATAATACCATGTATATATATGGAATACCGAAATAAATTGTTGTTGTTGTATATGTTATATCATGTTGTTTATCATTGTTTGTCTAAAAATTGATAGGCTATTACAAGGTTTTCTGTTTTGTGATTGGCTGAAATGTGCTATTGTGAGTGACTACGATTGTCACGTCTCTGCTTTGTGAATGACTGAACATTCAATTAATTGTTCTTGTCTTTACCTCTTTTTGTGCTCGTCTGCGTTCCCAAAATAGTTGGGACGCATTCGTTAAACACAAATGTGTTAGAGTTTAGAAAAAATGCAGTGACGTGTTCGAAAAAAACGTAGTAATGTGTTTTGATACGTAAAATATTTTCTAGACATGATGTAACATCTTACAACCAAATCATATCCGCGCAAAATCGAAAATTATCAAAAATCAAAATCGCAAAAATACTTTTTTTTCTGAACATGAAACCATCATCTAATCTTTATATCTTTTCTTTAGAAGTTATATTACTAGAAAGGGCTCGCCAGACGCCTTTCGGCTTTCGAAATGTATTTCCTCGATTTGTTAGAGTGTAGTTCGATTGCAACACAAAATTTTATTTACTTGATGCAACTTACCGCTGTTAGAACTCTAAAATCTTCCCTTGATAAATACCGTAGCATAGTAACGTTAAATTTGCCCATTTTCACAACAAGTTGTATTACAGAAACCAAAATAATCTTTACTATAATTGCACTGAAACATTCAACACTCGTGGTGGGTGTTGTGAAACTGCTGTCCGAAAGCAAAATTGGTCGCGGGCGCTAAAACAAAATCTTTATTCATTGGGTGGTGCACGGGAGAAATTTTGCTCGCAGTTCTGGTGGACAATACTGAACAAAAAATAAACGAAAAATCCCGTTTTCAAGATGAAATTCATATCCAGAGTTTTGTAAGCAAGCTAGTTTTAGAGATAAGTTGCGAAACCACAGAAAAAAGATGAATTTACTAGTATCTGCAAATTAAATTTTGCAAATATAAACGAAATGAAATAATAATTTAAAGTTCATACCAAATCTAAAACAAAAATTGGCAGCTCCCTTACTTTCACTGAAAAATGTTTTTAGTTAGTGTGTGTAAATTTCAATTAATCTGAGTTTGTCCGATTTACATGAGAACCGAATGGACTTTTTATGCAAAGAGAGAACTGACTGAAAGAAATATAGAACAAATAAAGCAAACAAACAAAACATGCATTTCAGCTGTGAATATTTGATTTTTTACCATTTATAAAGAAGCGCTTACTGACCTAGAGCAAGAAAACAAAACTATTAGCAAAGTTTTCAATAGATCGTCAGTTCAGTCTTGAAATTATTTGGTATAGTGTGTTTCAGAATTTATGTTTAATTCAGAGTTTTGTAAACTTACTAGGAGTTAATGCTGGTACAGGCATAAAACAAGCCCACACACTGTCTAGCCAAGACAACATCATACTACATCATTACCAAGTAAAAGAACATTTCAGTACCAATAAAGCTTGTCTGAAGAAAGATTAAATTTGCAGTTACTGAAATCATGACATAAAATAGAATCGAGATTCAAAGTTAAACTTTAAAATAGTACAAATTACATTTCTATTTCCAGACGGTCGCATGATTTTAAAATTCTTTCAAAAACAAATTAACTTTTTTCGGGATCTAGCGACCAAGAAAATAAAATTCTCAAAACATACGAAACTTGGTTTTTAAAATACAAAGAAATATCTTATTTTTATACCAAACGGAGCTCGGATCCTTACAAACTAATATTTAGTCTTAGTTTTTGATTGAAATGTCATTATTTGGCGTCATCTTTTGGCGTTACAACTTATGTTTTGGGATCGGAGAACGATGAGAACCAACGCGTCCGCCATGTTTTTGTTGTCGTTTGTTCCACAAAACTTGTTAGGTGTCTCAGTGTCGCTTCTTTCTCCGAAAACAAGGCGCTCAGTATATCAAAAACTAAATTAGAAAAGCCTTGCAAAGAGCACTGTATAGTGTTTATAAAAATTCTACTTTCATATTTGAACCCATAGCCGGTAATATATTTAATGTACAAACTCTTTGTTCGGTAAACGCCTTGTAAGCACAATGACAAAGGTATCTTTGGGCAGCTGCTCTGCTCACGTCGGATTTTACTACTAGAGAGTGTACTAGACAAGGCTTTAATTTCACTAATTAGAGTATAAAATCGAAAATTACATAAAATCGTCAAGTTTGAGGTTATCAGAGGCATAATTCACTTGTTTTAATTAAACGTCCGATGGGAAAAACACGCCGACCTTTTTGGCTCGTTTTATAAAATGATTTCGTAATATCTTTTATTTTGCTAATTATATTGAAAAAAGGTGTTTTGGAGGCTCAGAGAGCTTGTAGTATTATTACAAAAGAAGGATGCTCTTATTTGGAGATGCGTTTTGGTGGTTTCGGAAGAAAATTTGCGTTCTAAACGAACCGAATTTGTATACTTTGAAGAAAAAATGTAGAAAAAGGAATTTGGGGTTTTGACATGTAAATTTTGTTTCATTAAAGGCTTTTAGGACACGTAAAATTGTACAAATATTTAGGTGTTAAAGTCACCTGTCGCAGTGTGAAGCTTTTGTCTTTATTGTGAATAAACAAAGAGATGGCAATTCAAAACACAATAAAAAATTCGCCATAATTACACTAATTGACTTCAATTTATCATGAATAAGTCGACAACTTTTATGCATGCAAAAACTATAAGGTAGATATTTCCCAAGTTTTGCTAACTAAAACATTACACACAAAACACACTTGAAATACAGAGTTTGAAAGTATTCAAAAATTGTTCGCTTATATTTTCAGTGTTTTTCGATATGGGATATCTCTTGATAATCACATTAGCCGATTCTGATTATCAATAATTTAGACGAAATGTCCACAAATTATTGAAGTAAAGGGATCTCTTTATTTTGTTATCTTATCCACGTGTATATATGTGTACAGAGTTTTCAAGAATACAATCTTTATCAATTTTTATGATACATTGACCAATAATTTTTTTGGAAATTAAGCAAGTTATATAATTAATTCAACTTTAGTCGTTTCTTAATTCAAATAAAAACACACACACACACTGTTAACAGATCTTGTGTATCAAGCTCGCACCAAAAACGCTTTTTTACTCTTGACTGGCAAATTATAAACGACGTTTTTTTAAATCTAATCCTTCTTTCATTAACCTCGGTCAGCTAGTATTGGGATTGTAATTAATGTATAAAGATTGGATTAAGAATATGATGCGAAGTTGTACAGCAGCTCAGTAATTTAGAAAAGTCCACTACATGTTTTTGATAAAGAGATAAGATTGATCTTTCGACAAAGATTTTTTTGTCTGTTAGATTGTAAGCCAAAGTAATTTATTTTCTAAATTTCAGCGTTAAATTAAAATCGAAGGAATTTTATCAGTTGGATAAATCAGTGAATTCTGTTTCGTTTGCTGTAAAAGGTGCAACTAAGTACTGTGAATGTATATCTCAATCAGTTTGTACAGGTGAAACACCGCCGGGAAAAAAAAAAAAACAAAAAAACAAAAACAAAACGATAAAAATGAAAAAGTTTCTTTATTTCAGTTTTAGTAAAAGAATTCATTCGAAAATGTATCGAGTTGCTCTGTAAAACATCGCTTCTCGTAACTCTCCCGTTCAATGTTACGTGTATAAACACAGAGGCAATTTTACATGAACGCCTGCGTCGAATTTAAACCACTTTTTTTTAAGTAGTAACGCTCTTGTTATTTACCCTGTTTCGCTTTATTGCCAATATTGGCATTTCTCAATTTTTCCGACTTTGGGAAAGATCTCGTTATTAGAAGAAGACAACTTTTACAATACATTCATGATTTGCAAATCGGAGCCCACTTTATTGAGCTATCACTTTAGCTCTTTGTGAAGAAGTGTGTTTAAATTGTCATTAAAATGTTCTGATAATAACTTGTAACGTCACGATACAGATTTATATCCGGAGTGATATTGCGCCATATTTTCACAATTTTGAAAATTGACAATTATCCATTTCTGAAAGCACATGCAGAAACGAAATCTAGAAAGCATTTCGATACGTCTTTGTGGGAACATGTGTTGTGTTATGAGATTAAGATTAGTGCAATTTCATCAATTTTCAAGATTTTCAGCCGGCTTTCCTTTAGTAAAATGTAATGCGAACCAATCAAGATCGGTCCTTGTTTTAGTATGATTAAAGGTCAAGTTGGCGGCTTGTCATGCTTGAGCTAAATTATTTTGCTATTTATTATAATTATTATATCCGGAGGTGGGACTACCTAATTACTTTAATTGCACTGTCTACAAAAAAGTCCAACACACCAACAAACAAGACTGAACTAAGTGTGGAAATATCGATAGAAAGATTTGGCTTCTTTAATTTTTACCTCTAATTGAACGTTTCTGTAATGACTGAGAAATGCTATGGCAATTATAGACCTCTTTTGATCCCGTTAGAAAGATTGTTGAGTCTGCGTGTAAAAAGGTTTTGTTTTTAGGCTTTTGTTTTGTTTGTTATTGTGGGACCACTGACAGTCCAGTCAATATCAATTCATAACGCACTCTCGTAATACGGACAGGTGATTATAAATATATGCCGTAGGTCTGAAACAAATCTGCAGCTATTGTTTAAAAAAATTGGTTGTTTGAGAAACCAAACTATAAATTCTAATCTACTTGGCTCAGTTGAACACAGGAGGTCGCGTTCGAAGAAGTACTAACGTCTACTGAATCTTAAGAACCGTTTCTTGCAGATAAACAACGTATGGCAAATACGTCTGCAGAGATAGATTTAGAAGGCATCGATGGGTGTGAAAAATCAAATTATAATGTTTATTCCGATACTTTCACAAAGGAAACCTACATTGGTGATTACAAAATTGGAGAAAGTTGGAACAAAGATGAAGACAAGATTAACCTTAGACTCAGGAGAAAAAGTTTCAGCTCGGAATCATCGGATGAAGAAACCGTGAATGAAAGTTATAAAAATGGACCGTCGCAGTTGCAGTCGGAAAAAGGACATTCGGAGAAGATTGGCGTAAACTTTCAAGAGTTGATGACAAATGAGTCAAGCTGCCAAGACTCGGATATGAAACCAACCCACTCGTACATAGCTCTAATTGCAATGGCTATTCTCAGCTCTAGTAGCAAGAAAATGATTCTGGGGGACATCTATGAATACATCTCTAACAACTTCCCTTATTATAGAAACAAGGACAAAAGTTGGCGTAACAGCATTAGACACAACCTTTCCCTAAACGAGTGCTTCATTAAGGCAGGTCGGAGCGAAAATGGCAAAGGAAATTACTGGGCAATCCATCCGGCAAACCTCGAAGATTTTGCAAATGGAGATTTCCGAAGACGCCGCGCGCGAAGGAGAGTACGCAAAAGCAGCACTTTAAAGTTTGCAAGTGGAACCGCTGCCTACTTACGTAGCCTATCTATGTTCTCACCCATACACCAAAACAGTATGTTTCCCTTCAGAACAAGCGATTACCGAATGTTTTCACACCCTTATCTCCCCGGACAAGACAGGAAGAACTTGGCCATGGACGCCATTATGTCGTCTTACGAAATACCATCTTCGCAACTGTGTTCATCAGATTCTACACAAAATTTGCATCAATCCTCTCTTAGTGGCGTGTCTTCGCGTGGCGGAATGTTGCAGCCTTACACAAACTCGAACTGTCAAACACACACGCCGTATTTAGGGCAGCAGGCTGCGAGTAAAGAACCCATCTTTAAGATGAGACGACTGCAAGATGGGGTGCTATCTTCGGCGTTTATTCCCTATTCCACAACTACAAGTCATTCATTCAGCTCGGAATCAGAAAGCTGGCAGGAAACCCTCTCTAAGTTACAGGAACAGCTAAGAAAAGCACCTTGAAAGAAATTTAGCGAAACAATCTAAATTTCATGGATTTGGTAAATGAGCCGATCCAATGAACAGTACTCAAATATCTGGTTCCATATATCTAGTTGAACTCGAAAGTGTCCATATCACTACTCTGACAAAAATTTCTCAATGTACGTATAACAAATTCTATAAAAACTTTTGAAAGATAAACTATTGTCAGCAAACAAAACTAAAAAAATGGTTTTAGTCAAAAATTGACAAAAACTAATCAGTGGAAACGACAACACTCTTAAGATATTAGCTGCCAACTAAATGGATTCGCAATGTTTTTGAGTTTGGCTCAAAAATAGTAAACTCAATTGCCTTTAGTCCGCTAAGTATTCGAACGTGCTGGTTTCAAAGGAATGTATAAAACATGGCTAACTCTTATGCTTTTTGGGTTTAAGAAACATTTAGTACAAAAACAGATTATTGAATTGGTAAAGCCTTACTGGAAGAAACCTATTTTAATCATAACGAAAACGCGAGTTTTCATGAAGTTATGTTTTCAATTAACGCGACTTACAACACAAAAGATTTCCAGGCGCGATAATGCAGTTGTTACTTATTTAAAAGCACAAACTTAAATATCTGTGAAACGCAAAACTGTACACAGACAAGAACTTAGCAATGTTTGTTGATTATATTGATTTGGTGTATGTGAAACAACTGATGAGTTGAACTGTATAGCAATGAAATTTACTGGTAGAACATTCTTCCTTCGGAACTTCACCTTCTTGTAAAAAATAAACAGAACTGTTGTGGTTTAGAATGCTTCTTTCACAAAATCGGAAAACCTTGATATTTGTCAGTTTTGATGTTTGTCTTGCCTGCTGATACAGAGCGAAACACGGCGCGATATCAAAGTTCTATCTTGCATTCCGTATGAGTAGAACCCAAACAAGAGGTATGAATTAGCTTCTAACACCTAATTTATAAGATTCTTCTATCAGTTGCAGTAGTGAGTATACAACCAAACAAGTTACATTTTTTCCAAACAACAGAAGATAAAATCATTATGTTTTAGAAGGTTCCCTTAAAACTGTTCAATTTAAACATTGCACTTAATAAATGTTCACAACCTTTCCGAGAAATAAATCTAAAATCAGATAATTTTTGAGAAAGACAATCGTTGAAAGCCAAGAAAAGTTTATTTAATTACCTAATTGTTTTTATCGGAAAGTCAACCAAATGGAAACCATTTTGAGCTATACAGAACAACTGAAAATAAACGTGTAATGTATCTCAACGTATTTCGTTTTTCTTTGAGTCAAAAACTTAATTAATAAGAATTTATAATTAAATACTTCATTTTTTTAGATTTCCTGTTTGACAAAACAAAAGCGGTAAATCCCTTTCGGCAGCATTCCTTAACAAAAACCTGCAATTCCTCTACAAACCCAAACTCTACAATCGTTTGATTTACAACAAGCTACATTTTAAAAGAGATATGATAATTTAATTAAGTAGGAAAAAATTATTTTTGAAACAGACGCAATTACAAAAATGCTTGAAAACTGAAATATTGTAAACATCGCTGGTAGGAGGCGAAATGTTAAAAATGAGAATATAGTCCCAAAACTGTTTGGTTGCAAAAAATATACACCTTTTATTAAACGAATAAAAAGAAAAATATTGAGAACTTTTTGTACACACATCAGTTTAATCAGAAATTTATTTTGGTTCGATTTTTTGAAAGCAAGATGTCTTTATAATTAGCGGGAATAAAAAGTCAAATATTACTTTGATAAACCACCGTTTCATTAAAAATGGCAACTAACTTAGCTTTGTGGCTGCCTCCCGTCGAGTATAAATAACTCCACCAACTTATTTAGCACGAACAACAAATTTGGACTAAAAAGCTTTCACCCAAAAATTTGCCGAAATCATAAGATGTGTAATTCACTGCCAATACCTGAAAAGAATAGCCGAAAGATGTTTTGTCAACAAAAGCTTGTAATCTTTTAGTGATATTACGTTAGTACTGTATTAACAACAAGTCATTAAGTATTAATTTCTATTTTCAAATTGTCTTTCACCGTTTTAAGTGACTGATCTAATATATTGTTTTGCTTTTCACATTTCTCCTCTTCATTTCAAACGAATGATCAGCAAACTAGTTCATTTAGATTGTTCATTCCGATTGGCTCGATCAACATTGTTTCATTTTAATCAGATCTGAACGCTGTTAGGGCAATTATGCTTTCTTATCAAAGAAAATTGATAAAATACGAAAGGACAATATGAAAAGCCAGATGTACGAATGAATTTATTCAAACCGAACGGAGAAATAAGTCTTCTGTCATAACATGAACGCATGCAGTATATTCAATACATTGAGATTCTAAGTAAACATCATTGCGTCGATCGGCTTGCTGAAAAAACATGTCCTATATAATTATAAGTTATAAAACTTTAACTAATTAGAAAAAAAAAAAAGAATCCTTGCAAAAACCGAATAAGAAACAAAAAAATATCGAGAAATAACTTGGGCGATAGGTAGCTATAGCTAGTGTTTATTTAAAGGAAAAATGTTCTTACAATTAAAATGTTTAAAAATAAAAAGCTTCAGTTTGGCTATTGACTATTGTCATGAAGAGAATTTTGAAATGAACGCAGTTTCCTTTCTTACCGATGTAGCATTCATAACTCCCTGCTAATTTATTTTACATTACAAAAATCCATTTATTATTGCTTTTATATGATTTCGAGTTCTTAAAACACTAGCACACAGCCACACTATTCAGTTTATGAAATAAAGCAAAAACATTAAAAAAATCTCAAGTTCGATTTTCCATTAAGATCCGTAAGTAATCTTTAAAACACGCGTTTAAAGTGACCTTCCCAGGGAAGTTTGTGTAATCAACCATTAGTTGTAATTAGTTTTTCTTGCTTTAATTGCAAATAAACCCAAACATTGAACGAAAACTGGCATAAATCAACATTAAAGATTAAAATGAGGTATCTAAACCAGCCATGAGGAAGTTTTAACTTTGCCGCAGAAAATATATAAGTGATTGTTTGTAAAAATTTGTGTTATTATATATAAGCTGGAAAAAAAAACAAAAAAGGAGTATTAAACAGTTGAAACGAAAGTTTCATCTTTACTCTAGTTTTCTTTGTATCGAGAAGCAATTTTTGAAAAAAAAAAAAACCCTCCTTTACAGTCCCGGATGTGCATCCTCGATCGATCTTCTTCCCGCCATTTGGAACTAGAGGACTCATGCAACAATGGTTTTTCTCAGTTATTTCTTCTGATTACTAGAAGCAATAATAAATCCTACTAATTTGAGAGATACCACACAAGAATGAACAAGCGAAGTATTGGAAAAAGTTCGCTATAATTAAAACATTGAATTCATGCATGAGTATTTTTTTCAAGTTATTATAGTTATTATTATTATTATTACTGCTTCTCTTTTGACGAATATAAAAACGCACGAGTATGATCATCTTGAAATTCGATCTATGTAAATTAATTTCAAAGTCACATGTTTGCATAAATACTCATGTTACACAATATAATTATATGCTCGCCGTTAATCTGGGAAACACCTTTTTCAGAAATTTTAGCTTTGGCCTACATTTTTTTTGTTGTAATGGGTATAGCACTTAACTTCATCATCTGCACATACACAAAAGCTGTTTTGCAGCTTAATGCTTGCGCACTACATTGTAAAATCTCCTTTACCTCAGCATAACAGCATGCATGTAACCTATTGAACTAACTTTTTGAAAGAAAGCTTGCTTCAGAAGACACTTCAATTCAATATTTTAAAATCAAAACTTCTGTTTTCGTAACCCTAAGAGAAACTGGGTTAAGTATGTTAATGAGGAGAAATTGTGAACAGACATTCGGGAACAGTCTTCAACTCCAACCTGTGTGCAAAAGTTAAACTTGCTCTGTATTACAACTTGATCTACCCCTATCTCATTGGCTGCACGTAATCCGGGGAGGGGTGGGAGAGTGCTTACCGGATATTTGGGTGGGCCGGTGTGCCGCTGGACATTCATAAAACTGACCCTGTTCTAGACTAGAAATGGTTTGATTTTGATACCATGCATGTCCTAAACAAATCATAGAAAACCAATCACAGCCATATTATAATGCAAAATTATTACAGAGCTCTAGAAGAAATGTTCGTGTTGACACAAGCTTCTTTTTCTCAGAAGAAAAAACTTTT
>ERZ1740055.490-NODE-490-length-10980-cov-10.883570_pt1 | contig 10980 bp, 6 predicted proteins | sample MGYA00581747_ERZ1740055 | MGnify/ENA primary metagenome ERZ1740055 (study PRJEB43018, sample SAMN04849739) | marine metagenome | isolation source: floating plastic debris | place: Pacific Ocean | collected 2008-08-28 | study: EMG produced TPA metagenomics assembly...
TAACTTTACTATAATTTACAAATACTAAACTACACTAAACTATAAAATACTATACTACACTACACTATACTGTACAAAAATATACTATACTACACTGCACTATACTGTATTATATACTAATACTATACTACACTATACTATAATATACTAATACTACACTATACTGTACTATAATATACTATACTACACTGCACTATACTGTATTATAATATACTAACACTATACTACACTATACTATAATATACTAATACTATACTACACTATATTAGCAGAAACCTACTCACTGTCACAAATACTGCAATCTGATTGGTTACTGTACTCACCATCTATCAGGTGATAGTGTTTGCGGGATTACACTACACTATAATGCACTATACTATACTGCACTAATAATATACTAATACTACACTAGACTAATACTACAATAATATTACATTACACTAATACTATACTACACTAATGCTACACTAATTTTACATTACACTAACTCTACACTATATTATACCATACTATACTATACTATGCTAAGCTAACGTAATTGCTTTGTGTACATAGCTCTCCAGTGGAGTCACGGAAAATGAAAAGGAGCCCCTTATTTCTTCAACCGGTGGTCTTCCGGAGAGACGATCGTATGTGAACCCTTTAATCGATGCGGTTAGTCCCAAGGATTCTCCAGAAACCATGCGACATCAGACAGAAAATGAAGCAGGTAGACCTGTGTACGCACCACATTTATCCGAGCTAAATCAGACGATATATAAAGTTGTTTGACCTGCGAACTCACCTCAAGAAACCAAGCTAAATCAGACTTTAGATTAATGTGGTAGACCTTTGGACGCACCACAAAAAGCCGAGCGAAATCAGACGAGAGATAAAGGTGGTAGACCTGCGCACACACCGCAAGAAACCAAGCAAAATGAGACGAGAGATAAAAGTGGTAGACCTTTGGACGCACCACAAAAAGCCGAGCTAAATCAGACGAGAGATAAAGGTGATAGACCTCCGGATACTACTACAGAAACCGAGCGGCAACAGAAGAAAGCTGTCAGTCGTGAAGCTGTAGACCCTACCAAAAAACCCGAAGATGAACAGGAGGTAGCCAAAGCGGGACCTAGCAAAGAAATAAAAACTAAAGAGGTAGAAGATGCTTCCTCAACACCAAAAAAAGCAGAGTTGATCACTTTCACAAAGTTTAACATCATGGAGATAGACAGCATCTTTGATGACGTCAAGAAAACACTTAATCCATTTGTTGAAAATCGCGAGAAGATGGAGAAGGCAGAAAAAGACTTCAAAAAAGCCGTTAACTCTTTGCAGAAAGTCAGTCCTAAAGCTTCTTTCGCCGAGTATGTTCAAGCTCTCAAATCTAAACTTAAAAAAGACAATATTTTTATCAAGATTAAAAATGGTGTGGTTGTGTTTGGAGGGGAGGTTGGAAAAACTTTCGATGCTCTCGTGGAGGTCAAGAGTGCAGTTGAAGATATAATTAAAGCTGAAGAAGGCTTGAGGGATATGCTCCCCGCAATTGCCTTAACAACCGAAGATGGCTTGGAGAAAAGCGGTAACATTGATGTGAAGAAAATACTCAAACGGGAGTTCAAAAGCGTGTGGGACGGGGCCAAGGTTTTGCGTTTAAAAAATGCCTTCTCGGATAATGTTAAAAACATGAAACGAGCACCCACCATGGTTCGAGAGTTCTACAGCGAGGCAAGGTATATTATCACGGAGTTAATCGACGCGTTTGCTGATAAAGAGGAAAAAGAAAGAATGAATAAAGTAATGCCAGCTGAGGAAAGAAAAAAGGGAAATAAAGGAAAGGGAAAAGGAGGAAAAGAGAGTAAGTCCAAGGAGAAAACAGATGAAATGCATGATAAAGAAAGTAAAAATGAAGAGCGAAAAAAGGAAACAGTCAAGAATGGAAATGAAGACATAGATGAAAATGGAAAAGGCCAAAGGGAGAATAAACGCAAAGGAGAGTAAGGAAAAAAGAAGCAATATGAGAATGACAAAAATGAGAAAGAGTTTCAAAAACAGTTAAAAGTAGACAAAATATGTATTTCTGACATAGATAACATCTTTCAAGATTTTGTGAATGCTGTGAATCCGTTCATTCTGACTCGTGAACAACTCGAAGCAGCAAGAGAATCCTTTGTGACAACCATGAAAACTATTTCTGACTTTGAAGCTACAAAGTCGCTGAAAGAATACTTAAAGGAACTAAAAGAAAAAGCCAAGAAAGGTGATATACACATTTACGTCGACGTGAGCGATGGAGAAATCAAAGTGAAGTCCATTAGTGGTGTTCCTCCTCCGAAGGAGTATAGAGATGCAGCCAAAATGCTGACTAACATCAAGAAGGCAGCAATCGACCTCGAAACGTTGGAGCCTGGCGTGCAGCGTGGATTCGAAGCTGTCGTTCGTGATATCGTTCGAGTAAAACCCGAGAGTGACCTTCGCAAGATGACCAAATTTCTATAGCTACCAAAACTTCCTGGAAAGATTATAGCTTTCAACAACAACCGCAAAAAGGTTCAGCAAGCCCCAGTAGTAATCAAGGAGTTTATTGTCTACGTAAAGAGTCTCCTTGCCGACATTGTACAGTTCTTTTCTGAAGACTAGGTATATGAAGACTAGTAATCTGAAGATTAGTAATCTGAAGACCAGTAATCTGAAGACTAGTAATCTGATGACCAGAAATCAGATGACAAGAAATCCGATGACAAGAAATCAGATGACAAGAAATCCGATGACAAGAAATCAGATGACAAAGAATCTGCTGACAAGAAATCTGAAGACAAGGAATCCGATGACAAGGAATCTGAAGAAATAAAATCTAATGATAAGGAATATGAAGAAAGTGGGCCGAGTGAAGCCACTGAGCACAGGAATGACGAGGGGACTGGTACTACGACGAAAGAGAGCAGTTACGAACATAAAAGCAAGGACCCTAACGATGCAGAGTTAAGTACATCAGGAGCAGAGTTTGCAAAATCCGACGAGGAATACGAAGATGCCCGGTCGGGGAGGTCGGTCTCACCTTCAGTTCAAGTAACTGGCTTAATGAAGTCTGATGATGAATACGTTGAAGCAAAGACAGTTTTAGCGTGACAGACTTGCTTAGAACTTATTGGTACGAATAGAAGAACGCTTTTGTTCAGCTTTTAATTTTTAAATGAACGCTAGATCCCAAGAACGCTTTGGAATGAAATACAATATGTATGGCAACCATAGTGACAATCATTTTTAATAAGAAAATTTTAATTTAGTGATAAACCTACAAACAATCCGGTTTTATTCGAAGTTCAAATTTTATTTCTATTTTGCATGTGCTTGGCCTTCATATTGCTATTTTTCAATCCCCGCAAAGAAACGGTGACTAACCAGGTCCAGATTCAAACTCTTGTAAATGTGTCATCGTTTTATGTAGCACTAACCGATATGAACTTAATCATGGCGCCACTGACTAGCGAGGCAAATAACTTGAACTCATAACAACACACTCAATTTCATAGCATATTTCTTTTGCAGTTTAATAGTACTCAAGTCAAATCAACTTTGGTAAACAAACATAATCTAAATGATGTAATTCGCCGCAAGTAAGGTAATCCAAGACAGTCTTGGATTCTGGGTTCTATGATGTGCACGTGGGATCCCAGGTGCTAGATTCAAGATTTCACTTTATGAACAATGGATTCCGGATTCCAAAAAGTCTGCTTTCCGGGATTTCGGATTCCTAGACATGGCTTCCAAAGAGTAGGATTCCGCAATATTTTCTGAAAACCGGATTCCACCAGCAAATGTTTCCTGGATTCAGAGTCTGGATAACCTTTATATGGGGCGAAAGAAATGAGCTAGCCGACAAAGCTCTTTGATTTACAAGTTTTAAAGATAATAATTACCGTGAACATCTGTGTTATAAATTTGAACTTTATTTTTAATATCTCTGATTAAAAACTGTTTAACATATTTTTTCCGGTAAAACCTTTTCTAAAATTGCGTTCACAAGCTTTAATTACTGAAAAACAAAGACAAAAAATATAATATTTCATGGCAGCATTTCGATTTATTACTAGTTCCGTAAAATACGAATAAAAGAAGCCGTGGTTACACAAGCTGTTGTGGCCTTTTCTCATGGACAGAAGAAAAGTGTTTGTAACCGCCTTCCTTGAGGGTAAATCAACTTAAGGTAGTTTCTTTAAACTCCTCGAAGAGAACAAAGAAATAACCAATGACAGTACCAGAATCAGACTGCATGGTATAATTAACAACATATAAATAACAAAACCCGCAAGAGTGATTGGCGCAGTGGTAAAATCTCTGCTTTCCAACCACAAGGTCCCCAGTTCGATACCCGGCTTTGCCGAGATTTGATTGTTCATTTGTGCAACTTTCTTTCCCACCTAAGCTAACTCAGCTTTCCATCCTTCTGGGGTAGGTAAATGAGTACCAGCATCTGCTCGGACATAACTTGCGACATTACAGAAGACGGAGATAAGCGAGCTCCATGGGCCACTTGGGTCATAAAGGATTAGTTAGCTTGGTAAGCCAATCACGTAGCACGAAAAAGTTAATACTGAAAATTTCCACTTATGACGTGAGAACAGCAACGTTCCGAATGCTCAAAGCAGGATGTTAGTCTGTAGAATGTGAACATGCTGATAGCAGAGTTTCTCGCGTGAGTTACGGCACAAGCAATCACACAATAATTACAGGGAAAACAGAAACGAGTAACAGCTATAGAATAAAACGCTAAAATCTTCATCAGTTACTTGTAAGGAACTAAATATAATAGAACATTAAATGATTCTCTACGACAGACTCTCATACAATAACTTTCATACGTCAAAGTTGACATTGTCAGTCCACAAAAAGAATCTTACTAAGCTAAAAGCTCAATTCTTTTCCGAGCCTCGAGGCTCATTAGAGGTAGTGCTTATCTCCGGTTTCCATGGTTAAGCAGGTGAGTCTCTGGCTCCCCCTGGAAGGAAGACTAATACATCGCACGCTAGACCTGGTACTCTATTTGTGGACCTCAGAGGGATAGCTCTGGTGGAGAAGGCCTCGCAAAGATTCAAATCTTTGGGATCAAATCCGGGACCTTCTTGCGTTTCACGAGAGATTATGACATCTGAATTTGGAAATTCGATACTTGATTTAAATCAGTATACATGTTCTTATTTCGAAAGCAGATCAGTGAAAACCCGAGACGCAGCTGAAGATTTTCACCTGCTTGAAAATTTTCACAAGCTTTTCCAAGGTTTTCACCAGGCTATGAAGGCACGGTGAATATGTTTTATTTCTTTAATAAAATTATTATTTTCCGAATTAACAAAGAGGAGGAATATATACCAAGCACTTATGTATAGTTTTACTTCTTTTACGAAACTTTCACTTCTCACAACTTGGAGGCAGCCAATCATTTCGCTCACGTCATTTTCGTGCTTCATAGCGCTACCAAACACTTGTTGACCAATCAAAACGCACGTACTATCCAAATTATTTTACAAAATCATTTAACAGTTGCTGGCTCTCAGAAATTACTAGTAAAGAGATGAAAAACTTTTGAAGGATTGCCTAATAAAACGTTATCTAGAATTAAGAGGCGAGTCAGTTTGCCTTCTGGAATCTGGTATCAAACTATAGAATCGACTTTATGAGTGATACAAACGGCCCCTTTTAAAGATAATTTCACATTCAGTCCAGAGAATCCAATTGAGGGATTCTGGTATTTAGTCTTGATAATCTAGTATTTAGTCAAGGGGATCAGAAACTATTCAAAGAAATTTGGTGGATGGAATATGGTAATCCACGGAATGAATTGTAATGCCCAGTTTAGAGAATACAGTCTCTAATCTAATGGAATCTGATATCTCGTAGATGGAATATGGTAATCAACTCGGTGAAATCTAGTGTCCAGTTAGGAGTACAGTATCCAGTCTAAAGGAATCTGGTATCTCTTAGATGAAAAATGGCATTTCACTCAGTAAAATCTAGTGCCCAGATTAGGTAATACGGTAACCAGTCTAAAGCTATCTGGTAGATAGAATGTAGTTTTCAGCCAGGCAAAAGGAATCTGATACTCCGTTGAAATATTGTGATATTGAGTCAAGACAACATTAAATCCAGTCGAAGAACAGAAATTTAAGTCTGGAATCATTGTGGATTACCTTACATAAGTTAAGAAAAAATTACAGTTTACTGTTAGTACGTTGAGTCGGGTCATTCCAGCCGCACAGAATGTCTGCTATTATATTAAGTCTATCTTGGCCCCAGATCACCGTGCCTTCGTTCACTTGATAGCTTGGCACTCCACAGATACCGGCTCGAACGGCCCTGTGGGAAATATAAACAATATGAAACTTTTTTAAAACGAGAATAAAACAGCATCGTTAGTGATTCTAGCCAACAATAGAAACCGCTATGACATGGGAGAACACGAGTAAAGTGTGGAGGGAAAACTAAGTCGAGGTTTTTCTTTGCTTTTCCAGTGTTGTTCTACGTCATAGCGCTTTCTATTATTGCCTAGAAACACGTACAATGCTGTTTTATCCCTTTTTGTAAAACAACATCTTCACAAAAACAAATCCATTTAGCTGTTTCGGAACAAAATTTATTGTGATTTCAGTTCAGTTTTATACAATGGAACTATGGCCAATCAGCTCGTGCGTTATTTAGGCCTTACTTTCTAACATACTATAGTTGCAGTTTCGACTTTAGGTGACAACAATTAACTTTATCAAGCAATTGTTTTGAAATAGGCTGAGTATTTTAGAATTGAAATAATGGCTAGAAGCGTAGTTGCCGAGCTAGACAGCACTTCAGTTATTGTGGGAAGGTTCCTGTGTAGAATTTGACATGGATGAATGAAACAATGCAGCAATGCTTTATGTGCTACTACGTGCCATATTTTGCACCCTTTCTCATAAGCGCAACGATAAGTAATTTTTGAGATGCAAATGATCAGGTTGTCTAGTCACGACTTATTCGGGCCATTCCCAACTTCCAAAACTTCCAGTTTTCCAAGACCCAAACAAACCCTGGAAATGAAACCGGAGTAGAAAAATAACTTACATAGTCAAAGCCTGCTGTAGTCTTTGTATATTTGCCAGTATTCTGGCATTTCCCTTTTCAAAGTACGATTAATAATCATATTAGAATACAATTTAATAGAAAACTTGAGATTATAACGTTTCGAAACATCTTCGCGGTTTATCTTCAGGTAATAAAACCAAGGGGCTCCCTGTGAACCATCTCATACGTGGATTAATTCATTAACCATTTTCAATTAAAATGCAACGAGGTTTTATTTTTAAAAATTATTAAATTATTACAACTTGCTATTCTTTTTTTCCTGTACAAAAACACTTTCCCTTAAGAGGTAAAAGTTCAAGGGATACACAAATGTTTCCTAGCTCGAAAACTGGATCAGATTTTGCTTAACTTAATTCAAAGGATATATAGGCTGTCATTAAAAAAAAAGAACTGCCAATATCCTCTCATATCCGCAGTCAATGTATTTACCTCGTTATTTTTTGCATTCCCATCTTCACTTTAAAAACTACTGGCCTGAGAAAAGAAGGTCCATATGTTGACAAAAGTCAAAACCTTTGGATGCCAACTCCACTGTTTAATTACCTTGATCTTGTTCGAGTTTGCCGGATTAAGCTTCAGGGCCCAGTTGTTAAAAAAGCCGATTAGCACTAACCCTGGGTTAAATATTTAACCCATGTTTTTGTTTCAAACCTTACAGGGAAAAAACAGCTTTTGAAAAACTCTTGCCCCTGTCCTAAAACCGTGCTAACAGCCAGACAGAGAGTGATATTTTAGCTTCCTCACAATATCTCATCCTACACTTCATGCACGGATGAAATAAAAAGGAATGTTGGTACAAGTCATCACAAATTCTTTAAAGTGCGCCTTCCTCTCTATTAACTTTTTCAGAGGCCGTCTAAGAGCACTATGTACAAAGCAAGCTAATTTTATAGTTTTGACAAACTAGTCGAGAGAAGCGACTTTTTCTGTTTCTGTTTCATATTTACCTATCTGTGTTCTCCTTCAGCTTTGCCTTAATATCCTTGTTCTCTGTCTGTTTGATCAAACTTTCTGCATTGTTGAAACCAGCTGAAGAAATCACTTCAGACAACACCTGTAGAATGAAAAAAAAAAAGAATGAAAGTGAACTTATAAAATAGCTGATTTTTTTTCCATCATCGTAATCATCATCATCATCATCATAATCATCATCATCATCATCATAATCATCATCATCATCATAATCTGACTGCTATCAAAATACCAAACTCAACTATCTGCCATTGGACTTTCAGTGAATTCTTTGAACAAAGTATTGGAGAAAAGATCTAAAAGCACCATTTAGGGAATAAAAGTCTCCATAAGCCTGGGCGACTTTTTAATCGTATCAGCATTTCGGGATCATCTTTCATTCTTGTGATTTACTACACAAACGCCAGCTAAATGTACACCCCTAAGAGTTTCCTACACAAACGCCAGCTAAATGTGCACCCCTAAGAGTTTCCTAAGAAGTCAAATGCTTTGCCAGTTGTGGCTTCATAGCTCAGTTGGTTAGAGTGCTGCACAGGAAAAACAGAGATTACGGGTTTGAATTCTGTTAAGGCCTGAAAACATTATTGAGAAAATATAAACTGATAAAATTTATTTAATCACTTTTTTTTTTTAATTTAAATAAAATCCTCAAAAACATTTTAAAACTTTTTTTTATATATATATATTTTTTTTCTTTAAATAAAATTTAATTTCATTATTTACGAAAAAAAAAAGAATAAAATAAAAATAAAATAAAATAAAAAAAAACTAACTACACACAAAAAAGCTTCAGAAACTAGAAGGCTATTAGCTTTCTTAGAGGTTCCCATTTCATTAAATGAATCCTTTGTTTATTTCTATTTTTGGCGATAGAGCACTCAATATATTCTATATGTTTTACTCTTCTCCAATATAAATCTAAATTGTTTGCAGGCATTATTTTTTTTATATCGACAAAAGTAAATAAAACGTTTTGCTATAATTATAAGGAAATTTATGAGATTTTTGTACTTGATCTCTTTCGTTATTCCAACTAAGACTTCAATTTCTAATAACCTACTTAGCAGTATCTGTTCAGTTTTTAAAGAGTTCTCGATCGCCATCCAAAAATTGCTAATTAATTTGCATCGGAAAAATAAATGCTCGAGGGTTTCGTTTTCGGTTTTACAAAAAATACATAATGGGGAATCAACCAATTGCATTTTATAAAGCGAGCTATTTCCGTATAGAATTCTATGCAAAATTTTCCATTGGAATTCTCTGTGTTTTGTATCAATTGTGGCTTTGTATGGAATTGAGTATATTTCTTCCCACTCAAAAGTGTATTCCGGATATTTTTGTTGGTATTTTAATTTTGATGTCGGTTCTATTACATCTTTGTTTATAAAAATTTTGTAGATCTGTTTTGCCTTTAGATTTTCCAAAATAAACATCTGATCTCCTACTTCAAAGTATGTCATTCCCTTTTTGTATTCAATGATCTTATCTGCTGGGTTATTGTATGAAGGGTCTCGAAGAACTGGTTTCCATTGAGCAGAGATAGATTGACTAATACTGTATAATAAAAAATAATCTGAATAAGATAAGATGTTAGAATACAAATTGTTCATTGTCTCAAAATCTAATAGTATTCCTCTACTCCCTTTTCGATTTCATTCACCCGGCTGTTCGTCTTCTTTACAGTTTCTTCCAACCATGAGAGATTTACTTTTAGATCTTCCACAACACTTTCTACTTTGCTTAATTTTCCATCCACCGATGACAGTTTTGTTTCTATAGAATGCATTTGTTTAAGGATTAGGTCCAGTTTACAAACCACTTACTCGTCATATTCAGGGCCTGAAAGATTTCGTCTTCAGTTTCAAAATCCTCCTCTAATCTTGTTCTTTTATTGTCTTCACCTTCTGAATCCGTACTAGATTTTTTACGTTTTCGTTTAATTGCTTCCAGTTGGGTTTGAAAGGAGTTCATCTTATTAAATGATGATCATAGCGAGCCTCGCGAAAGACACGTCCTTACGCCGCCATGTTGCCCAGTCTTCCATGATCGCTTTAGCGCCTGTCGTGCCCGATCGGATCCGAAGACGTTATTCCGATCAGACCTTCGTACACTACGTCGACGTTCTATTGGAATATAAAAGAGAACACTCAAACCCCTCCTCGAGTATAAAAGCATGCAACGCCGACGACAATGCAGACGACGAACAACGCTCCAACAGCGTCAAAGAAGAAGAAGAAGAAACCCCCGATCAGTTCATTTGTCTATCAAAGAGGTGCCTCTCCACCCTTCGTGCCTAAGGGAGGAATCCAATCGTTCCGAAGACAAGCCCAGATTGGAGGCATTTTCTTAGAGAACCTTTGGAACGCGACGTTGGGAAAACTATTTTAATGCCTAAACGACGGGTCGTAAGACGTAAACGAAGAGATTGTGTATAACGCGGGCGCGGTTTACGACGCTACGTGCCCAAACAACGAGGCAAGGGTCTTGGAGGTATTGCCGCAGCACTCAGTCTGTTACTCTTGATTTTCGGTAAATAGAGAGGACACGTATAAAAAAAGACTGCATGAAACGACGTAGACCAAAACCCTCTTTGCGAGCTTTACAGCGTCAACAACAAGGTATTGGCTTCGCCCCTTTGGTACGTGCACTACCCAGACTACTACGAAGTGTGGGACCCAAGTTTGCCCACTTGACACGCGGTGTACAAAAAACTACCCCCAAAGTCACCCGTCGTATTCGTGGAAGGGTCAAGAAAGTAACCACCAAGAAAAATTTGAAACGGGTCGCTACAGGGGCCGCCGTTGCAGCAGGAACAGGAGCGATTAGTGGAGCCGCCTAACACGGTGTAATAATCTCAAGAAGTTTCCTTTTGTATATTTTTAATACCTCTTTGATTGCTTAATAACTTCTTACAAA
>ERZ1740055.491-NODE-491-length-10976-cov-7.744987_pt1 | contig 10976 bp, 11 predicted proteins | sample MGYA00581747_ERZ1740055 | MGnify/ENA primary metagenome ERZ1740055 (study PRJEB43018, sample SAMN04849739) | marine metagenome | isolation source: floating plastic debris | place: Pacific Ocean | collected 2008-08-28 | study: EMG produced TPA metagenomics assembly...
TGGTGCAAATTTTGTGTGCCCTGCTTCCAAAAAATCATTTGACAAATTCATATGTAGTTTGTGTATAGTCTGTCATGAATAATACCACATGAAGTAGTTGTTTTTGTTTTGGCCAGAACAGTTATCTGGATTTAATCCTGCTTCACCAAATCCATAGTTCTCCAGAAAACATGGATGTAACTTATAGTAGCATTTGAACCTTTTCCACCGAAAATGAACTCATCAATAAGAAAACTAACCTGCCTGGGGATTGGTTCGTAGCATACGCCCAAAAATTCACATTTCCTTTAGGTTTTAAAAGATATAGGTCCAAGTTGAAGGGGATTACTTGGGTAATGAATTTGTTGTGCATAATCGTATGAGTAATGAATACAGCCGTGTGTAGGACAAGCTGGATGCCTGGAAAACAGGGAGAAACTGCTTGTTGAAACGAGTTGTCGAAGATTTTGCTCGCTCAGTTGACATGCATCACGGTATGACACGCATTGGCTTTTGGTATGAAATAAATGTTGTTCCTGTGTTCTAACAGATTTTGGTTTTTGTGCTTCAGGCAAGTTTGCAGACATCAGTTGGTGTGACATGTAAAGCACAGATCTGTCATAGGTGTCATAATAAGTAAATATGGTTGAAGAACATGCCATAATTAAACAAACTTAGAATATGCCACTGTTGGTTTATTTTCCGTCTTTGAAGCAGTGCAGTACTGCCTACTAACTGTTTTTTTCTCTCAAACTAGACGGCAATAACAACAGGTCCGTTTTCTGGTAACCTGGCGAAAATATGTTGTAAGAACAGAATAAACAAGTGTCCACAACAACATATATTTTGTGCGCGTCCGTGTTTGTGTTATGGAAATAGAACAATGTAATGGTTAATTATTCATGATTTTTCTTACAAAGTTCTCTGCTTTTTTGTTATTACACTGAAAATAATGAATTATTGGAGAAAACTCGAAGGAAGTGAGAAAAGGATATATTAAAATCAGTTTCTTTATGGCAGAGATGTCAAATGAGAAAGATAATTAATATGCAAAATTTAATAATTAATGTTAGCCAAAATGTTTCTACGAAGTCTACACAGTTAAGAATTTATAATACTTTTATAAAAAAATATATAATTTCTAATTAGTTTCAAGTTGTTCACTATGACAAAAAATAAAATAAAATAAATTAAATATAATAGTAAAAAGAAATAAAATAATCCCATTCACTGTTTCCGCGATGATCATTTGCCTGGTGTACACGAACAGATTACACAAGACGATGCCAGTCACTGAAGGAGTTGCAATCAGGTTCAGTGCACTGTTTCTTGGACTGATTCCAATAATGACCCTCTGGCATTTCCAAACAGCTGCAGTATGGGGCAAACATAGTCCAGAGACATTTCCCAGGTTTTTGCTCAGACTTGACTGGCATGTGTAGTCCCACATTTGGAAGGCATTTCTCAACAGCAGAATCTCGCAGTCAGGGTCTGTGGCTCTGGGCAGTGAAGCACTGAAGTTATTCCTTGAAACACTGCCATGCGGAAGCTACTTATCGGTGCCCAAGGTTCAATATCCACTTGTAAATAGCAAAAGCATTTTTTACAGAAATGTCAATTAATTGAAAAAACATCCGCCTAGTCAGTTTGTTGGTCTTGTGGCCAACATGAAAATTCTTTGGTCAGCCAAATCTACACCTCCCATGTACTGCTGATAGTTAGGGACATAGGGAGGGCAGTTAAAGTCTTCTGCATCCCCAGTCTTGCTGGTGTGCCATACTGTGTCTTCCCCCCTTGCGGCATGGATAGTAGACAAGTATATGGCTTGTTGTCTAGCCATGTTGTAGCCACCATTTTCCCCTGGGACAGACACTAGTAGTCTCCTTTAAATGCAAAGTCCTACTTTTTAGTTTTGAATTATGTGTATATAATAGTGAAGAAACTGGGGCTTTTATAATAATTATCTTTGTAAGCATGGTAGCTCGTATTTGCAATATGTTGAGTTAATTTCAAAACACATTTTTCTCCAAACAATTCATTTCAGTTACCTGCCTGTTGTTCCGTGTATTCACTCCACTCCACTCCTTTTTAAGTATCAAACATTCCAATCTATCCATTGCAAGCCCAATTACCTATCCAAAGGTTGGTACCGACTGTGATTGGTTTGGCAGGCATTCACTGCTTAAACGCAATTTTCTTTCCTTTGAATTTTACCTTTTGATCGTCGCTGAAAACCTGCTTTTCAAGGAAATAATTGGTACAATTTTTGGATTATAAATGCTTTGTTATATCCAGCTCTCTGGATGGATAAGAATAATTTCTGCTCATAACTTCAAGTCTCTGAACTGGCAGACTGCCAGTATTTGTTGTAGTTGTTTTATTTCATCGACCCCGTTGCCATTTTTAACCCAACAGATTCCTTCATTTCTGGATCAGCTGTTCTTTTGCAAGTGGCATGCTGATTTGCTTGTTGAACAAGCAAGCCCCAGACTTTGTCATCAAAAAATAGCTCAAAGCATTCTACTGGAGAAGGGTTGTTCTCAAACACAGAAGCCATCTAGTTGGGACAGCAGTGAACTCTACATCTTTGCCACAAGAAAGAACTCCTCCATTCTATGCTTTCGAACTGAAAACCTTTAAAAGCATCTTTATCTTCATAGCATTCATGAAAAATTTCTTCAAAAAAAAAATCGATTTTCCGAGTGCATGTCTTGCAGTTTTGCATTTTTTCTGCATTTAAATTTTCACCATCTTCCTCAAATTCATCGCAAAAACTTTCACTTTCTCTTCCCCTATCGTTGCACTTTACCATGTAATTCATACAAGTAAATCAACCAAAATATTGAAAACAAGCCCAAAAATTAATCGCTCGATCATGTTATTTTCAGATAGACACTATACTATTTAGCAATTGATTGACCCACTAAGGCAATCTAATGGCACTCCGTAAAAGGAAACACTTTCCTTATTTGAAGAACTATGTAAAAGCCGCCAAATGGCAGCTTTGGTGTGGAAGGGTCATTTATATGCTCCCTTTTGGTAGGCATGGCTCAGTACTAGTTGCTGTAGGTTGTATTGTTGGTGTTTAGCTTGAAGCGTCTTCCAGTGTTACTGCTGGTGGAAATTTTGAGGCACTATGTGCCTTTGAGGAAGTGACTTTTCCTTTGCCACTCAGGCGCGTCGCGTGGTCATTTTGTCTGGTACGCACAAATTCATCTATCTGGACAAAAACGTTATGTAAATAGAAGCAAAGAAAGCGTCCTGTTCTTATTTTAAGCAAGCGTTGCGAAAACAAAACATTTTGGTTGTGGATAATCGACCAATGTTTTATTAAGTGCAGTTTTATTGTTTACATTAGTTAAGAGGGAGGCGTCTCTTTTTGTTCTGCAAACCGGTCCAGGACGCGTTCAACATCGACTGCCTTCTCCTTATGGATGTGAAGGACTGCTAACGATGACAATCGCTCGTTGGTCATGGTGTTTCTTAGAGGGCTCTTCAGCCTCTTCATAGAACTGAAGCTTCACTCGGCAGCGCATGCTGATATAGGATATGTTAAGAGTGTCTTCACGGCCAATTATATATCAGGGTACAATGCAGCTTTAGCCACATCTAAAGTGTCGACCAAGGTTTGTGGAAGAAGATCTGTAGACTCCCTGACAGACCAGCGGTGCCTCCATCTCTTCACTTCAGTTTGGAAGTCTCAAACTGATGCCCATGTCATCGCCATAGTGCGCATGGATGGATTTCACTGCGCTTTCATCTGTCAACTGGCCAGGCTTGCCTACAGTATAAGCAAGAAGAGTAATCTTTGGTCTTTACTGGTTCATAAGCACTGAGTAGTCAAATAAACAACATTCACAAATTTTGCCGCACAAGCCAATGGAATATCATTTACCTGGAATAAGAAGCTGTGCCTGGAAGCCTAGCAATGGCACCACGAGCTTCTCATTGATCTCTGAAACGAGATGGTCTATAAATGGCAAATACATCGCCCTTTTCCAGTAAGCTGATGGGGTTTCAGCCGGGACGTTGTTTCGATGCTGTTGTCTTCCCACTCGTGGGGTGATGATGGCTCAATACCATAATTCGAGGCGATTCCAATGGCCTTTTCCATCAAGGCTTCCCAAACAGCATCGTCATTTCGCTCAGCCTTCAGAACAGAGGCGAAGGTTCTTGCTTCCTCAGAGGCTTGAATCAAATCGAGATTGTGGCTCTGGGTACACAAAAATGGGAACGATTTTCAGTATTAAAGTAAATGTAAAAAATAAAATAAAAAAGAATATTCTGTCATTTGATTACTCACTTGAAGGTATACCGACAGCTTGTAAGTATATTCAAAAGTATGCTGAAGTACAACAAGGGTAATAATAAAATCCCATTGTAGAATGGATGCGTGGAGCGCTCTGGCCTTACAATCACCCTCCTCGCTTAGCTGGTCTAACGTGTCGATTATAACCTGAAAATGAAAGATAAAAAGTGCTCCATTGTATTGAGTGTATATAGAAGGTTCATGGCTATGGTTCAGATTTTAAATGCTAATTACCGTGAAAGCCTCGACGAATACTGACAGGCAATCTGCTCTGGATGCCCAGCGCGTTTCACAAAGAACCTTCAGCTTTGAGCGTCTTCCCATCTCTTCTCTAGCAACAGGATTGTCTCCAAGTTGTTTTTGGAATGCCAGCAAACGTTTTGCCGAGAACTTAAAGGCCAGTGTAACTTCCTGCATGGTATCCATGATGTTCCTGACTAGTGGAAGCTTTGATGCATGGACAATACAGAGGTTCAAGACGTGAGGTCGACAATGGACATACACAGCTTTTGGATTGACTTGACGAATCCGTGTTTGCACACCACTCACGTGACCGCTCATCACGCGGGCGCCATCATACCCTTGGGCCCTCATGTCATTCACCAGAAGACTGACGCTCTGGATGGTTTCCAGAAACTTTGCTGTGAGCTCCTCAGCATTGGTGCCTTTGTCTGCATGTACAAAAGTAAGAAATTCTTCACGTATTAGATGTTTACCGTCCTCTTTCCTGTCAACAAAACGTATACAAATAGAGATTTGTTCTTTATTTGAGACATCAGTCGACTCGTCAGCAATTAATGCGTAAACACCAGATCTCTTGCAACTGTCTATTATGCCATCAAGAATCTGCTTTGCTGCTATAGAGATGATCACGTTCTGGGTATCTGCACTTGTATACCTGGCAGTTTGAGGTGCGTTTGCGAGGTGGTCACGCAGAACTGAGTTCTCTTTCGCCAAAAGCGAAAGCATCGCCATAAAGTTACTGTCTTTCTGTTCGTGACCTCTGATAGCAATGTTTTGCCTCCCCAACATAACTAGGACCTCTATGATACACTTGAGAACAGTTCTAGACCTTTTAATTTCTTCCGCTGTTTGAGAGTTAAGCTGCTGACAGATGTTCGGTGCACCACCTCGCTGTGAATGCAGAAACGCTTCCCCGTGAGCTGTTGCAGTATGATGAGAGCTTTGTTCACAGACATGCGTCTTCACCAGCTTAGAAATATTAGATCAATCACGAGTACGAAAAGAGCGGCTGGTCAAAAATAACAAACAGTAACAGCAGTAGAGGGTGTCTGTTGAAGGGCTGTATCTTAACCACGGTGTTCTGGCAATGATGTCGGGGTTTACCTTTCTTTTCTTTCCGGAAAGGTTTCTAAAAATACACAAGCACAATTACTATTTTATGTTGTTACCTTCTTAGTTTAAAGTTTTTATTCCAAGAAAATATTACAGCAAAATTTATTGTGTTGTGCGATGCTGTTTTCAAAACGTCGATTTGGCTTTTGGCCTTAAGTGTTTTTGTTTGCGCTGTCATTCACAATTCGTGTAAGTCAATCAGATTGAATATTCTTAACTTTCACGCCCAGTGTATGCTCAAGGCCAGTCGACAGCATGGGTTTTAAATACAATATTCCGATTAGCGTACACAGGATGAGTCTGATAAACATGTTAGCAACGCGCATCACGCAACAAGTAGGATTTATTCTGTGTTGCGTGACCTGCGATTTTTTGGAAAAAGACGAGGGCAACATCTATTCTTAATATACCAGGAATGCGAAAAAGATATCTAGTAACTGGTTTTAATGTTTTCCTTTTTTAACTAATCATAGTTTAGAGAACTCATTCCAAGGCTGGAGCAATCACAATGTGGTTCATATATAAAATTTCAAACCTGAAAGGGAAGCTGTATGAGTACAAATCAGCGGTATTCCATCGTCCCTCAAGTAGGGAAACCTTCTCGCTGTCTGTAAGTTTCTTCACCTGGCCACTTTCATTAAAACCGTTCTTTTCTATTTGATTATTTGGTTCTTCTGGGAGAGGTTCTGCCACTGCTCCAGAATTTTCTGTAAAATCAGCACGTTCATATTTTGAGTGAAGGTTTGACGGCACAACAAAGTCAAATTCAGTCAGAGCAGCTCACCTTCTTCATCGTTACATCCACTGCTTTCTTCGTCTTGCCGGGATGCACTAAAAAAATCTGTAATCGATCTATTTGACATAGGGTACCGCAAAACATGTAAAACCAAAGCCGTATCCGCGAAACCTGTAAGCCAAAGTTAGAGCGTGACTGGAATCTTGTAAACAACGTTCTCAGAACGTCACTCCTTTGTAACCTCGCATTTTTGAGTTTGTGCCCGCTGGCCTAAAATTGGTGCAAAAAAAAAAACAACAACAACAACAAATACTTGCAAATCTGAGAGCTAGTTCTTACATGGCTGGAGAGTGTAGCCATTAGTTCTTTTAAAATTTAACCAAGTCTTGTTTGCGTGTATGTGCAGTATTTGAGAATTAAAAATTTAGAAGCAATTGCTTAAAAAATTTCAAGTACGCACGTGCGTATATGCGTATAGGACGTGACGCGCCTGCCACTTGATCTGGCTCTTGCAAAATGTCCCCTTTTGCTTGATGCCACTTATGAGCCAATAAGATTTCCTATTGTTCTGTAAATGAAAATTAACAAAGTCATAACTTCTCTTTAAATATTATATTTAAACATCGACAGATATTTAATAAGCTGCACCCTTGATTTAATTTGAAAATCATGAATTTAAAGGTGCAGTGTATCTGCTGTGTTCATGTTTTGCTTAGATTCTTTATAATAAATGTACATACAGTAGCATTTGTATGCCATAACCTAAAAAGTGTTTGAATGATTATATTCCTTATCAGGATTTTTAATGAGGACATGCAAAGTAGGTTTACTGTTAGATTGTAAGTCATTTTTATCCGTAATAGGTTGTTATAATTTTTTGATCACTGAAATTAATGGTGAACATTGACAGAATCCCCTCCTCCTCCATACCTGTTCTGTAATGTAAGTAATGAAAGATATGTCAGATATATAGGATAGTCACTAATACTGATGCCATATCCAATAGTATAGTTAGAATATAAATTGCTGAGTTGAAATACAATACATGACCAAAATGAGAGTTCTTCAAACATAATATTCTTTTGGTGGGCTATTTATATATACCCCATTCAGCTTATAAACCAAAGTTGTTTTCTCTTGGTCTCAAAGGTGTGGTAGCATATTGGGAGTTAACTGCATAAATTTAAGTGTATGGAACTAAAAAAATGTAGTGTAACACCGTATACCTCAGCATCTTGATAAATGTTTCTCTATATGGTCCATCTTGTTTTATTCTCCTCTGCCCATTTGATTGGCTATAATTTGCTTTCATTTTCCGTTTGGCATACGTCTCTACAACAATGTAAATGAAAGTTTGGGCTGAGGTACACATGTAGACAGTTTCCTTTGCTCTTGGGTGGGTTAAAATTAACCCAAGCAAGCCATTTGACATTTAATTATTGATGATTTCCAAACAAAAAAAGAAGGCAAAATTTTCTGTAGGTTTTAGAAACTCGTAGAATAATTGAATACTTATTATTTATAGAATTTTATAACACTTACATAATCAAAGGATTGTATATATCCATTCAAAATAAGGATATTTGATAATTTAAAAACATGGATAGTTTACAAAAACCTTGAGTAATTTTTATTGTTAATTCTTGCACTGTATCCTCATAAATTGAGCATTATATGTTCATAGTAGAAACTTGAAGTAAAAATATGTCAGTTTTGATAGCATACCGTTTTCCCGTTTCAGAACATCAAAGTAAATCTTTTTCACATGCAGTGCTTTCACTGTGTAGAAAACAAAATCTATCTAGCTCAGTTGACAGATTGCCATAACTCGTTGAGGTTGATAAAAATAAGGGTAATCTATCTTCAAACTGGCTTTGATCTCTTTATATTTTAAATAGAACTTCACATGCTTCATTTATAGTCAGATTTATCTTTGAAGATGGATATTTTTTTCCACTGCACGGTAGCAGGATGGCTCCATGGAATCACAAAGTAGTGGATCAGGACTGGCACCTAACCACGGCCATGTTTTATTGACAATAAGGTCAACTTTGGTATTTGACGATTTTTTAAACATAAAATACCTTATAAGTTCTTCATTATCTTTACCCCACCTGCAACTTTCTGAAATTGTAGGGGAATGTGAGGCATTTAGGATTTTATCCAAAATGGATTTAGGATAAAATAATGGTCTCTCTTCATTTCATCTTTAGGCCAAAGTTTGATGTAGTAAGTCACTTTTTCCTGTGAGAATACCACTCTTGATGTTCTTTTTTAATATAACATGTTTTGTGTTATACAACAGCAGTGTTCATTGTAGCCTAACTGTCCATAATATACTATCATAATGGAACGGTAACGGCAAATATTAATGTTTGTTTGTCCTTTTAACGTTTTTGACATGCTTTGTTTCGCTAATTTTCTTCGTTGGATTTTGGTTTGTCCCTTGCGTTCCTGGAAGCATTTTTACTTTTTTTCCTTAATGTAGTTTGGTTTTTTATTTTTTCTGGTTTACACACCTGGGATTATTCTTAAATGGAATCAGGATGGCATTCCGTAGTTGTTCATCTGTTAACTTTATTTGTGAGTGTATTTTCATGTTGGTGACAAATCTTTGGTTTGGCGAAAGTTGAAAGTCTACATTTTCCACGAACAGTATTTTTTAGATTAGGCTGTCAGTGTCTTTACAGCCGTATATATCCTCGGACAGTAATGTGCTAATTATTTTAGGGAAAACAGTGACTTTGTATATTGTGTCATTTTTCTCCAAGTGGAAGTTTATGTTCATTTCATAGAAATATTGCTTTAACAGCATTGCCCCGTTGCAGCTTTGACAGTAGATAACCTGTGTTCCTGCTGTGTCAAAAGTTTGTGTTTGAACAATTTTTGTTGTTGCAAATAGGATAGGTATTTATGGCTACATTCATTATGTTTGGGCAGCACCGTTGGTGGTTGGGGTATTTGGTTATGTTATCGTGAGACAATTCTTGTTTCAGCTCTCATAATCTATGTGCTCTTAATAGTAGACAGACATTTGGCATAATAATACCTCGGATTAGTAACCCAGTAGGTTAATATGTTCTTGCTATAGAGGTTTCGATCGTGCCAGTGTTGTTGCAGAGAAGAGCATTTTTCACTACAGCCCCATTTTTCGCTGTAGTAATTTCAGGCCCATTCCATCTAATTTTCCACTAACTGTAAAGATACCAGATGTCTGGTTGGTGAGCAGAGTCCATCTTTGTTACTTCTTTGGTTGGTGGAGGAAACTTATAGTCAACCTCGTGTGGAAGTACATCGAGCACTGCATTGCTGTAATTGAAGAAAAGACTTCCAGTGCTTGACATTTTAAATGCTTTTACTGTAGTTGGTTTTTTTGAAACCATAGCCTCAACGAACGGTTGTCGTTTTGTAAACTGATGTGCTTTCACCATTACTTTGAAGGCTGTTTTTTTTCTTTTGCTGCTTGCGAATACACATTAAAGTACGTGTTGGATGACCGACTTCCCTTCTGTATTTCAGTACAGTGTTGCACATATCCTATCAAATCTGAAAGACAAACATAACATTTAAGGCAGTTTGTAACACACATGGCTTTGAGTTTAAGCTACACCCACATAAGACTGACTTCTCTGTAAAACAGCCACCAAATCTAGGTCCCTACCGTTTCTTCAGTCATTTACTGTATTTTCTAAGATGGACAACGGACACTTTGAAACACCGAACAGACAGTTCAAATGTCCATTTTTATTGGAACAAAATGCTTTTCAATGACAGTGTAAAATATTAATCATAACTATAATTTGATCATAAAATTAAACATAAATTAATTATATTATGATTAAATTAATCATAAATTGATCAAAAAATTGATCATAAATTTTTTGTTGTCCAATTCAGCCATGCTTGAAATATATTCAAAAATGTACATAAACTTCGCTTTGCTTCAATAACATTGACTTGAAAATGACGTTAGCTAACGTCGAAACGTCGTCAATACAACATGTTATCGCTTAATTTTATGATTAAAAAATATTTAATAAGAATCGTCTTATCTTTAGAAGAAATCAGGAAACTTATTTTGATAGAAATCAATCCGTTAAAAGTACAAATTAATACAGAAGAAAAATATGCTTTAATGGAGGAATCGCTGCAGTTCCACACAAAGAAGCATGATGATCTGCTCGCTCAACATCAGAGTTTCAATAAGTATTTAAGTGGAATTACAAAAGAAATTAATTTAGCCAAAAGTTGAATCAACAACTTGGAAAAGTGCTTGAAGAAAACCAACAAAGAACAAGACGACCTGGGACAATATCTAAGAAGAGACTGCTTCGAAGTCGTAGGAGCTAAAGCAAAGGACTCGCAACAATGCAACAAAATTGTTATGGCTATGGCAAAAGACATAGGCATTACAGTTGAGCCAAATGATATTTCTACATCGCATCCCCTTCCCACTCCTAAAGGTAAGATTGATAAATTCATTGTCAAATAGGCAAAAATTGTTCAAAGTTCATCGATCGATTGAGAGTTGTAGATATTTCCATTGCAATTGTGAAAGTTGAACATCGGCGCTTGTGACAAGACGTTATTATCTTG